>Ga0265299_10004792_pt1 | contig 12702 bp, 8 predicted proteins | sample AusTroGonzalo_MG_4_FD_193485 | JGI IMG/M metagenome (GOLD analysis project Ga0265299, IMG submission 193485) | Bovine rumen microbial communities from tropical cattle in Woodstock, Queensland, Australia - Gonzalo_02 | ecosystem: Host-associated > Mammals > Digestive system > Stomach > Rumen ...
CGGACGCATCAGTCTGGCCTGCAATATCCTCATTGTGGGCAGTTCCTACTTTGTCATTCATGATGTACAAAGACTGGTTTACAGCTTCGTTGTGCTACTTGTCTCCATTATCGTATCCGACTTGGTGATAGATGGTTATCGACAGACCTACCAGTTCATGGTCTTCTCGTTGAAGAACGAGGAGATTGCGCAAAGAATCGGTTCCACACTCCACCGCGGCGCCACGTTCTTGAAAGGTTATGGCTCATACAACCATCAGGAAAAGGATGTGCTGCTGATCGTGGCGCACAGAACCGACAAATCCATCATCACCCGCATCATCAAGGAAATCGATCCGGATGCCTTCATCACTATTTCGAAGACTGCCAGCGTCTTCGGCAAAAATTTTGACAACATCAAGATATGAGGAAAGATTTTGAGCCTGTAACGGCGAAAGTCAATGCCAAAATCAACATTGGTCTGCAAATTGTGCGCAAACGCCCTGACGGTTACCACGACTTGCAAACTGTTTTTTATCCCACCGATTTCTTCACAGACTTCCTCCGTATCACCCCCTCTGATGAAGAGGTCGTGTTCCGCATGGAAAGTTCCGAGGATTTAGGAAGCAACGAAAACAATCTGTGTGTCAAAGCATTCCGATTGCTACAGCGCGATTTCGGCATTTCCAACGTGGAGATATTCTTGAAAAAAGGAATTCCCTCAGGAGCAGGGTTGGGCGGTGGTTCCGCTGATGCGGCCTTCACCTTAAAAATGCTTCAAAACATTTTCCATCTGCCTGTTAATGAGGGAAAAATGATTGACTATGCCCTGCAGTTAGGCAGCGACGTACCGTTCTTCCTCTTGAACAAACCCGTTTACGCTACTGGTCGCGGCGAGGTAATGACCCCGATAGATCTGGATTTATCGAATTATCGGTTAAAAATAGTTAAACCCGACATCCATATCTCCACTAAAGAGGCCTATGCAGGTGTAACGCCTTGTGAATCAGACATATTTCTTCCCGAGATACTGAAATCCGATCCTGAAAGTTGGAAAAAACTGGTAGTCAACGACTTTGAAGAGTCTTTATTCCGAAAGATTCCTGAGTTAAAAACTGTGAAAGACAGTCTCTATCAAGAGGGAGCTCTCTACGCTTCCATGTCCGGCAGCGGGTCGGCATTCTTTGGAGTTTTTCCCAAATAAATCTCTCTTTTGCATTTATCTTTTTCTTCGGGTGATTAACGATTACTTGTTCATAAAATATGTATAATATGGACAAGTATTCGCGAATAACTGCTATTTTTGCAGGTTATTTTCCTTAAGATGAAGCATTTTCAAATCTCATATCATATAAAAGGCATCTGGATACTGTGTCTTCTTCTGGTACTGCTGGTTCCGGCGCAACTCTCTGCGCAAAATGGCAAAAGTAGCAGTCAGCTCAAGAAAGACAAACAAAAACTGGAAAATGAGATTGCCAACACTCAGAAACTGCTGCAAAAGAACGAATCAAACCACAAAGCCGCTGTCCAGCAGGCCGCTTTGCTGCGCCAACAGATTCAGAACCGCGAGAAAATGATTACCACGCTCAACTCACAAATCCTTCAAATGGAGGACGAACAGGAACAAAACGAGCAGGAAATCCAGCAATTGGAGAAACGGTTAGCTTACATGAAAGCAGACTACGCGCAGGTGGTTTACAACGCTTATCGAAACCGCCGACTCATGGACAAAGTGACATTCATCTTAGCTGCCGACGACTTCTCCCAGATGTTCCGCCGCCTGAGGTACTACACCATCTTTTCCCGGAATATCCGCGAACAGTCGAAACGAATTCAGAAAACCACCGAAGAGCTCTCCAAGAAGAACGAAGAAATCGTGGAACTGAAAAATGACAAACTGACCACTCTTTCTTCTAAAGAACAAGAAATCAAGAGTTTGGAAAATGACCGGAAGAAGAAAACCCAAAACGCAGAAAAGCTTAAGAAAGAGTCGCAAAAGCTGAATGCCGACTTAAAGAAAAAGCAACAAAAGCGCAAGGAGATTGACGCTGCCATCCAAAGAGCGGTGCAAGCGGAAATCGCCAAGGCAAATGCGGAAAGAAGCAAGAAATCGAAAGGTTCTTCTAGTAAGGCATCCACCGCAAGCAGCTCCACTACAACTTCCACCACCAACACCGCCTCCACAAAAGCCACCGCCACTATCGCGCTCACCCCTGAGGAAAAGACTCTGAACACTTCCTTCATCAACAACAAAGGGAAACTTCCATGGCCTGTGGCAAAAGGGGCAAAAGTGAGTGATTTCGGTAACTACCCGCATCCTGACGTGCCTTCTGTGCAGGTGGAAAACCACGGCATTGACATCATGGTGGAAGCTGGGACTCCCGCCCGCGCCGTGTTCGAAGGCGTTGTCACAGGTGTGATGAACATTATGGGGACCACTGTGGTGATGATTCGACATGGAGAATATCTCACTGTATATCAAAACCTTTCGTCCGCCAGCGTAAAAAAAGGCGATAAAGTATCCACTAAACAGACAATCGGGACGGTGGCAAAAAGCCAAACTTCCAACACCCATGAGCTCCATTTTGAAATCTGGAAGAATGACCGCTACGTCAATCCTAACGAATGGCTGGCCAGAAAATAGTCAAGTATGATTATCAAAACTGCTGAATATCTGCAAAGTGAGGTTGACTGGCGAAAGTGTCCGACGCCCAACCTGCCCGAATACGCTTTTATCGGTCGCTCCAACGTCGGAAAATCTTCTCTGATCAATATGTTGGTGAACCGGAAGAGTTTGGCCAAGACTTCTTCTAAACCGGGCAAAACACAGACCATCAACCATTTCCTGATCAACAAGAATTGGTATCTCGTGGACCTGCCCGGATACGGATTCGCCAAAACTTCAAAAACCAACCGCGCAAAATGGGGAAAAATGATTTCCGACTATGTGTTGTTACGCGAGAATCTGCAAGTGGTATTCGTATTGGCCGATGCAAGACTGGAGCCTCAACAGATAGACATCGATTTCATTAACAATTTGGGAGAAAAAGGAGTTCCTTTTGCCATCATTTTCACCAAAACAGATAAAGTGTCTGGCGGAAAAGCCATGGGCAATATCCAAAAAATGAAAAACAAACTTTCCGAAACCTGGGAGGAACTGCCCGTCATTATGAAATCATCCGCCATCTCCGGAACCGGAAAAGACGAAATCTTAGATTTTATAGATCATATCAACGAACAATTCTTTTCAACAAAATAAGCACCTATGCAAAAAATCATCTATCCTTTGATTGCCATATTGGTTCTGACATGTAGCTGCTGCAAAACATCAAAAAAGAACGTCAAAAACGAAAAATACCCGCTAATAGGAACTCAATGGTTATTAGAATCCATTGAAGGCGAGGAAATTGGGACTGATTATGCCTTGCGCCCATTCATCAAGTTCGACACCGCCTCCAATATCACTGGAAATCTGGGCTGTAACTCTCTGCACGGCACATACGAAGTACAGAAAAAACATAAAATGACCATCAGCTACGTTGGTTCAACCAAACGTTTGTGCCAACAAATGTCCGTTGAACGAAACTTCATCAAAGCATTGAAAAGCGACATCAACAAATACGAAATCAAAGGGGATGAACTCATTTTGTACGCTGAGAATGAAGAAATCATGCGTTTCAAAGGAGTGAATTTGAACGAAGTGGAGTAAAAGTTACAGCATCGGCTGGCACACCAAAGTGTCCGGCAATTCTTCGATTCTGAAATCACTATTCAAAGGCAGGACAACAATCCTGTCTTTTTCTTTATCACCTGTACCCAAATCCAAATCGCACTGGAACTCCACTATAGTATCTGTTGTCTGATAGCCGAATCGCGAATAATAGTCAATGAGGGAGGGCTCGGCTGGAATCAGAAAAGAAAAGGCAGCTCCATTATCTTTGCATCTATCCAACATTTTGTAAATCAAACGGGTAGAGATACCGCGATGCTGATAATCAGGATCGGTGGCGATGGCATACAAATAGGCACCCATGCCGAATTCCGATTGACAAGGAATCATAAAAACCATAGAAACCACCTTGCCATCCACCTTCTCCATCATGGCGCACTGGTAAAAAAAGTATCTTGACAGGAATGGATAGACGGATAAATCATCATTTCCAAAACATCTTCCCCAAATATGCACTACATCGAACATGTCTGAAGTCATTTTCAACGCAGTGGTTTTATACGCCATATATTCGGGCTCATAGGAGAGTTTTGATTTCCGCAGTCCTGGTATGCCCAAATCTTCTTCCCGATTGATATAAGTATATTGTGTTGGGATGTGCTGTGCAAACTGATGGTTAATCATCTGATAAACACCTTCATAGCGAACATCAGCTTTCTCCACATGCGTGCAGAAAATATGGTCATTTACAGCCGACCCATAGGTAAAAGCAACGATGTGATCATCCACATACAATGCGCCTCCTAACAATTCCAACTCCTCGAAATGAAGAAAAGCCCGATGAATCGTGCCATATTCCGCCAATGCAGACTCATCGTGGTCATGCTGTGCTATCCAAGCCTCTTCCAATTGCAGACAATCCGCGATATTATCTCTGTTAATTGGCTCGTAGTGATAAGAATACAAAGATTTGAATTTATTGACATGATTGCGTTTTTGAGCAAACTTACGTCCCTTAAGCATACGCAAATCTTCCGCCAGATAAATGTAATCCGCAAAATCGCGATTGCGGTCAAATACCCATTCATCCGGAAATTGTTGACGGAGCATCTCATTCTCATCATCGTTAAGCCCCATTAGCGTCAGCGGCTGATCGTTTAGAGCAGCATCTTTTTCCATAAGGGGAACAATCTCGGAATATGTAGGGTTATCCTTTTGTGTAAGCGCAATATAGGCTGCCTTACGTTCGCCATTGATATGGGCGCGAACGACTAACCATCCGTTGGCCTCCGCCCATTGAGTACGGTAATGGTGCTGCCAGCAGAACAGATTGGTAAAGGTTCTGTCGCAGGTTTGCGAATTTCTCCTCAGATAAGGCAAAAGAATGAGTCTATGCCGAATATCTACTGGTTGGAAAACAAGACGATCCGTCATAAATAGAAAAAAATTGACCTCTCCCACCAGGGAAGAGGTCAGTTATATTTGATACAAAAAGCGTATTATTTGCGTTTACCTTGCGTTTGCGTACCCACGCGAGCCATTGCGCAACGGAATCCGATAAAATCTGTAGCTTCATCTTCATCCAAATAACGACGTGTACCAGGAGAAGACCAGTAAGGAATATCCTTCCAAGAACCGCCTTTATAGACACGTGCATGGTCACTGACAAGGGAATAATCGTAGTTGGCAACGGTTTTAGCATACATTTTATCGGTAGCTTCCGCATTGGTACTGGCAGTTTTCCAGTCATCCATATCCTTAAGAGACTGCCAATCGCCATCCAAGTAGTTCTTGTTGTCGGCAGCACGATAGTTGCGTCTTCTGTCGTTCTTGAAATCAGACACCGGAACCATCGGGATTTTACCCACGCTGTCACGTTCAGCAACAGTACCGTCTTCCAACAGTTTTTTGGTTTCAAAATAGTTACCACGGAACGGGTTGTATTCAGTCACATCATCGTGAGAGGTTTGTCTATAAACGTCCATCACCCACTCAGAAACATTGCCGCCCATTTGATACAAACCATAGTCATTCGGCCAGTCGGATCTGACATCTTTGGTATAGAAGCCGCCATCGTTCAACGCACTGGCAACACCCATGAAGTCGCCACGACCACGACGCATATTAGCCATGAAATCACCATAGTATTTTTTATCTTCAGTACGGAGTTGTTGACCGTTCCAAGGATAGACTTTACGCTCCAACACGCGCTCGTTCAATGTATTGCCAATGGTGCTGAAAGCAGCATACTCCCATTCTGCCTCGGTAGGCAGTCTGTATTTCGGCAACAGGATACCGTCTTCCATCTTCACATTACGGTATTCACCGCTGGAGATGTATCTGAGACGTTTTTGGCCTTCAGCTTCATAAGACTCGTAGGTTAAGTAAGCATCGGTGTTGAAATAGCCTTCAGCAGAAGGAGTTTCAGCGAACTCGATGTAACCACGGTCCACGAGAATCTGCTCGTTCACACGGTCTGTACGCCAAGCGGCATAGTTAGTGGCCTGCAACCAGTTAACGCCCACAACGGGATAGTATCTGAAAGCAGGATGACGGAAATAATATTCCACCTGAGGCTCATTATAGCCCAAACGGTCACGCCATACATTCTCATCAGGGAGGGCGTTGTCATAAACCACCTTCAAATCTTGAGGAATGAAAACGCGTTCCAGCCAATAGAGGTATTCCAAATAATCGACATTGGCGATTTCGCATTCATCCATATAGAAGGAGGCGACAGAGACGCGACGCGGCGTATTGTTCCAATCCTTCATTACATCCTCTTCCATCTGACCCATCACGAAAGAGCCACCTTCGATAAAAACGAGGCCCGGACCAGTAGCTTGTTCCTCAAAGGGGGCCACTTCAAAACCGCCGTTCTTGGCATCGTTGTAATTCCAACCCGTGGTCGCGGATCTTTCTTTCATACAAGAGGACATTCCTAACAGCAGTGCTGTCAAAACAAAAAATCCTAATAATCTTTTTGCTGTATTCATTGTTATAATTGATTTTCTTTAATGATGTTAATGGTTTAGAAAGCAGGACATTTAAGATCTTTCAGAGCCTTGCGCTTGTTGGGGCAAGGAAGCAGGATTTGCAAGGACACTTCGTGCGCACCGCCGGAGTAGTTGGCCAGCTTGCTGATCGTGGCATCATATGAGTAAGCCACTTTGAACCATTCGTACTCGACGCCAAAGGTCACGATGAAAGCATCCATGTTGTGATAAGAGATAGGTTGGGTAATGGCAGCTCCTGTGGAATCAGTGCCTATGTATTGCTCACCCTTGTAGGTCAGACCGTGACGGAGCCACATGCCGACGGTGAAAGGATAGAAGCTCAGGTAGAAACCTTCGCTGAAGTAATTGAAATTCTGCTGATGTTGATAGATGATATTCGGACTGATAGAAATATCACCGAAAGAAGTTTCCTTTTTACTTTTACGTTTCAAATCATAATTGGCGCCAACGTGGGCAGTCCATTTCACAGGACGGTATTCATAAGGTTTCAAGCCACTGGATATAAAACCTTTCGCACCCAGAATGGGTACGATATGATGGGCAGCAACACCAAAATACCAGTGTTCCGTATAACCCAAAATACCAGCAGCCATATCAAAAGAATGGATGGTCAATTGACCAGGTTGGATTTCAGCGGTTTGATAGACAAAACCATATTTGGGGTCAATCATGTCGGGGAAAGTAAGCTTGTCCCAGTTAAGGCTGCGGTTTTCATATGTGGCTTGAAGCGCGAAACGCATGTTGAATTGCTTGGAGACCTTCAACTTGAAAGAATACATGAGACTGGCCGTATAAGTGTTGATGATACCGCCTTCACCGGCACGGTCACCGAGCAGAAGCACACCCACACCGCCGGAAATCTTATCGAAATGCTCGTCGTAAGATGCCGTATAGGTCATGAATGTTCCCGGTATCGATGGCCATTGGTCACGGAAATGGAAAGCCAGTCGAGGACAAACATTGGTACCCGCAAATGCAGGATTCAGATACAGCGGATTGGCGTAATATTGCGAGAACATGGCATCCTGGGCCGAGGCTCGCAAACCTATAAACGCCAATACGACAGTTATTATGACAACAATTCGTTTATTCATACCACATTTATTTATAGCGGGCAAAGATACAAAATTATTGAACGTTTTCAACCCTCTTTTTGTTACATACTTTTCTTACAATATTTTTAACGACATTTCGTTAGGAAAATTGCATTCTCTTTTTTAATGAAACGAATAATGGAAAAAAAATCTTGGGTACGGTTGTCGATTTTTCTTTTGACGATAATACAATTTATTGATATTCAGGCACAAACAATTCAAAAAAAATATGATTTTTTATGGCACGACCCCGCTATTTACACCTTTTCGGATGGTCAGCAATCTGAATTTCTGACTTTTGAAAACGCCATCTACCGACAAAATTACCCTACCATCCCCGTCTTTTATGAAATGATTCCTGTTGAAAACTTTTTTGGAAAATACAAGGTCGAAATTCTGGCGGAAGAATGGGCAGATTTGAGTGCAACTGACTGTAAACTAATTCCTTCTGATTTCCATCAGAAACAAATAGACTTCGAAATCGCCTCTGCATATGAAGGTCGTAAACCGTATGCAATGTTTTCCTTCATTCCCATCATCGAAACTTCATCTGGAAAATACAAAAAGTTGATTTCCATAACGTTAGAGATCAAAGGACAAAACATTGTAGCAACTAAGGGAAAACGCGGCTACACTTCGCAATCAGTGCTGGCCACCGGTCAATGGTACCAATTTTCACTTAGCGAAACGGGCATATACAAAGTGACTTACCAAGATTTACTCGCCATGGGAATGTCCACCCCGATCAACTCTGCCCAACTGGCTCTTTTCGGAAATGGCGGCAAAATGCTTCCGGAAGAAAACAACATTGAACGTGCTGATGACCTTCAGGAACTTCCTGTCCTAATAATGGACGGCGGTGACGGTACTTTCAATGACGGCGACTACTTTTTGTTTTATGGACAATCTCCGCATCGAACCATTTATGATTCTTTGAATCAGCATTTTACTCACGATTACAACATCTATTCTGATGTGACTTTTTACTTTATCACACAAAACCCTGGCATCGGCGAGAAGAAGCGTATTCAAACCATTGATAACGAAAGTCTCAACGAGAATATTTCTGTACAAGATTTCACTTTCTTTGATTTCTTTGAAGAAGATCTTTACAATCTATGCGAATCTGGAAAGAATTGGTTTGGTGAACGTTATGATGCCACATTGAACTATTCTCACGATTTTCGGTTGCCCGGATCCCCCATCGGAAGTGGCAGAATCACGATTCAAGGCGCCTCCACGGCTCCCTACGCCTCCAACTTCCAAGTATCTGTCAACAACAACAGTATCGGCAATGCCGCTCTGAATGCCGCAAACAGCTATAGCATTGCAGCTATCACCGCCAGAGACCTATCCTTTTCCACCTCTTCGCAAGATATTAAAGTAGGTTTAACTTATAGTAAACCAACCACTTCCTCTTCTGCATATCTCGATTGGATAGAAGTGGAGATTCCCTGTACCCTTTCGCTTAGAAACGGGATGACCTGTTTCCGTAACCCATCTACCGTAGGACAAGGTAACATTACCAAGTTCAACATGTCAGGCGTTTCTGCCTCCACTACAGTTTGGGATGTAACAGATCCCGCGAATACCGTGCGTTACGCACTTACTTCCGATGGACAAGGCTCTCATTTCAAGGTCTCTACGGAATTATTACGTGAATTCATCGCATTCGATGGCTCCAGATATTTGTCTGTTACGCCTTTGTCGTCTGTAGCCAATCAAAACCTCCACTCTACAGGCAAAGTGGACATGGTCATTGTCACCCATCCTGATTTCATATCCCAAGCCAACCGTTTAGCCCAATTCCGTACCCAAAACGACGGTTTGAGTGTCAAAGTGGTTACTATCCAACAAGTTTACAACGAATTCTCCGGCGGTTCTATTGATCCTATGGCCATCCGAGACTACATGAAGATGATTTATGATAAAACGGACAAGATGTCACCCAAATACCTGTTGCTGTTTGGTCGTCCCAGTTATGACTACAGAGGCAGAGCCAACGGCACAGCTCTCTATGTACCTAATTATCAATACTATTCTCAAGATAAAATTTCTGACGTTTACCAATATTCCAACGATGATGTGTTGGGGCTGTTAGACGACAACGAAGGCAGCAATGGAATGGGGTTGATCGATATCGCCATCGGGCGATTCCCCTGTAACAACCAGTCTCAAGCCGCTACAGCAGTGGACAAGAGTATCCGCTACAGCGAGAAAAGGAATCTGGTGGACGAAAACTCCTCGGTTATCTCCAATTTCGGCGATTGGCGCAATGTCATGGCGTTTGTAGCGGACGATGAAGAGCGGAACGATTTCATGAACAGTGCGGAATCTTTCTCGAAAATTGTCAGCAATGCCAACCCGAACATCAACTTCGACAAAATCTATTTAGATGCCTATCAGCAGATTTCCAATGCTGGCGGACAACGGTATCCCGACGCCGTCGCAGACATCAACAACCGCATGAATTGCGGTGCCCTGTTCTATACTTACATCGGACATAGCGGAAAAGATGGGTGGGCCGCCGAGCGTGTACTTGAAAATTCGGACATCAACAAATGGCACAACCTGTACAATATGCCTGTATTGTTGTCCTTATCCTGTACTTTTGCTTATTATGACCGACAGACGCTGTCCCCCTCAGACCTGATATTATTCAACAACAACGGCGGTGCCGCTGCGGTCATTGCCGCCTCCCGCGAAGCTTGGTCCGGATCCAACCACTCCTTCGGAACCTATTTCTTCAACCAGATGTTCAATCCGGATGAATCCGGCAACTATTATTCTGTCAGCGATTTAGAACGATTAGCTAAAAACAGATACTCCCAAGGAGGAGCTTCCGCCACCAACTTGGCCATGCTGGTCACATTGGGCGACCCATCTCTGAAATTGTCCATACCTTTATATAATATTGTAACAGATTCTATCAACCACTCTTCTGTCGAGGTGCCCCTTGACACAGTGCGTGCACTCTCCAAAGTGACTGTCAGCGGCCGCATTGTGGACAACAACTCCCAGACACTCAGCAACTTCAACGGAAGTATCTTTCCCTCTGTATACGACAAGAAAGTCAAGACCAAAACCTTGTTCAATGACCCTACCACTACTTCGCAACCTTTTGAATACGAGGTGCAGAACAGTGTGTTGTTCAAAGGCAATGTCACGGTGAAGAATGGCCGGTTCCAGTTTTCTTTCTATGTTCCGAAAGACATCGACTACAATTTTGGAAACGGTAAAATCAGCTACTATGCGCGCACAGAGACTGAGGATGCCGCAGGGGCCTTTACGGACTTCATTATCGGCGGAATGGACACTACCGGCATAGAGGATCGGGAAAATCCTGTGATTGAACTGTATCTCAACGACGAGAATTTCGTCAATGGCGGCATCACGAACCCCAATCCCGTCCTGCTCGCCAAGATTTCCGACAATTACGGCATCAACACGACTGGCAACGGTATCGGCCATGATTTAACGGGCGTGCTGGACCATGCCATGGGCAGCAAAATCATCCTAAACGATTACTACCAAACTGAAAAAGACAGCTTCAACCGCGGTATCGTGCGTTATCAACTCCAGGACTTGGCTCCTGGCGAGCATACCATCACGGTGCGTGCATGGGATGTCAACAACAACAGTAGTGAACAGGAGTTGACCTTCAAGGTGGTCAGCGAGGACAAATTCCAACTCAGCCATGTGCTGAACTACCCCAACCCATTTACCACACACACTGACTTCTTCTTTGAGCACAACCAACCCGGCGGCACATTCGACATTCAAGTGCAAATTTACACCATCTCCGGAAAACTTGTAAAAACCCTTTCTGACACACAATTCATGGAAGGGAACCGCTGTCGCGCCATTTCATGGGATGGACTGGACGATTTCGGTGACAAACTGGCGAAAGGCACTTACCTCTATCGCGTGCGTGTGAAAAACGAAGATGGAAAGATTGCGGAAGTGATTGAAAAGTTGGTCATTTTATAAGGATGAAAAAAAATTTACATCATATATACTAAAACAAACAATAGCACGTTAACGGGTAGATTTTTTTTGAATATTAAAATAATAAATAAATACGTAAAACTCAATGAACAAGCAATTTATGAAAAAAGCAGTATCTGTTTTATCTGTCATTATTCTTTTGTTTTCAGCTCAGACATATGCGCAAAGCAACACACACAATCCTCTGGGTCAAGACATCAATGCCATCACAACGGCTGTGCCTTTCCTGTCCATTGCTCCTGACTCCCGTGCGGGCGCCATGGGTGATATCGGCTGTGCTACCTCTTCAGACGGAAATTCCCAAAGCTACAACCCTGCTAAATATGCTTTCAACAAGAACCAATTCGGATTCAGCGTTTCCTACAGCCCGTGGCTGCGCCACTTGGTTAACGACATAAACCTGGCTTATCTCACTGGTTATTGGAGAATCACAGACATGGACGCCATTGCAATGTCTTTGCGTTATTTTTCTTTAGGTAACATTGAGTTCATGGATCCTAACGGAGATTGGATTAGTACGCAGAATCCCAACGAGTTCGCCATCGACTTCACCTATTCCCGCAAGTTGATTGACCAACTCTCCATTGCTATCACTCCACGTTTCATCTACTCCAACCTTACTGCTGGACAGTTTGTCGGCGGTGAAGAGACAAAAGCCGGTTTGGCCGGAGCGGCAGACATCTCTTTGTTCTATGAACAAGATTTCAAAGTTAAGAGATTAAACAACAGTACTTTACGTGCCGGTTTGTGCATTTCCAACATCGGTAACAAGATGTCTTACTCATCCGGAACACTGCGCCGCGACTTCCTTCCCACCAACTTGAAACTCGGTATCGGTTATGAGCTGGACTTTGATGGTTATAACAAATTGGCCATCAACGGTGAAATCAACAAACTTTTGGTTCCCACTAATCCTATCTATTTGCCAGACAGCA
>Ga0265299_10004795_pt1 | contig 12696 bp, 12 predicted proteins | sample AusTroGonzalo_MG_4_FD_193485 | JGI IMG/M metagenome (GOLD analysis project Ga0265299, IMG submission 193485) | Bovine rumen microbial communities from tropical cattle in Woodstock, Queensland, Australia - Gonzalo_02 | ecosystem: Host-associated > Mammals > Digestive system > Stomach > Rumen ...
CACGCCCGCGATTATGCCGCGCTCTCTCTGGGAAAGGAGCGGCCACTGGGCGCACTACCAGCAGAACATGTTCATCACCGAGAGCGAGAAGCGCCTCTTCGCCGTGAAGCCCATGAACTGCCCGGGCGCCATCGAGATCTTCAAGAGCCGCACGAGGAGCTACAAGGACCTTCCTCTCCGCCTCGCCGAGTTCGGCCACTGCGCGCGCAACGAGCCGAGCGGCACGCTCCACGGCATCATGCGCGTCCGCGGCTTCGTCCAGGACGACGCTCACATCCTCTGCACCGAGGAGCAGATCGAGGAGGAAGTCGCGAAGTTCTGCCGTCTCCTGAAGGACGTCTACTCCGACTTCGGCTTTGACAAGAACCTTCTCGTCAAGCTTTCGACGATGCCCGAGGACCACGTCGGCGACGAGGCCACCTGGCAGCACGCCGAGACTGCGCTCGCCGCGGCTTGCAAGGCGGCCGGAATGGACTACGAGATCCAGCCGGGAGAGGGCGCTTTCTACGGCCCGAAGCTTGAGTTCACGCTTGTCGACGCGCTTTCCCGCCAGTGGCAGTGCGGCACGATCCAGCTTGACTACCAGCTTCCGAGCGCGGAACGCCTCAACGCCGAGTACATCGGTGCCGACGGCAAGAAGCACCACCCCGTGATGCTGCACCGCGCCGTTCTCGGCTCTCTCGAGCGTTTCATCGGCATCCTCATCGAGCACTACGCGGGCGCGTTCCCCGTCTGGCTCGCGCCAGAGCAGGTTCGCATACTCCCCATCTCCGACAAGGCGCTCGCCTACGCGGAGAAGGTGCGCGGCGCACTTGCCGCGGAGGGCGTGCGCGTTGAGATCGACGACTCCGCCGAGAAGCTTGGCGCGAAGATCCGCGAGGCGTCTGCGTGGAAGGTTCCCTACAAGCTCGTCGTGGGACCGCGAGACGAGGCGGCGGGAACGGTTTCCGTCCGCAAGAGCGGAGAGGGCGATCTCGGCGCGATGTCGCTCGCAGATTTTGTCGAGAAGATACGCGGCGAACTTGCGCCGTGAGTTTAGTGGAGGACATGGCATGTTGACATGGATGGACAGCCTCAGGGGGCGCTCGATGATGCGTCTCGCTTCGTTCACCGACGAGGAGATGCTGAACTTGATAGACCTCGCCGCCCAGCTCAAGGCGCGGCGCGCGGCCGGAGTGCGCGGCAACTTGCTCCACAGGAAGAACATCGCGCTTATCTTCGAGAAGAGCTCGACGAGAACCCGTAACTCGACGCTCGTCGCGGTGCGCGACGAAGGCGGCAACGGCGAGTATCTGACCCGTCCCGACATCCACTTCGGCAAGAAGGAGTCCGTGAAGGACACGGCGCGTGTCTTGGGTCGCATCTACGACGGCATCCTCTTCCGCGGCTTCAAGCAGTCCGACTGCGAGGACCTTGCGAAGTTCTCTGGCGTTCCGGTGTGGAACGGCCTTACCGACGACTACCACCCGACGCAAATATTCGCCGACCTCCTGACAGTCCGCGAGACCTTCGGCTCGCTTGACGCCAACACCTGCATCGCCTACGTAGGCGACGGCCGCAACAATGTCGCGAACTCACTTATGATGGGCTGCGCGAAGTGCGGCGTTCGCTATGTCTGTTGCTGCCCCGACGAGCTTAGGCCCGACGAGAAGGTGCTTGCAGAGGCCGAGGAAGTCGCAAAGCGCAACGGTGTCGACATCCGCGTGTTCAACGATCCGAAAGAGGGCGTGAAGGGCGCGAACGTCCTCTATACCGACGTGTGGGTTTCGATGGGCGAAGAGGCGAAGACTGCGGAGCGTATCAAGATGCTTCGCCCCTACCAGATCAACATGGATCTCATGAAGGCGACTGGCAACCTCGAAGGGCAGCTTATGTTCCTTCACTGCCTTCCCGCGTTCCACGACTTCAACACAGAGGTCACGAAGGAGTGCGGCGCCCTCGAGGTGACGGACGAGGTCTTTGAGTCGAAGTACTCAAAGGTCTTCGACGAGTCCGAGAACCGCATGCACACGATCAAGGCGCTTCTCGTCTCGGCTCTCTGCGACCGCGCCGCGCTCTGACGCCGCATAAAAACGCCAAAAGTTCCAGGAGATAAAAACACGCCATGATCATGATACCGATACTTGTCTGTTTCTGTTGTTGTCTTGTCGTGGCTGCGTTTCTCGTCCGCTTGGTCGCCGTTGCCATAGTGCGGACTGTGCGGAAGGATGGAGAGCGTTTGGCATTCTTCCCTAAGGCGTGGATGTTTGCTGCCTGTTTGTCTTTCCTGATCGCGGCAATCCAGATCGGGGTGTCCGTCTATGAAATGCACTCTTTGTATCAGATCGGCGAGATTGTGAAAGTCGGGGACAGCAAGGCTCATGTCGAGGCACTGGTTAAGCCGACTTGGCGTTCCTCCGACTTGCCGGAAACATGGTGGATAGTCCGGCGCCACTGTGCCGTATCTATTGTTCCACAAAAGAAGAGCGCATGGATGATTTCTTTCGACGACAACGATCGTGTCTGCACTTCTTGTCTCAGCAAGGCCTATTAACGAGTGAACTCGTTGGGGACAAGACCCCGCGGAACCGTTGTAAAATGGCTTTTTCGTGTTGTTGATGGCTTGCTGCGACGGATCTACTGGGGTTTTGTGATATAATATCGGCATGAGAATATTGGCGCTGTTGCTTGTGCTGTTTGGTCCGCTTGCATTATGGTCGGCGGACTGGTATTCCGTCCGTCTTCTCGCGAACCCCATAGTGCAGCCGGTGGAGCTTCCTGTGGCGGCGGAAGAGGTGGCTCGCCCCATTCTCGTTAAGACTGGGGAGGGCGTCGCGCGCGCCTTTGCGACAAATGCCGTTCCGTCTGGTAGCGTCCCGCTCTGCTCGCTCGCAAGCATCCACCGCCTCGACATCGACTCGAGCGTGCGCTATGTTCCCGCGCGGGCGTTCGAGAACTCGACCGACCTGCGCGTCGTCAGCTTCGAGGGACGCGTTCGACGCATTGGTAACTGCGCCTTTGCCGGTGCGACGAACCTCACGGACATTGTCCTCCACGAGGCGACTTCGGTGCTTGTCGCGTCCAACGCGTTCGCGGGCTGCTCGCAGCGGCTGGCCTGTGTGTATCCTTTCTCCCCTGTCATGACGGCGCAGGATGGTGCCGCCCAGAGCGGCGCGCCGATATTCCCGCGTGTCCTCTTCCTTAGGGGCGAGGATCTGAAAAACGAACTGTCGATCGCGCCATAGTCATCCTGATTCTAACGAAACTAGGAGAGGCTGGCCCTTTGCCAATAACAGGATATGTAGCTCGGAGATTCTGGCATGAATGTCACAATAACTTTTAAGTGGACAAGAAGACTATACCGATCTTTTGTAAGACAGTTTTACTTGCGCAGCATTGTCATCTATTTTATATTTCTATCTATTCTTCCTGTAATTTTGTGCTGGGGTTGCACCTCGGTGATTATCCAGCTTTATGGATTCTTTTCGGATAATGGAGTCGTGGATCTGTGGTACCACATCTTCGTGACGCTTCCCATAGCCTTGCTCGCGGCCATTGGACTAATAAAGTTGGTTAAGCGGGTAATCAAAGTTAAATACGAATATACAAGGGTGTATGAATCGTGTCCGATTCATGATGACAAAGAGGTTGATACCGAGGTTAAGATTGATGACGATGGGATTGGTTTGAGCAAGAATAAGGTGCAATGGGATGAAATGACTGTTGGATTAGCGACGAAAGATTTTTATGCTTTCCTGAGCGCGAGGTCTGTGCTTATTGGCATACCAAAATATGCGGTTGATGCGGGATTAGGCGAGTATCTTAAGAACAAAATGAGGGTGATCAAAGAGAGGCAAAAGGGCCGGGTGCGCCAGGACAATAAACAAGATTTTCGCCTCAACACGCTCTTGAAGTGTGGTGCTGTTTGGGGTGCGCTTGTCGTGGGGTGTCTTGCCGCCACCTTTGCGTTTTGCGGAGCCAATTCGTTGCTTGCAGACCGGGGCAGTTTGGCGTTTGTTCTGTTGGCGGCCATCGTATCTGCGCTGATTGGTCCGTTGATGATTATTTGCGTTGCCTTGGTTATATTCCACGTCGAGGGTGGCACGCCAACGGCAATCTGCTCTTTGCTGCTGGGTTCTCCATTGATGTACTGTGCATTGATATGGGGATTTCGCCGGTGGTGGAAGACCACGAGTCGCCTGGTGAAATGGGTTGGTTGGATTGCGATTGTCTGTTATTCTGCCTTGGCAACATATTGTCTGCTGTACGGTGGATCCACCATCTAAGTCTCGCAAGGAGTTGGGGACAGACTCCACGGAACTGTTGTAAAAGGCCTGTTTGCGCTGATGTCGTCAGGACGACGATTTTATGAATTTCAGAGATATGATTTTACGATTATCCGATTGACGGTTTTACGATTATCTGATATGATATGCGCCAACTTCCAATTTAAGAGGCGAACATCATGGAATTTGAAAGGCATATCATCAAAACAGCGGAAGAAGCCGCTACGACATTTCGCGCAATGGCTGTATGCGGGCCGCGTCAAGTTGGCAAGACGTGGTTGCTGAAGCGCTTGGCGGCAAAACTCGGTGGATACGAAACAGTGTCGCTCGACGATGAAGCGCTTCTTGTGCAGGCGCGAAACGATCCGAAATTGTTTTTGGATCTGCATCCGGCGCCACTCGTCATCGACGAAATTCAATCTGCTCCGGAACTATTCAGCGCCTTGAAGATGCGGTTGGATGCATCGGATGCTCGTGGGCAGTATCTTATGACCGGATCGCAGCAGTTCAAGATGATGAAGGGTGCGAAAGAGAGCCTTGCCGGGCGAGTTGGAATTCTGCGGCTCGCGGGGCTTTCCAAGGCAGAGATAGAGGGGCGGCCACTTTCTGCTCCGTTCTTGCCGTCGCTTGACGTCAATCGGTTTGGCAATGCGGGTGGTTGGGATATTCATACGGTGTATGAGGCTGTCGTCAAAGGCGGATATCCCGAATGCCATGCCGTGCCGAAGATAAATGTCCGGCGCTATTTCTCCTCGTACATAGAAACATACATTGAACGGGACATCCGCGAGATGGTCGATGTGGCCAACATCGCACAATTCCAGACTTTTATGCGGGTGTGCGCCGCGAGGACTGGACAGTTGCTCAATTATGCAGACCTTGCGCGTGACGCCGCGATTAGCGTCCCGACTGCTCGCACTTGGCTTTCAATGCTTGAAACATCCGGGGTCGTGTACATACTGCATCCCTATTACGGCAATCTCATAAAGCGCGCCGTCAAAACCCCCAAGCTCTATTTTACGGACACGGGGCTATGTTCGCACCTTCTCGGCATCACGACCGCGAAGGCCGCAATAGATTCGCCTTTGAGCGGTGCATTGCTGGAAACTTATGTTGTAATGGAGATTATGAAGAGCCATTGGTACAGCGGGAGCGACGCAAAGTTCTGGTTCTTCAGGGATGCCGAGAAGCATGAAATCGACCTTTTGATTGAAGATGGCGGAAGACTCTATCCTGTCGAAATCAAGCGCGCGTCATCCGTCAAGGCCAAGGACATAAACCGCAACATGGATGTGTTCCGCAAAGCGACGCCAGGCATCAATGCCATTGGTGCCGTAGTGCTCGTTTCCACGTCTCTTGGTGCGCTTGACGCCAACACGGCCTTGATATCTATCGGAGCATTGTAGAAGAATACGCGAATAGCATTTGCGCGGCCGTCGCGGGAAGGTTTTTAGACAGGATTAACATGATTAACAGGATTGAGAAAGGAGCGGAAGCATGAAAAAGTTTTTACTATTGCTTGCAGTCTCCTACATTCCAGGTGTATTGTTGTTGTTTGGCGAATGGCAGGAGGTATTGGGGTTTGCCGCCGCAAGTGTTCTTTTTGTGCCTTGGTTTACAGCATGGGCGATCATAGGTATGTGCTATGATGTTATGAGATGCGATGTCACGGGCGAGTGGCGGTTGCTATTCTTTGTCGTTTCCTATATTCTGTATATCGCCGCCGGGCTTATGTTCCTGATGGTGGATGAACGGCGAGCGCGATGGGTGGCCTTTGCTTTCTATGTGGTATTGGTGCTGCTTTCGATCTATGGCTTTACATGGTTTTGCAATAGTCATGCATGAATCATATTCCAAGAGAGGGAACTAACTAATGAATGCTCGAATGACATTTGCGCGAGTCGTCGCGTCAGATTTGCCGCGCTCCGAGTTTGGGGATTTGTGATATAATACAACGCATGAGGAAACTGCGCGTGAACTTGTTGCAGTACATGCTTCTCTCCGTCTGGTCTATGGGGGTTGATGTTGTGAAGGGAATGTCTATTGCGACTGTATCCGCCTTTGTCGGCATGCTTTTCGTTGCTGGTTGCATGACGCAAGGACATGCATATCATGTCGGGAATGCATTCTTTCATCGTGGATACAATTGTTTCCAACCATATCATTATTATTTGTCGCAAGACAACCCGACTTACAACTTGGTTGTAATCTCGCGCATAAGTCAAGATAATCATCAGTTCGCGTCCGTCTTGTTGCCGAATGGGGAGTCGTTGTCATTGTCTGGTGTGACGGAGCAAGGTCTGGAGTCTCAAGGGTTTCATAAACGAGTAGATCAATACACGAGCGATGTTGTTTGGTATGTGGATCGCGGTCTTGTCGAGGTGCTGTTTAGAGATGCTTGCCCGTATGAGGTAAGGGCGCAGACAGGTGTCTTTCTAAAAAATGGTCGCTTGATTGATTTGCCAATCTCAGAGCATGATTTGAGAGAAGCAATTTCGCCTGATTTTGTTGAAAGGCGAACGACATTATGAGAAGAGAGGTCAACATCTTGTGGCGGGTGGTAACGAGCGTGTGGATGCCGCCGGTGGCGCTGGTTGGCATTGTGATTGCCAATCTCCTTGACGATGTATTGCGGTTCAAGTATCTCATGTTGCTGGTGCGTTATACACCAGACTGCGCGTGGTTTGAATGGTGCTGCGTTGCCTTCTTTGTTCTCGTCTCGGCGATTTCGATCGTACTCTTTTTCTGCGACCTCGCGCGGAGGAAATGGAGACGCGGGTTGGCGCGGATCGGATTGTATGCAGTTGGATTTGTGCTGATGTGCTTGATTGGGGATAGGCTTGGCGACTATTCAAGGCAGAATCTGGTTCCGACAATCGAGATTTGCGTTGCTGGAAAGGATACCGCAAAGATTGGCGAGGAGAACTTTTCGCCCAACGAGCTTTTCGAAATCCTTCGGACGATTGGCAAGCGGAGATTGACAAACAGCATCGCTTTTGTCATCGGCGAGGATATTGGCTTTAAGGATTTCTGGAGCAATTATCTCAATCAGTGCAGTGAAGCAGGTATATTGTATTTGGCATTTAGGATGGTGGATGGCAATTGGCGGTTCTATCATATAGACCCATGGGAATTGCTGGGGCGTCATCGTCAAAACGATCTCAAAATTGCCGCAGTTCGTATAGGAGAGGGAGGCGCACTTTCGTTTGAGGATGACTATCAATGCTATGTGGAAGAATACGAAGATGGCACAACTAATCTAGAACAGATTAACCGTTTCAATGACAGTGAGTCCGCAATCTTCGGCGACGGCATGTCGGAACGGTATGCCGCTGCGGCTGTTGTGGTCAACTCGAATTGCAGAATCTCTCTCGTCGCTGCCTGTGTCAAACGCTTGAACGAAGCAGGGTTTCATTATGTGTTTGTGTTATATACATGAGCGGCAGTAGGCGGCAGAGCCATTGCCCAAGGCCTGTTTGCGCGGCGGATTTGCCGCGCGTTGACACCGCGCAAGGTGGAATTATGCTATACTATCCATCGTGAGCAAGGATCTGTATATTCTCGCAGGCGCGAATGGTAGCGGCAAAAGCACGATCGCCAAGGTGCTCTTGCCGAGAGAGGGCATTGTATACATCAATCCTGACGACATAGCGCGAGAAATCAATCCTGATGATCCTGTTGGCGCTCGCATCGAGGCTGGGCGTGAGGCTATTCGAAGAATTGATGCCTTGCTTGATCGGGGAGACTCGTTTGCCGTTGAATCTACGCTCTCCGGCAAAGCCCATGTCAAAATGATTGAACGAGCGAAGGCGCTCGGCTACACGACGACGATTGCCTATGCGTTTGTTGACTCGGCGGCGGTTTGCATTGAGCGGATTGCAGTGCGTGTGAAGAATGGAGGTCATGACATCCCGCCAGAAGATGTCCTGCGCCGCTATGGACGCAGCAGGGAGAATTTCGTCAAGGTTTACGCCCCGATTGTAGACCATTGGATGCTTTATTACAATGGTGGGAATGACTTTGTCCTTGTCGCACATGGCAATGGGGCTGTCAATGTGATTGCGAGTGAACGGTATAACAAGTTCATGGAGGGGTTATGCCTGAAATAGTGGAAAAGATGACTCGTATCGGCAACACGGCTGTTCATGCCGCGCAGGAAGAAAACCGGCGCAAGGGTATACCCAATGTCTATGTCCTGAACGGAACGATCGTCTGGCAGTTGCCGGATGGTTCGGTCACGACAAAGCGCCCGGACGCGTTGCTGGCACCAACCCCCAATGATGCCGCTGGTAGACCCAGCATCTGATTTTTGCAATCAGTATAATATGCCCCAAAGTCGTTGAGAATGAGGGAAGTTACGGACAGCAACGAAATGGGCGATAAAAGCAGCAACGCCAAAGAGGTGTCTCCCCATTTGATCCGTGATTGACAGGATTGAGAAAGGAGCGTGGGCATGAAGGCTATAGAATCCAACTTTGCTAAGTGCCGACTATGTTGTCGCTGGGTAAATATTATTTGTGTTGTCTGTTTGATTATTGGTGCGGCAATGGCGGTGATGCCCAGTACGGCATTTGCCGAATGGAACGATGCAGACTGGTATGTTCAACAAGGCGGCGGAACGAATTCCGTTGTCAAGATTGTGAACATGAACAAAATGAGTTGCCGCATGTATGCGTTCAATCGTGCCTCGGGAGCGCTTAGGTACATAAAGTTCAATGTGAGGGAACCTGAGAAGTTCTACATCAACGGTGAGGGTTCGTTCGCTGTTTCCGTCGGCGGGAAAGAGACAAAAGCCGAGTTTGTTTCCTTTGACGCGAAAGAGGACAAAACCACTCGTCCTTCGAAATACGAGACGGGGAAAGATGTGCTGGCGACAGTCGAGAGTCGGTACAGGATTCCTGAAGAGGACATAGGTGTTTCCATCGTCTATCGTTTCCGCCGCGACAACGAGGTTCGAGTGGACTGCAGTGTTGTCTCGAAGAAGCCGTTGCCGTCCGGCTCGCGTTTCAGCATGGCATATCCCATCAGCCGCGACTACGCTGTTCAAGCCGAGAACAAGGAGGTGCATACATTCAAGATTGCGCGGGGGCAGGACGATGGGCGGGCCTCGCTTATTTTCTGCGCGCGGAGTCGCAACGGAAACGAGGAACTGCGGCGGGGGCTGATAGCATCCATCTTCTCGTCTGCCCCCAAAGGCATGATGAGCGTCGCCATCACACCCAAAGCCAACGCACTGTCGCCGACACACGACCAATTGCTAAGCCTTTCGTCTCAACTGTGTGAACCTGTTAATCTACCCGATGGCTCTTTGAGCTATTCGTTCAACTTTTCCATTCCACTCTTCTTATAAGGAACAGACGGACAATCGGAAAATTGTTGAAGTGAAGGGAAAACCATGGACAAACCCGTCATCGCAACGATTGAACCGCTGAGAGACGACTGCGCGGAGCGAGCTTCCGCGTTTCGCCGGAAATGGGCGAAGTCGTGGGACGGAGGGAACTCGCTGTTGAGAAAGTCTCTTCTTGCCCAGCTCAGACAACGTCCAGACATCGAGTACAAGGAACTCTGGCCCGACGGGGAAGATCGCCGCATCGCTGCATATTGCCTGGACGATTTCAAGGTCTGCCTTGGATTGCCAAACGGCCGTCTCGTGCCAGATGACACTCTTCATATGCTGGCGTCGATTGACGAAGATGGCGTCAATGACGTCATGCAAGACCTTGAGCACGAGTTTAGGCTCGTCTTCGAGCAAGATGTCTGGAACAGGGTGAAGACATTCGGCGAACTTGTGCGCTATGTTCGAGAGCATAAGGGATCGGCGTCTCTTGCCGAGCTTCACGAGCGACATCGCATTGGATGGGGTTGCGCGACAGTTCTGTGGCTTGTATTCGCCGGCGTAATAGGACTGTTCATCTCAGAGGTTGCCGAAGCGGTTGAGGCCGCCCGTAACTCCTGTCTTCATGGCCGAGAGGTCGTCGGCCTGGCTTTTGGCTTGCTGATGTCGGTCTTTGTGTCGCTATTTGCATATGCCGCTGTCGTCGGTTGGTGCAAGGAGCGCAAGGAGCTTCGCGAAGAACGGGAGGAGGCGGCGAAGAAACAGGCGGGGACCGCGAAACCGGTGTAAAAGGCCTATTTGCGCGTTGGTGTCATCGCGGCGGATTTGCCGCGGAGTCTTTTATATGCGACCATGGCGCTGGCGAGACGCCATATCCACCGAGGCCGTAGGCCGAGCCGCGTAAGCGGGCGCTAGCGTGGCGCTCTCCCAGTTAGAGTTGTCTAGTGTCGGATTTGCGTTGGATTGAAGCGCGGTTGCGGTCACAAGTAGTTAAGCGAGCCGACGATAAGTCGGCGAGCGCAAAAACTACGAAAAGAAACGCGCCATAGCGGAAGGTCGGGCAAACGGCGCATGTGTGAGGAGCGAGCGCAGGGGAACGGCAAGACTCCGGTTCGCGTGATGCGCCACAGGACGCGCGCGAGACAAGGAGGCGGTATTCCGCCGACGAAGTATCGCGCAGCGGACGGTGGATGCAGCGCGCGGGAGGAGTCGCGCTTTTCCCCGAAGGGAGAGACGAACGCATGCGCCGTTAGCCCAGTTCCCGAGGATGCACTGCGCGGCTTGCTTCGCCGCCGACAGCGGGGCGGAGCCCACGAAAATGAGACGAGTCGCGCAGGACTGCGACCCGACGGCGTATATGTATACGCCGAGTGGTTGCAAGGACGCGCGAATCGGCCATTTCTCGTGGGTGAGCACCGTTGCGGCGAAGCAAGCCGCACGATGGAAGGCAAGCATAAATAAATCAGCAACGATGTGACAAATTGTCACAATTGGTGTCGCAGGTGTGTCATGTGTCACAGCGTATTTTCCTTGAAAATTGGGGTTTTGGACAATTTCGAGCCGTTTGGCACGCTCTTTGCTTTAATCTTGCGTCGCCCATGGTGGGCGAAAGAAAGTTGAGAAGAAGATTATGGCAAAAGTACTTGGAATTGACCTTGGAACGACGAACAGCTGCATGGCTGTCATGGAAGGTGGCGAGGCGACAGTCATCCCTAACAAGGAGGGCGCACGCACGACCCCCTCAATCGTCGCATTCACGAAGAACGGCGAGATTCTCGTCGGCCAGGCCGCGAAGCGCCAGGCAGTGACGAACCCTCAGTCGACGATCTACTCCATCAAGCGCTTCATCGGCCGCCGCTTCAGCGAGATGGGCGACGAAATCAAGATGGTTCCCTACAAGGTCGTTGCGGCGCCGAACGGCGACGCGGCGGTCGAAGTCGCGGGCAAGGTTTACACCGCGCAGGAGATTTCCGCGATGGTGCTCCGCAAGCTGAAGGAAGACGCCGAGGCGTTTCTCGGCGAGAAGATCACCGAGGCCGTCATCACCGTCCCGGCCTACTTCAACGACCAGCAGCGCCAGGCGACGAAGGACGCCGGCCGCATCGCTGGCCTTGACGTGAAGCGCATCGTGAACGAGCCGACTGCGGCCTCGCTCGCATACGGCCTCGACAAGAAGAAGAACGAGAAGATCGCAGTCTACGACTTCGGCGGCGGCACGTTCGATATCTCGATCCTCGACATCGGCGACGGTGTCTTCGAGGTGAAGGCGACGAACGGCGACACGCACCTCGGCGGCGACGATCTCGATCAGGCGATCATGACCTGGCTCGCAGACAACTTCAAGAAGGACAACGGCGTCGACCTTCTCGCCGACACGATGGCGAAGCAGCGCCTGAAAGAAGAGGCCGAGAAGGCGAAGTGCGCGCTCTCGAGCGCGACGACCTACGACATCAACCTGCCGTTCATCACGATGAACCAGTCGGGCCCGCTGCACCTCACGGCGACGCTTACGCGCCCGATCCTCGAGACGCTGACGATGGATCTCGTGAACCGCACGTCCGAGCCGTGCCGCAAGTGCATGTCCGACGCCGACCTCTCGAGCGTCGACGAAGTGGTGCTCGTCGGCGGCCAGACGCGCATGCCTCTCCTCCAGGAGAAGGCGAAGTCGCTCTTCGGCAAGGAGCCCCACAAGGGCGTGAACCCCGACGAAGTGGTTGCGATGGGCGCTGCGATTCAGGGCGGCATCCTGAAGGGCGAAGTCAAGGACGTCCTCCTTCTCGACGTGACGCCCCTCACGCTCGGCATCGAGACCTTGGGCGGCGTTCTCACTCCGCTCATCGAGCGCAACACGACGATTCCGACGAAGAAGTCGCAGGTCTTCTCGACGGCGGCGGACAACCAGCCGGCCGTGACGATCGCGATCTTCCAGGGCGACCGCAAGATGGCGCGCGACAACAAGGCGCTCGGCAACTTCAACCTCGACGGCATCCCGCCCGCACCGCGCGGCGTTCCGCAGATCGAGGTGACGTTCGACATCGACGCGAACGGCATCCTCAACGTCTCCGCGAAGGACAAGGGCACCGGCAAGGAGCAGGA
>Ga0265299_10004799_pt1 | contig 12691 bp, 12 predicted proteins | sample AusTroGonzalo_MG_4_FD_193485 | JGI IMG/M metagenome (GOLD analysis project Ga0265299, IMG submission 193485) | Bovine rumen microbial communities from tropical cattle in Woodstock, Queensland, Australia - Gonzalo_02 | ecosystem: Host-associated > Mammals > Digestive system > Stomach > Rumen ...
TATTTAATTAAAAGAGTTAAATTACAACTAAAGCTCTATACATGAATAGAGCATTACTTTTCGCCTATCACTACAGAAATGAGTATACTACCAATATAATAATCATTGAGTATTCAAAAAAGCGTCCATATCCTTAAACATTTCATTTAGTTCTTCCTTATATGTTTGTTTTAATGTTTTTCTATCTTTTTCCAACAATCCTTTTTTTTCTGGCGTTTCATGGTGCTCTTTATCACGAATATCTTCTGCTGGAATAATCCAAGCCTTATATCCATATTTAAAAAATTTATCATTAAACGCATCATGGTCTTCTTTTTTATCACCGTCAAATATAGCTCCAACTCGCTTAAATCCTAATTGTTGGAGCAAATGTGCTATATTACTGATATTTGACGCACCTCCTGCTCCAAATCCGAAGAAAGGAATGACATAATCTAAACCCAACTGAGTCATAATGACAGGATATAGCATAACATCCTCCTGACCTTCCGTAATAATCAATCCATCCTCAGCAAAGAAACAAGCACGTGCATCTGTCCCAAGGACATGGGGGTTATTAATATTAAAGCTTAACGATTTAATAAAACCACGAGATTCTTCATCAATCATACATACTTGACTCCCTTTTTCTGACTCATACACTCTTGCAACCATTCCTCCATTAACAATTGAGACCAACGATAACATATTTGGACTATGAGTGGATATAACAACTTGAGAATCTTTGGTTTTGTCAAGAATTTCATCTAACAACCTGCGCTGTAGTTGTGGATGCAGGCTCAATTCTGGCTCATCAATTACTAAAAATTCATCTTTCGTTCCACATAAGGCATCAACAATAAACATAAGACTAAGTATACCCTCTCCCATACCATCCGAATTATGATGAAGTCTATTTGATTTAGTAATTTTAACAAAATAACTACCATTGTCTTCCTGATCTATTGTCCACACAAGAGGTTTGCCTATTATGCGTCCCATCATTAAATCAAACTGTGTTGAATCACCCTTATTTAAATCTATCAATCTATAAGTACATGTATCCAAACTGTTAGTTCGTGTTTGATATGAAGTTGGGTTATTAAGATACATTTGTCTATTCCAACGATTCATACTAAAATATGGGTTAAAAAAACGTCTAGATGGCAAATAATAAATCATAGGAGATTTTGGTCCTTCCCATTTAGTCTCACTACCTCCTTTATTGGTTCTTAATACTCCTTTATCATTATCAAAACAAACTTCTATCTCGACAACATCACCTGCTAGAATATTCCTTTTACCTTTTGAAAATGATGCTCCTCTCGAACTATTTGCAATTTTATTAAAACACTCAACTAATGTGGATTTTCCACCACCATTGGGACCGACTAAAACTGTCAACCCGCTTCCAGGTTTCCCATTTGGGATAGCTAGATTAAGAGTTTGTTTCTCCGAAAAACTTCTGAAACCAAGACACGATATAGAATGTATCATAAATGGATTTTTTATTGTTTTTTGTATTTATAATATTCACAAATACCATAATGCAGCTTTTATATTTCTATTATATTTGTGTTTTGCAAATATACACAACTTTTATTTAATATTTATGCTTTTATTGCATTCTTCCATATTTTTCAGCTATTTCTTATTTATTATCTCCACCATCTCCCTCAACCTCGCCACCAACGCCTCGCCTATCAGCTTTGTCATTGCATCGGCAGAATTCGTGCGAGCATATTCGTCAAAAGCATCGTAATAACTGCGACGGTCGGAATATTTTATGTTAACGGCCGGCAGACCTTCTTTGATAAGCTGCAGGTTCATGAGAAGTCGGCCGGTGCGACCGTTTCCGTCGATAAATGGGTGAATGCTTTCAAAACGCAAGTGAAAAAGAGCAACTCTCTCAACAATATGCATTGTCTCAGCCCAATTTTTATAATCTTCGAGCAATTCTTGTATCTTCGGCTCAATCATAAACGGCTGCACAGGCTCAGTCAAAGCTCCGGCAATGCGGACATTTACACGACGGAATGTCCCTTTGTCCTCCGGACGGTCGGCCAAAACCAAACCATGTATGCTTTTAATCTCAAAATCTGTAAGCTGCTTGTCTTGCTTTGCAAGCTCTTCAACATATTGAAAAGCCTCCTTATACCCCACCGCTTCAAGATGGTCCTTCAGAGGTTTTCTGTCGATGGTGATACCTTGCAACACAAGCGCAGTCTCCTGCAAAGTGAGAGTGTTTCCTTCAATGGCATTACTATTGTAAGTGTGCTCAACAAGAAAAACCTCCCTGATGGCTTCAACCTCAGCCAGAGTTAGCGGACGACACGCATCCAACTGTTTTTTTAAGGCATCAATCTGTTCAAGAAGCGGGCCATAGCTTTTCCTCGCTGTACTTTTTACGTAAGTGCGAGCATCTACAGGCTGAACGGCATCATCCGGAATCATGTAAAGATTGCCTTTACGCTCAACTCCAGCTATTCGCCCCTGTTCGCACAAAAGCCGTACCCTTCTCGCAGAAATACCCCATTTTTCAGCCGCCTCAGAAACCTTAATATAAGTCATATCGTTCCGATTTTTATAATTTTACGCTGCAAATATACAAATATTATTCCTATTTTTACAATTTTCGGAATAAAATAATTAAAAAAATGGCTTAATGCGTTTTATAAGATTTATTCACTCCGCCACGCTGCGGTCGAAATGACAAAAAAAATTCTCAATTTCAAAAATTATTTCTTATCTTTGCAGATTATAAAAATCATTCTCACAATGCAAAAACTTATCGCTCCATCGTTGCTTTCAGCTGATTTCCTTCACCTTTCGAGAGATATCGATATGGTGAATAAAAGTCAGGCCGATTGGTTCCATTGCGACATCATGGACGGGGTGTTCGTGCCGAATATCTCTTACGGCATCCCGCTGGTGCAAGCCATTAAGAAAGAAGCACTTAAGCCTCTCGACGTACATCTCATGATTGTCGAACCCGACCGTTATTTCGAGAAATTCCGCGACGCAGGAGCCGACATCATCACATTCCATTACGAGGCGAGCGCCCATATCCATCGCAGCGTGCAGATGCTGAAATCGCTGGGCGTGAAAGCCGGCGTGGTGTTGAATCCTCACACCTCGGTCGAACTGCTCGAAGACATTCTCGGCGATGTAGACCTTATATTATTAATGTCGGTCAACCCGGGCTTCGGAGGTCAGAAATTCATCGAACGCACATACACTAAGATTAAAAAACTTCGTCATATGATTGAAATTCAGGGACTTAAGACTATGATTGAAGTTGATGGCGGAGTGAATGTAGAAAACGCACCAAAGCTTTTCAATGCTGGAGCCGATGTTTTGGTTGCAGGGAATGCAGTTTTCAAGTCGGAAGACCCGATGAAGACTATTGAACTCATGAAAAGTTGAGAGTTTAAAGTGTAGAGTTTAAAGTCAGTTTAATAGTGTAAAGTTGAAAGTTAAAAGTTAAAATTATAAGTAATATGAACGAAGTAGTATTAAAACTTAAACCGGAAAACGTCTGGAAGGAATTCCAAGGCATCATGGGCGTGCCACGTCCGTCGAAGAGAGAAGAAAAAATGGTCGCTTACCTCGAAAAATGGGCAAAAGACCATAAAGTGGAATACAAGAAAGAGAAATGCGGCAACATCATCATGACAGTGCCGGCAACCAAGGGCATGGAGAACCGCCAGACCATCATTCTGCAGGCTCACATGGACATGGTGTGCGAGAAGAATGGCGACAAGAAACACGATTTCGACAAAGACCCTATCGAGGCAGTGTTGAAAGGCGAATGGCTGCACGCTAACGGCACCACACTCGGCGCTGACGACGGCATCGGAGTGGCTGCGGCATTGGCAGTAATCACTGATAAAAACGTGAAACACGGCCCACTCGAGTGCATCTTCACCGTCGACGAAGAGACTGGCCTCACCGGCGCCGAGAAACTCGACCCGAAAGACTTCACAGGCCGTATCCTCCTCAACCTCGACTCGGAAGACGAAGGCGAAATATTCATTGGCTGCGCAGGCGGTATGGACACTATCGTTAAGATTTTCTACCAACTTGAGAATGCTCCTGAAGGCTATATACCTTACGACATCAAGGTCAGCGGACTGAAAGGCGGTCACTCGGGCGACGATATCAACAAGAACCTCGCCAACGCTAACAAGCTGTTAGCCAGAATCTTATGGCAGGCAACCAACGATTTCGACCTCAGAATTTATGACATCCAAGGCGGAAATCTGAGAAACGCCATCGCCCGCGAGGCAACAGCAGTAGTGTTTATCCCATTCGACCTCACCAAGAAATTTGAGGCAATGGTTAAGAAGTTTGAAAAGAACTTCAAACACGAATATCAGGTCGCCGACCCAGGCATCACTGTGAAAGCCAAAAAATCGGAGCTCACGCCTGATGTGGTCATCGACGAGATGACACAGTTCGACCTCCTGAACGGTCTCCTCACCTGCCCTCACGGCGTCATCGAGTGGTCACAGACCATCCCGAACTTCGTGGAGACATCGACAAACCTCGCTTCAGTGAAGAAAAAAGAAGGTTATTTCTTCATCCAGACATCACAGCGCAGTTCCATCGAGTCGGCTAAGGAATACGCGGCAGCCATGGTCGAGGCTTGTTTCAACCTCGCCAACGCAGAGGTGCAGCACACCGACGGCTACCCGGGCTGGACACCTAACCCGAATTCGAAAATCTGCGCCATCGCTGAGAAAGTTTACAAGAAACGCTTCGGCAAAGACCCGAAAGTTAAGGCCATCCACGCTGGTCTGGAATGCGGTCTCATTGGCGACAAGATCGCTGGCATGGACATGATTTCATTCGGTCCGACACTCCGCGGCGTGCACTCACCTGACGAGAGAATCGAGATTAAGACAGTCCAGATGTTCTGGGATTTGCTGTGCGATATATTGCTCGAAGCTCCGAAAAAATAGTGTAGAGTTTAGAGTGTAGAGTTTAGAGAAGGGGCGTCGTTGAGGCGTCCCTTTTTCATTTTTTTCAAAAAAAAGTCGCCATTTCAAAAATATTTTGTAACTTTGTAGTTTGTACACGATTAAAACTAATAAAAATGAAAAAACTTTTTTTGACAGCGTTGTTGGCGATGGCCTTTGCAGGCTCGGTTTTCGCGCAAGATGAAGTCATTTTCACCATTATGAAAACCGACGGAAGCACAACAGACTATGTGATGAACAAAGACGCGAGGATTTATTACTCCGACACACAGCTTTTGTTTTTCAACGGCAACGAAACCGTAGCTGTCGACTTATCGGGAATCAGAAAAGCGTATTTTACAGCTCCTCAAGATATTGAAGAGGTCGAAAATCAACAGCTTACGATATATCCAAATCCTGCCAAAGATGTTTTAAGAATTGAAAATATAGCTGACAATCAAGAAGTTAGCATTTATTCAATAAATGGAGCCCTTTTGAAGAAGGTGATTGTTTCGGACGATGCCGAGATAAATATCAGTGAGTTGCGCCCAGGTATGTATGTGATCTGTGCTGGCAATATGTTTTCTAAATTTATAAAAATGTAATGCCATGAAGAAGATTTTGTTTGTTATATCATTGATATTCATAGGATTATCCGTCAAAGCCCAAGATGGAGAATATCACGTACGCATTCATGGGCAGCAGAATAAGGGCGTAATTTTCGACGCTCCTGCGATTTCTATCGACAGCATGTATATTAATGAAAACGGCGAGCTCAGAGTGCGCAAGATAAACGACTCACACTCATTCAGTTTCGCCGAAATCGACAGTCTGACATTCCCTTGGATTCCGACAGGCACAGGCGACATAGTTTACATCACTTATAACGGCACAAGTGTCGACATCGTAAACCCTTACCCTGTTACTCAAGTCATAATTTCAGCGACTGAAGCCAAGGTCTCAGTGACATCGTTAAGCTCAGCAAACATAACTTATTGTCTGTCAGGCACCGCCAACCCTGGACGTTTCGAGATTGATAGCCAAACGACACCTACTATATTGATGAACGGCGTCAACCTCACCAATCCTACAGGAAAAGCTATGGATTTGACGTGTAATGCTGGCATCATCATGGAACTTGCCGACGGCACATCCAACTCGCTCGCCGATGGCACGACGAGTGACAAAAAAGCTGCTCTTATGAGCAACAATGACCTTCTCGTGCAAGGCGAAGGCACACTCACCGTCACAGGTCTCGTTCAGCACGCCATGAAGGTGAAGGGACAGTTTAACATGAGCTCAGGCAATATTGTCATCGCAAGTTCAGTGTTGGACGGCATCCATACTGAGGGGATCCTGATTCAAGGCGGTAACATCACCGTCCAGTCATGCGGCGACGACGGTTTGACCAGCGAACTCGACGGCTACATCAACGGAGGCAATATCACGATTACAAGTCCGACCGACGACATCAACGGCATCTCTGCCGACAGCACTCTGGTCATCAACGGAGGCGAGATCAACATCACCATGTCGGGCGTCTCGGCCAACTGCATAAAAGCTGATAAGGAGTTGACTATCAACGGCGGAACCTTCGTTCTCAACAATTCGGGCAATGTATCGAAAGGCATCAACTCGAACAGTACGATTACCATCACCGATGGCGACATCAGCATCACCTCGAGCGGCGGCACTGTGGTAACCGACTACGACCCGTCGTATTGCACTGCAATTAAAGGTGACACCGATATCATTATCAGCGGTGGCAACATCGACATCAACCTTCCGACATCAAATAATGGTGGTAAAGGAATCTCGTGCGACGGAAATATGACTATCAGCGGCGACAACACCATACATATCGAGACTCACGGCGACGGTTCCACTTACACAGCATCATCGGGCACCGACACTTATTCTAGCTCATGCCTACGCGCTGAAGGCGATATGCAGATTCTGAGCGGCAACATCACGCTCACCAGCACTGGAAAAGCTGGCAAAGGCATCAAAGTGGGCAAGAAGAATGGCAACACCTATACCGGAGCTTACACTCAGGGCAATGCTGACGGTAGCGGTCCTACCCTTACCATCACCACATCTGGCGCTCAAATCGGCTCTAGTGGCGGCTGGCCTCCAGGTCCTGGCGGCGGAAGCTCATCGTCAAGAGCCTCGGCAAAAGCCATCAAAGTGGGTGGCGTGGCTACCATTTACGGCGGCACCACGACCGTCAACACATCTACAAGCGGCGCCGAGGGACTGGAATCGAAGACTCAGATCAACATCGAAGGCGGCCAGCACTACTTCAAGTGCTACGACGACTGCATCAACTCGTCGGGTAGAATCTTCTTCAACGGCGGTGTGACGGTGTGTTTCAGCAACGGCAACGATGCTGTCGACTCGAATGCAGGCGCTGCAGGAGCTATCACCATTGGCAACGGCGTGGCTTTCGCCTACACCACCAAAGGCAACCCTGAGGAAGGCTTCGACTGCGATAACAACAACTATATAAAGATTACAGGCACAGGTATAGGCATCAGCGCCGGCGGCTCGCAAGGCGGTGGCGGTCCTTGGGGCGGCGGTGGCGGTGGCACTATCACCAACCCGGCGCAAGGCTATAAGTTCTACACCAGCAGCTATACCTTCCAGGCTGGGAAATACTACACTCTTTCGAACGCCAGCGGCACTGGCGGCACCAACATGGTGACATTCAGCTTCGAAAGCAACTGCACAAGCAATCTAGCCCTAATCACAGCGACGGGCATGGTAAGCGGAAGCACATATTATGTGAAATACGGAGATCAGGCGCCGACAGGAGCTACGACGGCATTCCACGGGCTATACCTCGGTGGAACCTCATCTGCATCGACGCAGGCGTTCAGCTTCCAGGCGCAATAACTTCGCCGTAGCAGTCGAAATAATCGGCTTGAGTAATCTTTACATTGACGAAAGAGCCGATTTCTATTTTATTGTCTTTCATTGAGATAAGCACCTCGTCGTCGACTTCAGGGGAATCATATTGAGTACGACCGACATAATAGCCGCCTTCGGTGCGGTCGATGAGCACTTTTTCGGTTCTTCCAAGACGTTTTTGGTTGATTTCCAATGAAATATCCTGCTGGACATCCATAAATTCATCAACGCGCGCCTTCTTGACTTCTTCCGGAACGTCGTCCTCAAGTTCAAAGGCTGGTGTCCCCTCTTCAGCTGAGTAAGCGAACACGCCGGCGCGCTCAAATCTTGCTTCTTTTATGAAATCGATGAGTTCATTGAACTGCTCCTCCGTTTCGCCAGGGAAACCCACGATAAACGTACTTCTGAAAGCGATATCGGGGACGTAGGAACGCACTTTCTTAACAAATTCAATGGTTTGCTCGCGGGTAACGCCACGACGCATCGCCTTCAAAATAGGCGTGCTGATGTGCTGCAGCGGCAGGTCGATGTAATGACAAATCTTCTTGTTGTCGCGCATCAGCTCGAGAAGCTCGACAGGGAATCCCAGCGGATAGCCGTAATGCAGACGAATCCACTCGATGCCGTCGACTTCAGTAAGTTTTTGAACCAACTCCACGATATGCGACTTTCCATCGATGTCGTAACCGTAATATGTAAGGTCTTGTGCTATGAGTATCAGCTCTTTAACGCCCTTCTTAGCAAGGTTTTCGGCCTCTTTGATGAGGTTTTCCATCGGCACTGACTTATGGTCGCCACGAATGAGCGGGATCGCACAGAAAGCACAGTGACGGTTGCAACCTTCAGAAATCTTCAGATATGCGTAATGCGATGGCGTTGAAAGCACTCGCTCGCAGCAATATTCAGCATGATAGTCGGATTTCAGGATGTCTGCGGCAACATGTTGAACCGGCTCCACTCCAAAGAAAGCGTCAACCTCATGTATCTCTTTGCGCAACTCTTTCTTGTAGCGCTCCGAGAGACAGCCCATCACATATAACTTCTTGATTTTGTTGGCTTTACGCAGCTCAGCGTATTCCAAAATGGTATCAATTGACTCCTCTTTTGCATCGCCGATAAAGCCGCAGGTGTTGATAATCACCACGTCGGATTTCTCATCGGAATCGTGGACGATCTTATATGTGTTGTTCAGCAACGCTGCCAGATGCTCCGAATCGACTTTGTTTTTTGAGCAACCGAGTGTGACGATATTTAAAATGGGTTTTCTCATTTGAATAATGAATCGACGAACTCGTTACGGTCGAAAATCTGCAAATTCTCCATCTTCTCTCCCACTCCGATGTATTTTACCGGAATCTTGAACTGGTCGGAGATGCCGATGACTACACCGCCCTTGGCAGTGCCATCCAACTTGGTGAGTGCCAATGCGTTAACCTCAGTGGCAGCGATAAACTGGCGTGCCTGTTCGATGGCATTCTGTCCTGTAGAAGCGTCCAAAACCAGCAACACCTCATGCGGTGCGTCCGGGATGACTTTCTGGCACACTTTCTTAATCTTCGAAAGCTCGTTCATCAAGCCGACTTTATTGTGCAGACGGCCAGCTGTGTCGATCAAAACCACGTCGGCGCCTTGTGCCACTGCCGATTTCACTGTATCGAACGCCACTGATGCCGGGTCAGCGCCCATGCCTTGCGAGACAATCGGGACGCCAACTTTGTCGGCCCAGATCTTGAGTTGATCGACGGCAGCAGCGCGGAATGTGTCGGAAGCGCCGAGAACCACCTTTTTGCCTGCCATCTTGAAGTTATAGGCGAGCTTGCCGATGGTGGTGGTCTTACCCACTCCGTTCACGCCCACGACCATGATTACGTAAGGCTTCTTATCTTCAGGGAGGTCGAAGCTGCTGCCGTCGCCTGAGTTATTCTCCTGCAGCAACGAAGCAATCTCTTCCTTCAGAATCATATTCAACTCGCTAGTACCCAGATACTTATCGCGTGCCACACGTTTCTGGATGCGGTCGATAATCTTCAAGGTGGTGTCGACTCCAACGTCTGATGTAACCAAAATCTCCTCAAGGTTATCCAAGACCTCGTCGTCGACCGTCGACTTGCCCACAATGGCCTTCGAAATGCGGTCAAACACGCTGGTACGCGTCTTTTCCAGACCTTTATTTAAGTCTTCTTTTGCGTCTTTATCTTTTTTGAAAAATGAAAAGAGTCCCATTTATATCTTATTTAAAGATTTAAAGATTCAAAATTTAAAATTTAAAATTCAAAATTATTTTGCAAATATAATAATTTCTTTGATAAGCACAAAAAGCTTTCTCGTCGAAACGGGAAAGCCATTTTAAATCAATTCAAAAAACTATATATTAGTTCTTTGCGATGAATTCCTGTGCCTGGTCGATCGGGACGATGGTCTCTTCAAAATAGTAAGCACCAGTCTTCTCTGATTTCTTCATCTTGATGACCTTCGTGAATTCCTTGCCAGCTGTGTGCAATGATGCAACTACCTTCTTTGCCATATCCTAAATCTTATTTAATTTCTTTGTGAAGCGTCATTTTCTTGAGGATTGGATTGTATTTCATGAGTTCCAATCTCTCTGGGGTATTCTTCTTGTTTTTCGTTGTAACGTAACGAGAAGTTCCCGGGATGCCTGTTGCCTTTTGCTCTGTGCACTCCAAAATCACTTGTACGCGTGCGTCTTTAACTTTCTTTGACATATTCTTATCCTTTCAAATTTCGGACTGCAAAAATACACAATTTTTTAATACACTCCAATATTTTTCAGCCAAAAATTTTATCAAATTTTAAAATATCTTATCTTTCTGATTATCAAGAGTTTAAATTACTCTTTATTGATAATATTATTGACGACTTCCAAAATTTCGGCCTCTTTCTTGATGGCAGCAGCCTCAATCTTTGCGCCGTCGGCGACGATTTTATCGGCAAATGCTCTGTCTTTCAATCCAGCGGCGTTGATTTTCACGTTGAGATATGCGCCCATGACAGCACTTCTGCAGCACAAAGCACCCACTCCAGCGTCTGAAACTGATGCAGGATTACCTGTCTTAGCCATAGCCTCGACGATTTCAAATGCCTCAAATGCCACGTTCATGGTCTTGAAAGGCACCTTGGTAGCATACTGCGATGCGAGCTCTAATGCCTCCATACGAGCGGCCTTGTCGGCGTCGGTCTTCTTCGGCATCTGCAATGCAGCCATGCTCTTGTTGAATGCATTGGTATCTTCGTCAACCAAGTCAAGTAACTGATCCTTAAGGACTTGACCTTTTTCAGCAACTTTCGAGAACTCTTCCCAACGCTCATCCCATCCTGGCTTGTGTGATGAAAGGTTAGCCACCATCGTTGCCAATGCTGCGCCGAGAGCGCCCATGTAAGCTGAGATTGAGCCGCCACCTGGAGCCGGACTCTCGCTGGCTGTCTCGTTGGCAAAGCCCGTGCATGTCATATCGACGAGCTTCTTCTGGGTCATGTCTTCAATAAGGAATTCGATAACTTTTTCTTTTGGGTTGAACGGTTTCAGATCGTCGAGACCCATCGACTTGATGGCGATTTTCATGATTTCATCCTCGCTCACTCCCAATGAACGCTGCTGTTTTGCAAGATAATACTTACCAGCGTCGATGAGCACCTTCTTAGGAATCAAACCGACGATTTCGCAGCCAGTCACGCGCACGCCACGAGCCGCCGCCTTAGCGCAGACCTCGTCGAAGCATACGTGAACCGGTGAAACGTTGATGTTTGTGATGTTCATTGAAACCTGGGCGATGCCGTATTCCTCGATAAACCAGCCGATTGCCTTGGTGCTCTTCAGAGTGCCAGGAATCATTATGGTGTTGCCGTTTTCGTCCTTCATCGGCTTGTCGGTGACCTTCGGTCCCACTCTCTTCGGACGGCCTTTCTCGCGAACGTCGAAAGCGATGGCGTTGGCGCGGCGTGTCGAAGTGGTGTTGAGGTTATAGTTGATAGCGATGAGGAAGTCGCGGGCTCCGACCTGTGTAGCGCCGGTCTGTGCCACATGCTCGTTCCACTCGTTCGGACCGAAATCAGGTTTCCATTCCTCTGTACCGAGACGGCTTGACAATGACTCGTATTCACCAGTGCGGCAATATGCCAGATTCTTACGTTTTGGCTGGAAAGCGGCCTCTTCGTAGCAGTAAATAGGGATGTTGAGCTCTTCGCCGAAACGTTTTGCAAGGTTACGGGCATAGACAACCACCTCGTCCATAGTGATGTTTGAAATCGGGATGAGAGGACAAACATCTGTTGCACCCTGACGTGGGTGGTCGCCGTGATGGTTGCGCATGTCGATAAGCTCGGCAGCCTTCTTCACCACGCGGAATGCGGCTTCGCACACATTTTCCGGCTCGCCCACAAAAGTGATGACGGTACGGTTTGTCGTCGCACCCGGGTCAACGTCCAACAATTTCACGCCTTCAACCTTTTCGATCTCGGCAGTCACCTGATTGATGATGTTCATATCGCGACCTTCGCTGATATTCGGAACACATTCGATTAATTGTTTCATTTGTATGATTATTTAATTATTTTTCCTTTTAAAACCATTGTCTGAACTTTGTTTGCACCATAATAATACGGCATAAATTCCAGCTGGGTCATCGGCTTGGTGATAATCACGTTAGCAATCTTGCCTTTGGTGATTGAGCCGAGCTCGTCAGCGACGTCCATGGCGTAGGCGGTGTTCAAAGTGGTAGCATTTAAAGCTTCTTCCGGCGTCATGCGATAGCGGATGCAGGCACAAGAAAGCACAAACTGCATATTGCCCGATGGCGACGTCCCTGGATTGAAGTCAGATGCCA
>Ga0265299_10004800_pt1 | contig 12690 bp, 12 predicted proteins | sample AusTroGonzalo_MG_4_FD_193485 | JGI IMG/M metagenome (GOLD analysis project Ga0265299, IMG submission 193485) | Bovine rumen microbial communities from tropical cattle in Woodstock, Queensland, Australia - Gonzalo_02 | ecosystem: Host-associated > Mammals > Digestive system > Stomach > Rumen ...
TTCGGGACGTCGTTTCTTTAAACATAACGTAAAAAGGGGTGAGGTTATAGTTTTTAAACATCCTCACGACCCTGAGCACCCGGAGTATGAGGGTATAAACGTCATTAAGAGAGTTATAGCTCTTCCCGGAGACAGAGTCAGCGTTGAAAGCGGGGTAATCTCAGTTAACGGAGTTAAAGCTGAGCTTAAGTATAAGGAAGAAGTAAACTATTACGATTATCCGAATAGGAAGACATATATAATTCAAAGATATGAAGAAAAGCTGCCTTTGTCGGATGCTCCTGTTCATACCGTCGGATATGTCGAGGAAATGAGATTTTCAAAAGCGAATCATTTCAGTGAGATTACAGTTCCTGAAGGATATTATTTTGTTATGGGAGATAACCGAGATTGTTCGAACGATTCCAGGTGTGATTTGGGATTGGTTCCTGAAGAAAATCTTATGGGACGAGCAATTTTTAAAATATATTCCATTGATAAAGGTGTGAAACTTTGGGAATTTTGGAGATGGTTCCAGAATATAAGGTATGATCGTCTTCTGAAGAGAATTGATTGATGGAAAAATTATCAGAATTAGAAAAGATTATAGGCTACAGTTTTAAAAGCAAAGAGAATATTTCCGTTGCGATAGTACATCCGGGAGTCAATAAGTTTGATAGAAGTTTTGCTAAGCACTTTGAGAGATTGGAGTTTTTGGGGGACAGGGTTTTAGGATTGTCCCTAGCTTATCTGATTTTTTCGAAATTTTCCGAAGAAAGCGAGGGAGATCTGGCTGTCAGAATGTCAGTTCTTGCTGGGACGGATTTTTTGATAGATCTCGCAAAGAAAACCAGATTGATCGAGTGTTTTTCTTATCCTAAGGACCTTTTTGTTTCGAAAAATAAAAATTCATCATCGATTGCCGATATGATGGAGGCGGTTTTGGGATCAGTGTTTTTGGATTCAGGATTTCTTGAAGCAAGGGAGGTTGTCACCCGTTTGTGGGGCGATGATCTGAATAAGATTATCTACAAGAAAAAGGATTCTAAGACTAAATTGCAGGAAATAGTTCAGAGCAGGTCAGATGAGTTGCCGTTTTATCGTTTGATAAAAATGAGTGGCGAGGCTCATGATCCTGTTTTTGAAATGGAAGTTTCTGCCTGCGGAAAGGTGGCGTCGGGTTTCGGAAATTCAAAGAAAAGTGCCGAACATGACGCGGCGAAAAAGTTGATAGAGAAATTAAGTAGATAGGTTTCAGAGAGATACAATGTCAGCAAAAAAAGATTTCGAGAAAGATTCGGATAAATCAGGTGGAGTTTGCCGAAAAAAGTGTGGTTTCGTTGCAGTGTTAGGAGAAACTAACGCAGGGAAGTCCACCTTAGTGAACAAGTTGGTTGGGCAAAAGGTTTCAATTGTTTCCAGAAAGGTTCAGACCACTTTGAGTCGAATTTTAGGAATCGTAATCAGCGGAAACAGTCAGATAATTTTGATAGATACTCCGGGGTTTATTTCAGATCATAAATCGTCGAATCACAGATCGGATATTCTCGAAAAAACGGCTTGGGATGCGTTCCGCGAAACGGATGAAGTATTGTTCGTGGTGGATGCCCACAAACGAGATTTCGAAAAAAGTAAGGCTCTGCTTCAGAAAATCGACAAAAAAAAGAAAATTTCATTGATTCTTAACAAAGTCGATCTAATCATGAAAGAAAAGCTTTTAGGAATTGCGAGTGAGTTTTCGAAAATTCGTGATTTTGAAAATGTTTTCATGGTTTCGAGCTTAAGCGGTGATGGCGTAAAAGATATCGAAAAATATTTAGCGAAAATCGTTCCGGAGGGTGAATGGCTGTTTCCGGAAGATGAAGTTACTGATTCGTCTTTCGAGAAATTCACTTCGGAAATTACGCGAGAGCACCTTTACCATAGAATTCATCAGGAAATTCCTTACAGATGTCGGGTAGTTACGGAAAATTATCGTAATGAATCCGATGGGTCAATTCGGGTTGCTCAGAATATTTTTGTAAAAAGCAAGGCTCATAAGGTAATATTACTCGGACATAAGGGTGAAAAAATTCGGGCGATTGGTTCTGCAGCGCGTCGTGAGTTGTCTGAATTGCTCGGGCGAGAAGTTCATTTGTTTTTGAATGTTGTTGTGGAAAAATAGAGAATGCAATGGCAAGAACAAAGCATTATTTTATCTACAAAACCTTTTAGTGAAAACTGTCGTCTGGTCAGTGTTTTCAATCGAACCATGGGAAAGACTTCAGGATTAGTGAAAGGAACGAAATCAGTTATCCATGTCGGAGATATAAGTGATGTTACCTGGAAAGGGCGTAATGCCGATCAGCTCGGAACCTTTAAGATCGAGACGGTTTTTTCACCGTTTTCGTTTGTTTTCGAAAATCCGTTGGAAATTCTCGCAATAGATAGCGTTTGTACTTTATGCAGCAACGGGTTGCCCGACAGAGCCCCTCACGGAAAGTTATTTGATTCGGTAAAGCGGTTTTTGCTTGAATTGGTCCATAAGGATTGGCTTTTAAATTATGTTTTGTTCGAAAAAATGTTTTTATCTGAGGTCGGAATAGGTTTAAATTTGTCCCAGTGCGCTGTTACAGGGAAAAAAGAGGGATTGTTTTACGTATCGCCTCGGACAGGAAAGGCGGTTATAAGAGAAGTTGGCGAGAAATACAAAGACAAATTGTTCGTCTTGCCGAAATTTTTATTGGACGCGGATGAAGAACCGTCGAATGGGGATATTTTATTGGCGTTAAAGATAACTCAGCATTTTTTAAAAATATATTTTTGTGGTATAAGCAGTAGGGAATTGCCCATGTCCAGAGAATATCTCGTACAGGGGCTGTTAAAGGGAGATAAAGATGAGACTCAGTACTATAATTAATCCTGACGAAAAAAGGGTTGCGATTACGCCGGAAGTTACTGCGAAATATGTTAAGTTGGGTTTCGAGGTTGAATTACCGAAAGGAGTGGGTGAGTCGGCAGGATTTTCTGATTCAGAATATGAAGCTGCCGGAGCTACAATTAATGACGGCCAAATAAACGATGTAACTTTATATTTATGCGTAAAGCCTGTTTTATCGGAAAATATGGAACTGAGTAAAGGCAGCTACTTAATTGCGATGTTGTCTCCGTTTCAAAATGCAGAGGTCTTGAAAAAGTTGCATTTAAAGGGAATTAATCCGTGCGCACTGGAAAAAATTCCGAGAATTACTCGTGCACAGTCGATGGATATACTTTCATCTCAGGCGAATATTGCAGGATATCGAGCTGTCGTTGAAGCGATGTCTGAGTATTGTCGAGTAATTCCGTTGATGATGACTGCAGCGGGAACAATTCGTCCGGCGAAAGTACTTATCATAGGTGCGGGAGTTGCGGGGCTTCAAGCTATCGCGACAGCAAGACGTATGGGAGCACGTGTTAGAGCTTTTGATGTAAGAAGGGCCGCGAAGGAGCAGGTGGAGAGTCTCGGGGCAACTTTTGTCGATGTTGAATCTGACGAAAACGGTGAAACTGTTGGCGGCTATGCTCGTGAAATGTCCGAAGATTATAAAAAGAAGCAGGCTGAAAAGTTGGCAGAGGCTTTGAAAACGTCGGATATCGTGATTTCTACGGCTCAGATTCAGGGAAAGCCTGCACCAAAATTGATTACGAAAGAAATGGTCAACAGCATGATGCCGGGATCGGTAATTGTGGACATGGCTACGGAGACCGGCGGTAACTGTGAGATTTCGGAAAAGGACAAAAAAGTAGTCGTAAACGGCGTGACAATCATTGGTTATACGGATATCTCCGCGCGCGTTGCTTATGATTCCAGTCAATTATTTGCTCGAAATGTTTTCAATTTTGTATCCCTGATGCTTAAGGATGGGCAGCTGGATACATCCGATGAGATAATTCAAGCAACTTTGATAAAGTAAGTTTTACTTTCTTCGATACGATTTCGCGTTTTGTTATTTTCGGGGAATTTTTTCGAGATCCATTCAGTTTTTGTTGCGAATATGATAATAAGAAGAGGTTCCTTTCAGGATTAGGAGGTAGGGATGAAATTTTGTGTAACGACGCCGATTTATTATATCAATGGAGAACCTCACATCGGGCACGCCTATGCCAGCACAGCTGCAGATATTTTGGCCAGGTTTAAAAGGTTGGACGGGTATGAAGTTCATTTTTCGACGGGGACCGATGAACATGGAATTAAGGTAGCTCGTTCTGCGGAAAAGGCACAGATGGAAGTTCAAGCGTTCAGCGATATGATGTCTCAAAGGTTCCGCGATATGTCATCTTTGATGAAAATCAGTTACGACGATTTTATTCGTACCACCGAGGAGCGGCACATAAAAGCCAGCCAAAAATTGTGGACCATGATTGAGAAGGATATTTATAAGAGTTCTTACAAAGGTTGGTACGATCCGCGAGACGAAATGTTCGTGAATGACAGCGAAATTGTTGATGGAATCGCTCCCAGCGGAGGAAAGGTCGAATGGATGGAAGAGGAATCATACTTTTTCAAACTTTCTGCGTACCAAGATAAGTTGCTGGATTATTACGAGTCGCATCCTGATTTTATTTTGCCTTTGAGCCGACGCAATGAGATCATCAGCTTTGTGAAAGGCGGACTGAAAGATCTTTGTATTTCCCGCAGCAAATTCAGTTGGGGAATTCCCGTTCCGAATACAGAGAATCACGTGATGTATGTTTGGATAGATGCTCTGACCAACTATCTCACATCTCTCGGATTTCCGGATGATACGGAAGGAGCGGAATCTTATTTCAGAGAGTGTATACATGTAGTAGGGAAGGAAATTTTGCGTTTCCATGCCGTATATTGGCCGGCATTTTTGATGGCCGCGGGGCTGCCTCTGCCAAAGAGAATTTTCGCTCACGGATGGTGGACCAGCGAAGGGCAGAAGATGTCCAAGTCGGTCGGAAATGTTGTGAATCCTTCTGAAATTGTTGAAAAATACGGGCTAGATTGCGTTCGATATTTTATGATGAGGGAAGTTCGTTTTGGTGAAGACGGAGATTTTTCCGTTGAATCCATCAAAAATAGAATTTCTTACGACCTTGCTAACGATCTTGGAAATTTGGTTCAAAGGGTTTTGGCTTTTATTCAAAAGTCAGGTGGGTATATGATTCCTGATTACAATTTTTCGGATGATGAAAAAGCTTTATTTGATCATTCACGGAAATTGATATGTAAATTACGTCCGTTGATGGATAATCAAGACTTAAGCAACGCGTTATCGACGATTTGGGAGTTGATTGCGGAATCCAACAAATTTGTTAATGATCAGAAGCCGTGGGAATTGGCGAAGAAAAATGATCCGAAATTGTATAGGGTTTTGACCGCGTTGTGTGAGGCTATTAAATCGATTGCCTTCGGAGTTGCTCCTTTCATGCCGGATACTGCCCGCAAGATTTTTGATTTTATCAATATTAAAGGAAATTCTTTTGCTGAAATCGATGATAAATTTTCGTCACAACAATTCCCGAAGCCGGTTCCGCTTTTCCCGAAGAGTGAGTGAGCCCAGTGATATTTATTGATTCGCATTGCCATTTGGATTTTTCTGGTTTGGATGATTTTTTAGAACCTCGTTTGGCCGGAAAAACTCTGGAGTATTATGATAAAAATCTTTTGATAAACAGGGCTTCTCAGGCAAATGTAAAGTATATGCTTAATATCGGAACGCATCTTTCGGACGTGGACAGGCTTACCGAAATTTCCGAGAGATTTTCGAATGTGTTTAGGTCTATCGGAATACATCCGGAATATGCAAAAGAACATTGCGAAAAATTTTCTTTCGAAGAAATGAGGGAAATTTTTCGAAAATGTTGCGGTTTGAATAAGACTGTTGCTATCGGAGAAATCGGTCTGGATTATTACGTCAGCAATGATGTGGAACACCAAAAGAAAATTTTTTCTTTTCAATTGGAATTGGCGGAAGAATTCGATTTGCCAGTCGTTATTCACTCTCGTAATGCTTGGATGGATACGATGGAAATTCTGGAAGCTCATCCCAAGGTGACAGGTGTGATTCATTGTTTTTCAGGAGAAAAAGAGTTCGCCGAAAGAGTTCTCAATACTTCGTTTTATTTTGGAGTAGGCGGAACTTTGACTTTCAAAAAAAATGTGGTTTTTCAGGATACGGTCCGTGAAGTTTTACCGTTAGATAGGATTTTGCTTGAAACAGATGCTCCTTTTTTAGCTCCGGTTCCGTTTAGAGGAAAACTGAACGAGCCAGCGTTCGTGGTTCATGTGGCGGAAAAAATTTCGGAGCTGAAAAATATTTCCATCGATCAAATCGGAAATTGTACCAGTAAAAATTTTTTTGAGTTGTTTAGTAGGGCCGAATTTTAGTACAATATAGAGGGAGTGGGTTATGAATAAAAAATATATGTCATTGTTGGTATTTTGTATTTTGTTTTTCGCGTATCAATATGGTTTACGGACGGCTATTCCGAACGTATTGAACGAAGACTTGCAGAATTATTTCGGAGTCGGTACGTCACAAATCGGATTTTTAGTCAGTTTATCTTGTTTAGCGTATACGGTAATGCAAATTCCGGTCGGTTTGATCACGGACAGAGTCAGTGTTAAAAAGATCGCTATATCGTCTTTTTTCTTATTTTCTCTGGGGCTTGTAGCGTTCGTCAGCTCATCAAATTTTGTTTGTGCCTCTGTTGTTCAAGTATTTCTCGGAGTGAGTTCGTCTTTCGCATTAGTTATGATTATGAAAGTCGCGAATGACTACTGCTCCAGGGAGAAGGTTGCATTTATCTCGGGATTTGCGGTTTCGATAGGTGGAATCGGACCAATAGTCTGCAATCCGTTAATGGCACGTTTGGCGGCTAATTTCCCGTGGACAAATATCGTGATGTATTCAGGATTTATTGGAGTCCTTGTTTCGTTAATAGGATTTTTTGCGATCAAAGAGAAAGACCTAATTAATGCGAATGTTGAAACCAATTCAGGTTCAATTTTGCAGGACATTAAAACGATAATTTTCGATTATCGTTATATCGGAATCAGCGTTTTTTCTATGGCGACTTGGGGAGCATGTTCATCTTTTTGCGATGCCTGGGGCGTTTCGTTTATGATTCATGTTCACGAGATATCAAGACAGGAAGCAGCTTCTGCAATAGGTTTTGCGTATACAGGAATGCTATTCGGAGGACCGTTAAGCGCCTATCTGTCCAAAATATTTAATAGTTTTAAAAAAGCAATGTTGAGTGAAGCAGCTTGTTTTGCCGTATTACTTGGTTTGGTCGGTTTCGTAAAACTTTCAACCACGTTGTTGTGTGTAATTTTGTTTTCCATTGGGGCTTTGGCTATGTGCCAGTTTTTGGCTTTTCCTGTGTCTCTTTCTTTGGGAGAAAAAAGGCTTGGAGCAACGATAACAGGTATTGTTAACACCATCATTATGTTGGGGTGTACTATTTTAATTTGGGCATTCGGATGCATATTGGATTGGTCAAGAGGATCGAATCAACTGTACAGCGCCGCGGATTACAGATGTGGCATAATGGCATCAATATCATCTGTATTATTTGCGATTATTGTGTTGTCCCTTATTAAACTTCCGGAGTACAAGGACGTTTCGAAGAAGGAAGCCTGTTAGCTACAGCGAGAGTTAACAGAATTGGCTGAGATTTGAGTCTTTATTTCTTGAGGAACTCTTTTGTCAGTTTTTCTTTATGTGATGTTGAAAATAGAGAACGGAACAGATTTCTTTCGACTTTTATCCCCTGAATACATCCTGTGTTTTGGGAGAGTTGTATTGCTTCTTTAATAAGGCGTAAACTGGTTGGCGATTTTCCAGCAATTCTTTGAGCAAGGCTTAAAGTCTCTTGCTTCATATCTGCGGAAGAAGGCAATATCTTGGAGACAATATTAAGTCGAAATGCTTCTTTTGCGTCGATAAAGTCTCCGGTCATGATCAGTTCACTTGCTTTTTTTGTTCCGACAATCCTTGTGAGAAGCTGGGTACCGCCTAACCCAGGCATAAGTCCGAGATTTACTTCGGGGAATCCGAATTTTGCATTTTCGTTTGCTATTATAACGTCAGAAGCGAGGGCCAGCTCAAAACCTCCTCCGAGAGCATATTTTTCCACCCCTGAAATCACCGGGATTTTTATATTCAAAATGCGTTCCCATTTGTAGTCTATAAATTCATTTAACAGAGCCTGTTCAAACGATAAAGAGTCTATCTCATTTATATCGACTCCTGCGGCAAATGCTTTTTCTGTACCGAAAATGACCAAAACATTGGCTCTTTTCTCAACATCGGAAAGACAATCGTATATTTTTTCGACGAAATTTGCATTGAGTGCATTTAATTTTTTAGGATTATTTAATGTTAAAACCGCAACAGAATTATTTATTTCAAAATTAACTGACATCGCATTTCCCTCATACTACAGGACTATTATAAAATTTATAAAAAAAAATTCAAATTATAAAAAGTTTCAATCTGAAATTAACTTTATTTTTACGTAAACCATTTATGCTGGAGATGATAAGGAGTAGAAACTTGTTTATTTGGTTTTGTTTTGCAGTGGTTTTAATAGTTATCGCGTTGAATGATTTCGTGTTTTTTAGAATCGAAAACGAATATGTCTTGTTTTTGCTATTTTTATATGCGATGTCATGTATTTTTGGCATTTCAGGTCAGAATTTTGCAGAAACGTGGAGGGTCGCTTGTATTACATTTGTCGTTTGTTTTGTTTTTAATCGATTTAATCTTATAGGCGGAGGAGATGTAAAACTTTTGGTGCCTCTTATTTTGTTTGCAGAGAATAATATATTTGAATTTGTTTGGGGGACATCCATTGGAGGGCTAGTAGTTGCTTTAATTTATATATTCTGCGGAAAAAAGGTAGCGATTGTTCGAAAGAAGTTATTTAGCATATTTTCCGCTTGGAAGAAGAAAAAAATTCGTTTTTTAAGATTTGTTTTACTTTCGTTATATAAAATAAAAACTAAATCGGTGAAGTTTGAAGTTGGCGATACCGATGTATTGAAGCGAGAGGTGCCTTACGGTGTGGCGTTATCTTGCGGAGGTTTTTTTGTGATTTTTGATGTGATGTTTAGGTGATGATATGGGTAATAAAAAAGATAGAATTCCTATTATTATAGCGTCAGTAGTAGCTCTGGTGATTACGGGAATACTTCGCTGGATGATGCCTGGTGGCACGATTGTAAAACAGCAGCCGCTTAAAAAAGAGCTGTCATTGCCTGATATACCTTTGATGATCAAATCGGAGAAAAGGAAGAAAAAAGAAGTCCAGGTATTAGTAACGAGCAGTGAAATTAAAAAGGATGAGCGAATTTCGCAATCTAAATTGAGCTGGAAATCTTGGCCAGCCAATGCTGTTCAGCCTAATTTTATTGCTCAGGATAGCAAAGGAAATCCATTAAATAAGAAAGAGGATTATGCCAATGCCTTAACTATGTGGGCGAAGAATGAAATACCTGAGGGAATTCCTTTAACAATAAGTATGCTGACAAATATTGATCCTGTAGAAGTAGCTAGAAAGAAGAAGGAAGCTGAAGAGGCGGAAAAGGCCAAAAAAGCCCAACTTGAGAAAAAGAAAGAAGATACAGAGGATATCATTAAGGCAGGCTATAGGGCTGTCACTTTCCAAGTTGATCAGAGAACTCCTGTTTCCAAAAGCATGATTGCTCAGGGAGATTATATTGACGTTATAATAAATTCGTTTGAAGGAAATGTGCAAAAAACTCATGTTTATAAGGCGCTGAAAATTCTTGCAATAGACGGGGTTACTAAGAAATTACGTACTGAAAAAGAAAATACAGGGATTTTTGGTTTAGGAGGATCGTCAAATCCACGAAGTGTCACTTTAGAGGTTAAGGAGAGCATGGTTAATGTTATGTTGAAGCAGGCTGGCAGCAACGGTATTACGATTATTATCAGGAGCAAAAATGAAAAAATAGATGAAGGTTCTTTTGAAGAAGATAGCAATAAAAAGGTTTCGGCGGATGACACTCAGTCTGCGGATACAACCAACATCTTGATTAAGGGAATCGGAGAGATGAGTAGAACTTCGTCCGCTGAAATGTTGAAGGAATCTGTGAGAAAGCGTCAGGAAGAAGAGAAAAATATATCAGCACTTTTGCATAATATGAACAGTTTTAGCGCACAAGCAACGCAAAAAGAAGGGATTTCATTATCGACAGGTTCCAGTAAATATGAAGTTGTGTCAGGGCGCATTGTTTCAGAGCCAGACAACTCCAATAACAGGGAAAAAGACGAACCGGTAAAAATATACCGAAAGTTAGTCCCAGAAGAGGTGCAATTTTACAAGAACGGTAAGAGAGTTGATAAAAATGACAATATTCAACGGGGAAAAAGTAGTGAGTAAGTTGAGTGTAGGAGAAGTGATATGAAAAAAAGATTAAGTGTTATATGTTTCGCTTTTTTGGGATTGGTGAATATTCAGGATGCCTTTGCTGGCAATGGTTCCAATCGTGGGCAGGATTTAGAATTTGTCGATAAGGGATCTTTTAAAAATACCAAAGCAATTAATAAAAAATCCAAAAATAGAGAGTTGAGTAACGGAATAATGAAGGACGATTTTGTTCTCGACATAAAAAAACAGAAAAAAGAAAGAGCAGAAAATGACGCTCGAATGGCAGTAAGGAAGGAAAAGGAAATAGAAGTTAATTCCGTCAACTTTTTGAAGTTTGAGAGGAAAATTGGCGAAATCTTTATTCCGAATTCGGATGTAGCGGATATCGAAATGTTAAGCGATAGGTCTTTATATCTCAGCGGATTGAAGGAGGGTGTGACTTCCTTAGTTATTCATGATAAAGAAGGTAAAGTTCTCGGGGATTACGTCATAAGGGTTACGTATCCTTTGCGGGATATCAAAGGAGCTATTGCGAAGATTTTTCCGGATTTGGAGCTGGATTTAGTTTCAATTGACAACAATCTAATTTTGAAGGGTGATGTTGAGTCTCCTGAAATGGCTCAAGATGTATTAAATATTGTCGAAAGATTTATTGATAAAGGTAAGATCATAAACAAAATGACTATAGAAACGGCCACCCAGGTGCTGTTGAAGGTAAAAATAGCAGAGGTTACCCGAGATATAACAAAATCAATAGGAGTTGATTGGCGAACCTTGTCTGCACCTGGCGGAGGATCTGCTGGATTAATCGGTATGGCAGTAGGAAATTCAAGTGGTCTACCAGAATTTTCCTCTGATGTCGCAAAAGACGTTCTTGACAATACTCTTTCTGTTAACATAGACGGAGGAAAATGGATTGTGGCAGCAGGTGTAAATAACCTGGCAGCTTTGATTGATGCTGCAGCTAAAGAAGCTTTTGCTACAATTTTGGCAGAACCTAATTTGGTAGCGTTGTCAGGGCAATCCGCGACATTTAAATCCGGAGGAGAGTACGGATATACTGTCAATCAAGGCGACAGTAATTCAAATAAGACAACAGAGTTTAAGAATTGGGGAACGTCTCTTGAATTTACGCCCGTGGTTCTTTCTGAGGATAGAATCAATATAAAGGTAAAAACCGAAGTTAGTGCTCTTTCTCAAAAGTCAGGAGATGAAGAGGGCCCGCCTAATTTATCGAATAAAACCGTTGAAACAGTAGTAGAATTAGGAAGTGGTCAAAGCATTGTTTTAGCGGGTTTGTTACAAAGACAATCCAGTAGTAACTCTACGGAAACGCCGTTTTTGGCAGAAATTCCGTTGATAGGTTCTTTGTTTAGGAGTGCTAGCATAGATACGAAAGAGCAAGAGTTGGTGATTATTGTTACCCCTTACATAGTTAAGCCGTCTTCTAAGCAATTAAAGACTCCGACGGATATGGTTCCGAAAATACTGTCTCCTTTAAACTCGATTACCAAGAGGAGATTTAATCGATTGGGGAAAGAGGCGGACAGCGCGGGATTTTCGTTGAAATAAATGGAGGTGATTATGAATTATTTATTGGGTTTGACAGCGTGTTGTTTGATACTAACTGGATGTAGTGAAAATAAGCTTAAATCGCTCAATAATTTCGAAGAAGCAACGATTGATATAACAGAAAACAAAGTTACGCACTTTTTCGATTTGGGCAACGACTTTCGACTTTCAGCAAGTGACCAGGAGAAACTGGAAAAATTGCTAAAAGATTCAAAAGGAGAGGGGATCGAAAATGTCGGATTTATGATTATTTCAAATTCTCCGGTTTTGACAGCTCAAAGAAAGGCCCTTTCGAATCAAATAAAGTCGAAAATGGTTAGAGCAGGCTTTTTGGAAAGTCGAATTACAGATTCGGGTGTTTGCGTATATAAGGATGCTAAGAAAGGAATCAGAATCGATATTTTAAGATACGATCTTCAGAGAACAGATATTAGTCTGTGGAATGAGTCCATTGGTGATTGTGATACGGATAAGTCATTGCCTCACTACGGACGATCTACCAATTATAATGTAGAAGAGATGATAGCCAACAGTGCTGATTTAATAGCTCCAAGAAAATATAAAGGGCAAAATACAGAACAAGCTATTCGCGCAATGAGCGACAAGGGATCGAGCAGCGGAGGAGGTAGTTCATCCTCTTCATCGAGTTCATCCTCTTCATCGAGTTCATCCTCTTCGTCAAGTTCATCAAGTAGGTCATCGAAATAATCTAATTAGAAAGGAGATTTGTTATGGTTAAGAGTACATCCG
>Ga0265299_10004802_pt1 | contig 12688 bp, 10 predicted proteins | sample AusTroGonzalo_MG_4_FD_193485 | JGI IMG/M metagenome (GOLD analysis project Ga0265299, IMG submission 193485) | Bovine rumen microbial communities from tropical cattle in Woodstock, Queensland, Australia - Gonzalo_02 | ecosystem: Host-associated > Mammals > Digestive system > Stomach > Rumen ...
TGATGTTGCGTGAGAATCTTGAAGTAAGATTGATGTCACGCGGCAGAACCTCTGAATAAGCGGGAATAAGCAGGACATCGTCAAACGTTAGTCCTTCCATTGCAACTCTATCTTCTAAAAATGACATAATATTTTGTTGTTTAGTTACCCATTTCTGAAATGAACTTGATTCGTACCAGGCGGATCTCCTCCTCGCTGTAGTCATCACCAAGTTCGTCAATCGCATCATCTATCGAATCACTCTCTGACTCACGGAAATATTCATAGATATCCTCGGCACGGTCATCATCCATCACGCTCTCTATGAAGTAGTCAATGTCAAGCTTGGTACCGGAATTGACGATGGCCTCAATCTCTGTAAGGAGCTCGTCAAAGTCAATACCCTTGCTTATGGCTATGTCGTCAAGAGCAACCTTCATGTCAATGCTCTGGATTATGCTTACCTTGAGCTTGGACTTGTTGGCTACGGTACGTACGCGCAGATCCTCGGGACGCTCAATCTCATTCTCCTCTACATGACGCTTGATGAGGTCGATGAACTCCTGGCCGTAACGCTTAGCCTTGCCTGCACCTACGCCCGGAATGTTCTGGAGCTCGTCAATGGTTACAGGATAAGTGGTGGCCATTGCCTCCAGTGAAGGATCCTGGAAGATTACGTACGGCGGCAGCTGCAAGTGCTTTGAAAGTTTCTTGCGCAGGTCCTTGAGCATTGAATAGAGCTCAGGGTCAACGGCGAATGAGCCGCCACCGCGCATCGGGCCCTCGGTCTCATCATCCTCAAACTCCTTGTCCTCAACGATCATGAATGACTTGGGGTTCTTGAGGAAGTCACGTCCCTCATCGGTTATCTTGAGCAGGCCGTAGTTCTCAACGTCCTTGCGTATATAGCCGGCAATCAGAGCCTGACGGATAACGGCGTTCCAGGTCTTCTCCTCCTCATCGGAACCTGAGCCGAACACCTCCAGGTCATCATGCATATGGTCTGTGATCTCGGATGTCTCCTTACCCAGGAGCATATCGATGATATAGTCTGCCTTGAAGTTCTCCTTGACTGCCAGTATGCACTCCAGAACTGTCTCGAGCAGCTGCTGTGCCTCAACCTGTTTCTTGGGATTCAGGCAGTTGTCGCAGTTTCCGCAGTTGTCCTCCTCATAGTTCTCACCGAAATAGTGGAGCAGCAGCTTGCGGCGGCATACTGATGACTCGCAGTAGGCGGTGGTCTCAGCCAGCAGCTGACGGCCTATATCCTGCTCTGCCAGCGGCTTGCCCTCAAGGAACTTTTCAAGTTTCTGGACATCCTTGCTGTTGTAGAATGCTATGCACTGGCCCTCACCGCCGTCACGTCCTGCACGGCCTGTCTCCTGATAGTAGCCTTCAAGGCTCTTGGGGATGTCGTAATGGATTACGTAACGTACATCGGGCTTGTCAATACCCATTCCGAACGCGATGGTTGCCACAATTACATCAATCTTCTCCATGATGAAGGCGTCCTGCGTCTTGCTGCGTGCGGCTGCCTCCATGCCGGCGTGATAAGCCATGGCCGATATGTCATTGGCCTGAAGTATCTCAGCCAGCTCCTCAACCTTCTTGCGGGAGAGGCAGTAGATGATACCTGACTTGCCGGGATTGGATTTGATGAACTTTATGATGTCCTTGTCGACGTTCTTGGTCTTGGGTCTTACCTCATAGTAGAGGTTGGGGCGGTTGAATGATGACTTGAAATCCTTGGCATCCTGAATGCCCAGATTCTTCTTGATGTCATCACGAACCTTATTTGTAGCTGTTGCTGTCAATGCGATAATGGGAGCTAATCCTATCTCCTTAACTATGTCTCTGATCTTACGGTACTCAGGGCGGAAATCATGACCCCACTCTGAAATACAGTGTGCCTCATCGATGGCGTAGAATGATATCTTTACCTTCTTGAGGAAATCCACATTCTCCTCTTTGGTCAGTGACTCGGGAGCCACATAGAGGAGCTTGGTCTTGCCACTCAGGATATCGGCCTTTACAAGATCGATAGATGTCTTGTTGAGTGAAGAGTTGATGAAGTGTGCGATGCCGTCCTCCTCGCTGAGGTTACGCATGGCATCCACCTGGTTCTTCATAAGGGCGATGAGCGGCGATATCACAATAGCTGTTCCGTCCATAACAAGGGCGGGGAGCTGATAGCACAAAGACTTTCCGCCACCCGTAGGCATAAGCACGAACGTATCCTTGCCGGCCATCAGATTGCGGATGATAGCCTCCTGATCTCCCTTGAAAGTATCGAATCCGAAATGAACTTTCAGTATTTCCTGCAGATTCACATCCTTTGCCATACAAACATTAAATATTCATCCAAATTTCTATAGCGATAGAAAACAAAGTTAAGTACAAGTATTTCATACTTGCAAACTTTTTGACGAAAAAAAATTCAAATAAATTTAAAATGACCGCTGCGCGTCAGGCTTTCTCGAATACGGCACCATCGGCCTTATCAAGCTGGCTCTTTGCGTAATCCAGAGTCACGGTATAGCTCTTCTTTGACGATGACGGTATCTCGTACATGGCATCGATCATAATGGTCTCCACAATAGACCTCAGGCCACGCGCTCCGAGCTTGAACTCTATGGCCTTGTCAACGATGAAATCCAGAACCTCGGGCTGGAATGTAAGTTCCACTCCGTCCAGACTGAATATCTTCACATACTGGCGGACTATTGAGTTCTTGGGTTCTGTAAGAATGTTTCTGAGAGCCTCGCGGTCCAGCGGCTGAAGGCTGGTTACAACCGGCAGACGGCCTATGATTTCGGGGATGAGTCCGAATGACTTGAGATCCTGGGGTGAAACATACTTCATGAGGTTGTTAAGGTCAACCTTGCTGCGCTGCTCCACTGAGTCGAATCCCACCACCTGGGTGTTCAGGCGGTTTGCTATCTTGCGCTCTATACCGTCAAAGGCACCTCCGCAAATGAACAGGATGTTCTTGGTGTCAACCTGAATGAACTTCTGTTCGGGATGTTTGCGTCCTCCCTGAGGGGGTACGTTGACAACTGTACCTTCAAGCAGTTTGAGCAGGCCCTGCTGAACACCCTCTCCGCTCACGTCACGTGTAATGGAGGGGTTGTCGCTCTTACGGGCTATCTTGTCAATTTCATCGATGAATACAATTCCGCGTTCTGCTGCGGCCACATCATAATCGGCCACCTGAAGCAGACGTGAAAGGATGCTCTCGACATCCTCGCCTACATAACCGGCTTCAGTCAGAACCGTTGCGTCAACTATCGTAAAAGGAACTTTGAGCAGGCGTGCTATGGTCTTGGCAAGCAGTGTCTTACCGGTTCCGGTGGCGCCTACCAGAATGATATTGCTCTTCTCTATGTCAATATCATCGGTCTCAGGCTGGGTGATACGTTTGTAATGGTTGTAAACAGCAACAGAAAGATAACGCTTGGCGGCATCCTGACCAATCACATAGTCATCAAGGAACTTCTTGATCTCCTTTGGCTTGGGCACGGATTCCATGGTGAATGAAGGCTTCTCGCCACTCTGCTTGGCATCACGTACTATCTCCGCAGCGCGCTCCACGCACTCGTTGCAGATACAACCGTCAATACCGGTGATGAGAAAACCCACCTCCTTGTCGCTACGTCCGCAGAAACTGCAATACTGTCCCTTCTTGCCTGCCATTATCCGTTATTTGCGTTTCTCCAAAACCTGATCAATCATACCATACTCCTTGGCCTCCTGAGCCGACATCCAGTAGTCACGGTCACTGTCAGCCCACACCTTGTCAAACGGAGTGTGTGAATGTTCTGATATGATTGTGTAAAGTTCTTTCTTCATCTTCTGGATCTCGCGGGCAGTAATCTCAATGTCACTTGCCTGACCCTGAACACCGCCCAGAGGCTGATGTATCATAACGCGGCTGTGAGGCAGAGCCGAGCGTTTGCCCTCCTGACCGGCTACAAGCAGTACGGCGGCCATGCTGGCAGCCATGCCTGTGCAGATGGTGGCAACGGGGCTTGAGATGAACTGCATTGTATCATAAATTCCCAGTCCGGCGGTTACACTGCCGCCGGGGGAATTCAGATAAATCGAGATCTCTTTTGTTGAATCCACAGAGTCGAGATAGAGCAACTGAGCCTGAATGGTGTTGGCTGTATAGTCGCTGATTTCCGTACCCAGGAATATGATGCGGTCCATCATGAGACGTGAGAACACGTCCATCTGGGTAACGTTCAACTGACGCTCCTCAAGGATATAGGGGTTCAGATACTGGGACTCTGCCTTGATGACATCATCCAATGTCTGGCTGTTCATTCCGAGATGGCGGACAGCGAATTTACGGAAATCGTCCATAGCTCTTGGGTTTTATTTCTTTGTGGTTTTCTTTGCTTTGGGAGCAGCCTCGGCTGCGGGCTCAAAAAGCTTGTTGAACTCGTCAACGGTAACCTTCTTGCTCTTGAGCTTAACATCCTTCTTGAGGGCTGCGGTCAGCTTTGACTCAATGGCGCGGTTTACAAGACCGTCAACGGTCTCACGCTTCTTGAGCATCTCCTTTGAGTAGTTGTCGAGCAGCTCATCGGGGATATTCATCATGCCGTACTGAGCGAACTGGGCGCGTGTTGCCTCGCGGGCCATTGCCTTGATATCGGCATCCTCAACCTTGATTGAGTACTTCTCTACCAGCTTCTCCTGGATGAGGTGCCATGTGAGCTCCTCAAGGCTGCGCTGGAATGTAGCCTCATCATCCTGAGCGTCGGGCTTGTTAGCCTTCATGATACGCTTGAGCAGATCCTCGGCATACTCCTGCTTACCAACCTTCTCCATCAGGTAAGCGCGTACGTCAAGCAGGAACTTGTAGTCGCTGTCGGGTACGAAGCTCTGAGCCAGAGACTCCTCAACCTTGGCGCGGAAACCGGCCTCGTCCTTAACGACGTCCTTACCGAATACACGGTCAAACACCTCCTGGTTCAGCTCGCTCTCAACGAAACGGGTGATATCCTGGATGGTGAGTGAGAAATCGGCGGTGAGACCCTCTACCTCCTCCTTCTTCTTGTTCAGGAGTGAAGAGATCTCTATAGCGTTGCCCTCATAAGCCTTTGAGGGGTTGAACTTGATAACGTCACCCTTCTTGGCCTTGGCAAAAAGCTTCTTCTGAGCGGCAGCCTTGATGTACTCGGGCATAAGGGTTGCACCCTCTACTACGATACCGCCCTCCTTGGCTGTACCGTCGGCGTTCAGCTCAACGAGCTGACCCTTTACAACGTCCTTGTCCTGATAAGCGTCAACCTGCTCGTAATGACCGTTCTGCTGAGTGTAAGCCTTAACCTGACCGTCTACCATCTCGGGGGTCACCTTAATCTCGTAATAGGTAATGGCATCGTCCTTACCGATCTGAGCATCAAACTTGGGAGCAAGAGCTATGTCAAAGTAGAATGTCTGGTTGTCATCATCCAGGCTCATTCCGGCCTCCTTCTCCTCATTGGGAAGCGGCTCGCCCAGCATATCGATCTTGTTATCCTTGATGTAACCGAACACCTTCTCCTGAAGGAGCTTGTTGATTTCATCGGCTTTGATAGATTTTCCGTACATCTTCTGTACAAGGCTCATGGGAACCATACCCGGACGGAAACCCGGCATCTGAACTTTCTTTCTGGCATCCTTAAGTGCCTTGTCTACATTCTCCTGATAATCAGCTTTGTCCATGCTGACGGTAAGCAGGCCCTGTACCTTGCTTACATTCTCAAACTTTACGTTCATTCTGTATTTATAATTATGCTATAACTTGCTAATTTTTATTAGGGTGCAAAATTACTGTAATTCTTACACATGGAGAAATAATTAGAATTTTTTATCTTTGCGCTGATTATGGAAGAAGCAATTCAGGAAACCAATACTGAGCACAAGATGGTCCTCAGGACTGATAATCTTGTGAAACGCTACGGTAAGCGCACCGTAGTGAATCATGTTTCATTCGATGTAAAACAGGGTGAGATCGTAGGACTTCTGGGACCTAACGGAGCCGGTAAGACCACCTCATTCTACATGACCACAGGTCTTATTACCCCCAATGAGGGTCATATATATCTTGATGATCAGGACATAACCGATTTCCCCGTATACAAGCGTGCCCGCGCAGGTGTAGGCTACCTGGCACAGGAGGCCAGCGTATTCCGCAAGATGAGTGTCGAGGACAATATCGCATCAGTCCTGGAACTGACCGGAAGACCGCTTGACTACCAGCGTGAAAAGCTGGAGAGCCTTATCAGCGAGTTCCGTCTGCAAAAGGTACGCAAGAATCTGGGCGACCGCCTTTCAGGTGGTGAGCGCCGCCGTACCGAGATTGCCCGATGCCTGGCCATCGAGCCCAAATTCATCATGCTGGACGAGCCGTTTGCAGGCGTTGACCCCATAGCCGTTGAGGATATCCAGCAGATTGTATGGAAACTCAAGGACCGCAACATCGGTATTCTGATCACTGACCACAACGTGCACGAGACTCTGAGTATCACAGACCGCGCATACCTTCTCTTTGAGGGACGCATACTGTTCCAGGGAACACCTGAGGAACTTGCAGTCAACCCTGTAGTAAGAGAAAAATATCTGAGTCAGAGTTTCGAGCTCAAAAAGAAAAACTTCCAGAAATGAAACCTAAATACCTGAGACATATAACAGCTTTTCTGACCTGTTATATGCTTTGCGTATCGGCTTATGCCGTCCCTATAAGACCCAGACCGGGAATTCATATTCCGGAATACTTGATGCCTACCGATCGTGACAATCCCGCCCTCTGGACCCGGCAGCCGGACTATTTATTCAACCGTGTGCCTGCTGCCCCCGGTGAATACTCCGTTTCAGACATACCCAGGACAGGAGAGATTGAATACCCTCTGGTTCTTGTTGAATTCCAGGACCTTCATTTCTTTGAAAAGGATACTGCTGTTCTCAGAAGGCATTTTGAAAGGTTATTCAACGAACACGGCTACCCCGATACCGCCCGGATAAGATACAAAGATTATGTCTTCCACCCTGCCAACGGAAGCGTATCGGACTACTTCTTTGACCAGTCCTACGGTAAGTTCAAGCCCACATTCGAAATCATCGGCCCCATAACCCTTTCCAAAGGATTCGCATATTACGGCCGTAACAACGAATACGGATACGACGACAAGATGTATGACCTGATAAAAGAGGTTCTTGACTCCATAATCACCGGAAATCTGACCAACATTTCAGGGTATGCCCGTAACGGAGTGATTGACCAGATCTCCATCATATACGCCGGAAAAGGAGAGAACTCTGGCGATAATGATCCCAATTACATATGGCCTCACGCAAACCTGTTCTATTTCAATAGAACCGATGCTCTCATATACGGAAAAGGTATCAGAAAGGTCAAATATGCCTGCTCACAGGAATTATACATGGATGCCGATTCCATTTATGACGGTATAGGCACGTTCTGCCATGAATTCTCCCACACGTTGGGCCTTCCTGATTACTATAACACCGCTGACAGTCAAAATGACACTTACTCGCCCATGGGATACTGGAGTGTGATGGATATGGGATGCTATGAAGAGAGCGGTTTTGCCCCGGTGGGATACACTGCCTTTGAAAAATATTCACTGGGATGGCTGGAACTGGAGGAGATTACCGGTCCGGGAACACTGACACTCAACGACATAAGCCAGGAACCCCATCCTGAATCCGGAATTCATACCGCTTATCGCCTGAGTACAGCTGACGACAACCAGTTCCTGATAATTGAAAATCATAACAAGACCGGTTGGTACAGCCACCATAGGGCCCGCGGACTGTTGGTAACAGCTGTTGATTACAAGCGAAGCTCATGGCAATCCAACGAACTCAACGCCGGCCTCGCCAAAGGTTACCATCTACTGCCTGCAGACAATAATTACGAACCGCTTTCCAATGCCGGTGACCTGTATCCCTATCAATGGGTGGACAGTCTGGGGGTAACACATGTCATTGACAGCATAACCACCAAGGGAACACCTGAGCTCAAAGCCGGCACCTCTTTCCCGTTATACTCTATCTACAACATAACCAGGAAGCATAATCAGGTGTCATTCACCGTCAAATATGACCTCCCCACAGAGATCGTCAATACGCCCAGGCAGGAGATATCGATAGACGTAAGTGACGGAAATCTGAAAGTCAGTGCTCCAACCGGAAGCAGAATCCTGGTTTATGACATCTCCGGAAAGCCGGTATCAGAAACAACAGCCACGGCACCTGTCCAGCAGATATCCCTCCCGGGACACGGCATCTGGATAGTCAAGTGCGGAAACATAACAAGAAAAGTGAGGCTCTGACCTCACTTTTCTTATTTCTGGCGGATAAAGATGTTAATCGGAGTACCGCTGAAATCCCATTTCTCACGTATCTTGTTCTCAAGGAAACGCTTGTAGGGATCCTTTACATACTGCGGTAGGTTCGCAAAGAAGATGAATGTAGGAATCTGCGGTCCCTGCAACTGTGTGCAGTACTTTATCTTGATGTACTTGCCCTTGGTCGATGGAGGCGGATAGGCCTCAATCAGGGGCAGCATCTCGGCATTCAGCTTGCCGGTGGATACATGGTTGGTCTTATGCTTGTAAACATCCTTGGCACATTCCAGCACCTTGAGTATGCGCTGTTTCTCTATGGCCGATGTAAACACGATCGGGAAATCCACGAACGGGGCCAGACGTGAGCGGATGGCATCCTCATAGTTCTGCATCACCTTGGCCGAGCGGTCCTCAATAAGGTCCCACTTGTTGACCACCACCACAAGACCCTTCTGGTTCTTGACGATGAGCGATACAATATTCATATCCTGGCTCTCGATGCCGCGGGTGGCATCAAGCATGAGCACGCAGACATCGCTGTTCTCGATTGCACGGATGGAGCGCATCACGGAGTAGAACTCCAGATCCTCCTCAACCTTGCTCTTCTTGCGGATACCTGCGGTATCAACCAGATAGAAATCAAATCCGAACTTGGTATAACGGGTGTAAACCGAGTCACGGGTGGTACCTGCAATATCGGTCACGATGTTGCGGTCCTCACCTATGAACGCATTTACTATTGAACTCTTGCCCACATTAGGACGGCCCACAACTGCAAAACGGGGGATATTCTCATCAGTCTCGGCATCGGCCTCGGCGGGCAGTTTGCTTACAACCAGATCCAGAAGCTCACCTGTACCGCTACCGTTTGCGGCCGATATGCTTACGGGGTCACCCAGTCCCAGACGATAGAACTCGGCTGCCGCATACTGCAGGTCAAAGGTGTCCATCTTGTTGGTAACCAGTATGACCGGAGTCTTGGAACGGCGCAGGATACCTGCCACCTCATCATCCAGGTCAGTTACACCGTTCTTGATATCCACCAGGAACAGTATCAGGTCAGCCTCGTCAATGGCAATCTTCACCTGCTTGCGGATCTCCTCCTCAAACACATCGTCCGAGTTGACTACCCAACCGCCGGTATCAACCAGTGAGAACACACGGTTACCCCACTCGCACTTGCCGTACTGGCGGTCACGCGTGGTACCTGCCACGTCATCCACAATGGCCTGACGGGTCTGTGTAAGACGGTTGAAAAGAGTAGATTTACCCACATTCGGGCGGCCTACTATCGCTACCAGGTTGCTCATTTTAAGGTTGTGAGATTATGTGATTAATCCTGTCCGTAACCAAAGTTGCGGAGTTCGCGGTCGGAGCTGCGCCAGTCCTTGTCAACCTTGACGAACAGTTCCATGAAAATCTTCTTGCCGAAGAATTTCTCAAGATCCTTACGTGCCTCAATGGCCACACGCTTCAAAGCCTGGCCCTCATGACCTATAAGGATACCCTTCTGTGATTCACGCTCCACGTAGATGACAGCGTTTATCACAATGCGTGAATGGTTTTCGCGGAACTGCTCCACAACCACCTCGACCGAATAGGGAATCTCCTTGTCATAATGCAGGAGAATCTTTTCACGGACTATCTCCGATACAAAGAATCGGGCGGGTTTGTCAGTCAGCTGGTCCTTCTCAAAATAGGGAGGACACTCCGGAATAAGCTCGTTGACACGCTTGAGAACGGTCTTTACGCCGAATGCCGTAGCTGCTGATATGGGAATGATTTCCGCATTTGGAAGTTTTTCATGCCATGACTCCACCAGTTTTACCAGGTTCTCCTCATCGGTCAGGTCAATCTTGTTGATGATGACCAGCACGGGTACCTTCATCTTGGCTACCTTCTCAAGGAACTCGGCGTTCTTATCGGCCTTCTCTACGACATCGGTCATGTAGAGCAGGACATCGGCATCAACCAGAGCTGATTCCGAGAACGCAAGCATTGACTCCTGGAGCTTGTAGTTGGGTTTGAGCACACCGGGAGTGTCCGAGAAGACTATCTGTGACTCCTCAGTATTGACAATACCCATTATCCTGTGACGCGTTGTCTGCGCCTTGAAGGTGGCAATGGATATGTGCTCGCCCACCAGCAGGTTCATCAGTGTTGACTTGCCTACGTTGGGGTTACCCACTATGTTTACGAATCCGGCCTTGTGCATGTAGAAAACTGTTTTTGGTAAGAGTCAAAAAAAACGCACCTGAAAGGGATGCGTTTTTCGATCTTGGTTTATTCAGCGGCTGCTTCCTTGACTACTGCCAACTTGCCTCTGTAATAACCGCACTCACCGCATACTGTGTGATAGACGTGCCATGCTCCGCAGTTCGGGCAGATTGCAAGTGTAGGTGCTACTGCCTTATCGTGAGTCCTTCTTTTCGCAGTTCTTGTCTTGGACTGCCTTCTTTTAGGATGTGCCATTTTGTTTTGTTTTTATTATTGTTGTTTATTCGTTATCTGATTCCATCAAGCTGTTCAGAGCATCCCAACGGGGATCATTTGCTCCTGAATCCTCAACACCGCCTTCCTCACCTTCTTCAGCTGAATGCTCGTCAAGCTTCTCCATCATGCCCTTGTTACACTTGCCGGGTGCATGAACGTGCTTGATAGGTATTGCCAGAGCTATGAACTCATAGATGTACCATGCAACATTCACCAGGCCCTTGTCTTCAGGGACTACTACGATATCACCGTCATCAGCGAAATCAGGACCCAGCTTAACCTTAAGCTCGCCTGTATTCTCGATATCGAGTGACATATCGTCAAGGCAGCGGTCACATGTTACTATAACCGAACCTGCCACTGAAAAACTGAGATGGTAAACACCTGAAGCCTTGGTAACCTTAAGGTTAACGTCAACTTTGCCGCGCTGAACCTCCTCGCCCTCCACGATACTGAAGAACTCCTGGTCAACGGTCCAACTGTAGGTCGAATTGCTTTCGGTAAGCCCCTTCAGGTCAACGTTATATTTATCCAGTCTTCCCATCAAACAATTTTTTCGGGGCACAAAGATACGATATTATTTTAGCAATAAGAAAAGGATTAAGATTTTTTTTGAAGGTGACAAAGGGGACGGTTCTCTTTGGCACGTGCGTAAAGTAGCTCGTTTACCAAGATTCCATGCGCCAAAAAGAACCGTCCCCAGTGTCACTTGGGAAGTTCTATACGAAATGTGGTGCCTTTGCCGAGCTCAGAGTGGGCGACGTAGATTTTGCCCTTGTGGTACTCGGTGACTATTCGCTTGGCCAGCGAGAGGCCCAGACCCCAGCCGCGCTCCTTGGTGGTGTAACCGGGATCGAATACGCTTCGCCAGGAGTTTTTGGCTATTCCCTTGCCGGTATCTGTTACGTCTATTGTTACGTAATTCTTATCCTCAGTGAGTTTGATTGTCAGTTTACCCTTGCCGTTCATGGCGTCAACCGCATTCTTGCAGATGTTCTCTATAACCCAGCCGAACAGGGATGCATTGACCTTGGCATTGACCGGCGGATTGGGGAAGTTGCGGATGAACTTGACGGTTGCGGGAGAGCGGTGCTCAACATAGTCTATCACGCCGTCAAGCACGCCAACCATATCAGCCTGGACAGGCTCCGGCATAGAACCGATCTTTGAGAAACGCTCAGCCACCATCTGCAGACGGTTGACATCCTTCTCCATCTCGGCAATGAGTTCGTCATCCTTATACTTGTCCTTGAGCAGTTCATTCCAGGCCATAAGTGACGAAATAGGCGTACCCAGCTGGTGAGCGGTCTCCTTTGACAGACCCACCCATACGCGGTTCTGCTCGGTCTTCTTGAAACTCAGAAGTGCGAATATGGCTATCAGCACGAACAGTACCACGACGCCCAACTGTATATAAGGATATACGGTAAGACGGTTCAGAAGCAGAGACTCGTCAAAACATACCTCATTATAATGCTCGGTATCTGACTCGTCATAATAGATCTTGATTGAATTACCCAGGCTGCGCATACGCTCCACGCAACTGTTCAGATAGGCAAGCGTATCGGCCTTACGGATTTCAATGTTCAGGAAACTCTTGACATCACCGGTCTCGTCAACCACAATCACGGGGATGGTCTGGTTACCGGACATCACCGCCAGCACAAGGCCCAGGTCCGTATTCTCATCGGCATCACTCAGTGACTGATATGCCTGTGCAAACAGCTCCATCTTGGAGTGCTCCTCACGTGACAGATCCTTTACAAGTGACTGTGAAACAAACAGCGATGCAACGGCAATTACTATTGCCACCACTATAAGGACTGTCCTTATCCTCTTGAATTCCCTGAATT
>Ga0265299_10004805_pt1 | contig 12685 bp, 8 predicted proteins | sample AusTroGonzalo_MG_4_FD_193485 | JGI IMG/M metagenome (GOLD analysis project Ga0265299, IMG submission 193485) | Bovine rumen microbial communities from tropical cattle in Woodstock, Queensland, Australia - Gonzalo_02 | ecosystem: Host-associated > Mammals > Digestive system > Stomach > Rumen ...
AACGACACGGCACGTGCCGCCGCACGTCATGGAACGACCGTGAACACACCAACAAACATCCGCCAAACCAACCAACAACAAAAAACAAATTCCGCCACACGTGGCGGACGCGGAACGACCACGACAAGTATCGGTGGTGTACGTGATCGCACGGTGGCAACCGGGCGCAATACCACCACACAACAAAAAAGCAAGGTGACACCACGAAACACAACGACCGGCACACGCACCGTTTCCGACCGCGTCCCCACCACCAAGGAACAAACCCGCAAAGCGGTTCCAAAAACCACAAATACCGTTGTGTCAAGGACCGCAACAAAAACTTCACAAACACGCACCGCCAAAACAACAACACGCAACAACACTGGGAAACAACGTATATCACGCGCCGCAACGGATAATGGTGTTGTCACCGGAATTTCGGCAAAATATTCCCAATGCCGTCAAACATTTTACGATTGTATGGATGAATTCTGTGCCAACAAAGACACACAATTAAAACGTTGCGCATGTTCATCACGATACAATGAATTTGACAAGGCGAAAAAACAACTGTCCCAAATAGAAGAAAAAATGTTGGATTTCAATCAACGCTTGCTTACGGTAAATATGGATGCCGAAGATGTGGAAGCCATGATGAAATCGACCGAGGGCGAAGATGCATTTTACGACACCAAGGACAAAACAAAATCTAAAAAAATGTTGGATGACATTGCTAAAAAGTTAAACAACGTATTTGGCGATGATCAAACAAATGGTATGAACGCGATAAATTTATCATTAAATACCGATTCGGCATTCGATTCGGTTGATTCAATGGCGGGTGCATCCACAACAACAAAATCAGGAACCGGATTATATCGCGCCGCATTACCAGTTTGTCGTGAAATGGTGCTTGAAAATTGTTCCAATGACGAATTGTCACTTGCAGAATCGGGATACCAAATGTTAATTGAACAAGATTGCAACACCGTATCCAAGGCATATCAAAGCAAAAACGACGATGCACGCACAAAAGTCAAGGAAAGCAGTGCATTACTTGATATTTCACGTTTGGACATATACCAAAAACGTAATTCCGATGATTTGTTGACTTGTAAAAAGAAAATGCTTGATATGTTAAGCGACAACACGGTATGTGGTAAAGACCTTGTAAAGTGTTTGGACCCCAGTGGACAATACATAGACCCGGCAACAGGCAGCGCCGTTTTAACCCAAAATCTTGTGAACTTTTCAACACTTATTACACGTCCAACCGAAAATGAAACTTGGACGGGTGCCGGGGCTAATGCAAAATTTGTTACATATTTAAATGACAAAAAATTATATTTGGAACCCGCAATGGAAAATTGCCAGGACATTGCCGACAATGTATGGAAACAATTTATTCCCGATGCATTGGCACAAATTAAAATTGCGCAAGATGCAAAAATGGAAGAAATACGTCGTGCATGTACAAGCCTTACGACGGAATGCATTTCAAACGCCAGTGAATCTATCACGGAATTTGATGCACGTGCATTATCCGTATTCGGGGTATCCGCGGATAAAACCGCAAATACCATGTGTGCCGATGTTAAGAATTCATGTGCCGCGCTGCTTGCCGATTCGACAACAACGAACAATATAAATGCGCTTGGCGAATGGGATGCGGGAATGTCCGACATCGCAACAAAAAAGACATACGATACAATTATATCAAGTTGCACCCAAGTTGGTCGTAACTGTATTGTCCAAACATGTAAATCTATATCTGGTAACTTTACATTATGCGAAAACATTAATACATCACCGAATCGCCATTCCATCTTGAACCGCACAGCTTGCTGGAACGAAGTTATTGATTGTGTTGGAAGTGCTGGTGATTTGGCATTGAATGACATAATGTTATTGATGGGTAAGATAAGCCAAAACGTTGTACCGCGTACACGTAGTAACCCAACAGAATACCCACGAACATCCTTCTATCGCGAAATGTATGGTGCCGGTCAAGAACCTATTTACGATATTTGCGGAGAAAAATGCCCAGATGGGACAGACCAATCACCAACCCCCGATTGTTTAAAATGCCGTATTGCGGAACAAATATGGGGTAATTGCGAAGATTCCCCGGATTCGACAAGCGATGGGAATAAAATACTTAAACCACTTGAAAATAAGGAAACATTACTTTATTGGTTTGCGGAAAATACCGGTACCGCCGAGGGCACAGACGGTTTTGCTCGTTCCTGTGTGAACACCCGATGCAGTGGTATCCAACAATACTTTCCTGATGGTCATATTTCATGCAGTACATCTTCTGGGACAGAAGACAGTCCCAACACAAATGGTGATAATAGATACTGTCCTACTGGACATTATGCTGACGGGTATGACTATGTATATTTTAGTCAAATGACTACCCCAGATGATCAATATAAAAATTGTTGTTGGTCAAGACAACGAAATACAACCGAGTTATGGGGGAATAATCCACGCATTTACGTAAATACCGGTAAACCAACTTATACATCCACAAATGGAGGAAATCCAGACGTATTCGTATCTCCAGCACACCTTTCGAGCGGTTGGACTTGCGACACCACAATTTCACAAGATAACAGCATATGTTTGCTAAACGACAACAGGTCTACCAATTTAAGCAAATGGATCAACAATGGAGTATATCGTAGTAAAGCTTACAGAATTCAACCAAATTCCTTGTTCTGGCAATATAAATTTGAAGATAATTATGGATGGAATGGATTTTTTAGCACACCGGTAAAAGAATGGCATGGCAATGACACTCTGCACGAGAATCTTATTGGGGGCGATCTTGATATTGCGCATGAAACTTACAGCAACATTTGTTGCACAACCGGTCAATTACGAATTACAGATACCGCAAGGGAACTTTGCCTTCCATCCGGTGTGGGCATTTACAAAACACTCGCTCGAACCGATGATGGGATAATTCTTTTATGTGTTATTGACAACACTACCAATTCCAAAAACGCTTGGTATTGCGAAGGGACCGACACAAACACTGGTGAATGTGGGGGGGCGAATAATATATGGAGTAATTTTCAGCCACAGGATGGTGATTATCCCCACGGCAAGCGTGTTGATTGCCCTGGAACACTTTTGTATATTGATGAAAATAATCTTTATCAACTAAAAGGCGAAATACCAGGAATAGCCACAAACACGTCTACAAGGGCCTGTGGGCAACAATATACCCCAAGTAATTATTATTACACCGATGGGTTGAACCATACTGGTACCCCCGTGACATACAACGACAATACAAGTGGACAATGGGACTCTGGTCATGGTTGGTTCGTAGATGTGAAAAAGAACGAGCTCACCCCAAGTAACGCCCTATCATGCTCTAGTTATAGTAACCCCACCGGTGGGGCCACTCATTCGGATAACCCGTACCCCCCCGGCAACCAAGGAGATATTTCTACGCACTAGACTAATCATATTTGTCATGAATGAAAAAATGTGATATAATATGCTTAACCAAATAAAGGAAATAAAAATGAAAACTTTTGAAAAAATATTGAATGTTTTAACAAAAAACCTCGGCGTGACCGCTGTGTTAGTATTGGCGATTGTTTTATTCGCATGGTTTTCTTGCGGTTTGTTGTCCGGTGTAATCACTGCGGTATCTGCAATGGTCGGTTATACATGCGTTGATATTTTGTACAAGGAATATAAGAAGAAGAAATAGTGGTTGGTGTAAGTGGTTTGTGATTAGTGCGGGCGCACAAAGTGCGCCCGTTCTTTTTGCGTGACATTGGGAAGTGGTATCTCCCCACTAATCACTAACACTAGCCACTATTTCACCACCAAATCTTTGCCCTGGACATCGACGTAAACGGTGGAGCCCTCGCCCACGGCATCGGTCAAAATCAAATCAGCAATTTTATCTTCGACCGCCGATGTAATAAGACGTTTCAATGGACGTGCACCAAACACCGGATCATACCCATGGTCACCAAGCCATTGAATCGCCTTGTCCGTTACATCCAATTCAATACGACGGGTCGCCAAACGTTTACGAACACCACGCAATTGGATTTCAACGATACCATTCATAACATCCTTGCCCAATTGGTTAAAGAACACAATTTCATCAATACGGTTTATAAATTCGGGACGGAAATGTTTTTTTACCGTATTTATATCCGGCAAATTGCTTGTCATTATGATTATTGTGTTGGTAAAGTTCACAATGTGACCTTGGCCATCGGTCAAACGACCATCATCCAAGATTTGTAAAAACACATTGAAAACATCAGGATGCGCTTTTTCAATTTCATCAAATAACAAAACTTGATACGGTCTGCGACGCACACTTTCCGTCAACGCCCCACCCTGTTCATAGCCAACGTAACCCGGGGGACTGCCAATAAGACGCGAAACAGAATGCGGTTCCATATATTCACTCATATCTATTCGGGTCATTGCCGTATCATCGTTAAACAAATATTCCGCCAACGCTTTGGCAACCTCGGTCTTGCCAACACCGGTGGGACCAAGGAACATAAAACTTCCCGATGGACGACGTGGGTCGGACAATCCGGCACGCGCACGACGTATGGCACGCGCCACCACCGACAAAGCGTGGTCTTGGCCAACAACACGTTTACGCAATTCATCTTCGATATTTAATAACTTTGATTGTTCGGTCACACTTAAACGGTCGGTTGGAACCCCGGTCCATTTACTTACAACAGCGGCAATATGTTCCGGAAGAACCGTTTTATATTCGCGTGATTCGGTATTCATCTTTTTTATTGTTTGTTCCAATTCGGGTATTTTACCGTATTGCAAAGCGGACGCTTTTTCATAATCGCCGTTTCGCATAGCGGCGGCAACTTCGGCCTTTGCGGAATCCAATGCCGCCATCGCATCCGACAAGGCACGCATTTTTGATTGTTCTTCGCGCCATTTCGCCGTCATCTGTTCCGATTGGGCTTGGGTTTCGGCAATAATTTTTTCCAAATCTTGCAAGCGTTTTTGGGATTCTTCGTCTTTTTCCTTTTTTAACGCCTGTTGTTCTATTTTCAATTGCATCAAGTGTCTATCTATTTCGTCCAATTCTTCGGGCTTTGACGCAACTTCGATACGAACACGTGCAGCCGCTTCGTCTATTAAGTCAATGGCTTTATCGGGTAAAAATCTGTCACTGATATAACGATCCGATAAACGAGCCGCCGCAACCAACGCAGCATCAGCGATTCGGACCCCGTGATGCCCTTCGTATTTTTCCTTTAATCCACGCAAAATAGAAATCGTATCTTCAACTGTTGGTTCATCTATATATACTGGTTGAAAACGACGCGCCAAAGCAGGATCTTTTTCAATATATTGACGGTATTCGTCCAATGTTGTCGCACCAAGGCAATGCAATTCGCCACGCGCCAACATTGGCTTTATTAAATTTCCGGCATCCATACTACCTTCGGTTTTTCCGGCCCCAACCAATGTATGTAATTCATCAATAAACAAGATGATTTCACCGTTGGCTTCCTTGACCGCTTTTAAAATCGCCTTGAAACGCGCTTCGAATTGACCACGATAAACGGCACCCGCCATCATCGCCCCCAAATCCAAAGACAAAAGTTTTTTATTTTGAAGATTTTCCGGCATATCGCGCGAAATAATACGTTCCGCCAAACCTTCAACTATTGCGGTTTTACCGACACCAGGGCTACCAATCAAAACGGGATTATTTTTTGTTCGACGCGACAGCACTTGGATAGTTCTGCGAATTTCGTCATCACGACCAATTACCGGGTCAAGTTTTCCTTCGGCAGCGAGTTTCGTAAAATCCGTTGTATATTTTTCAATGGCCTGTTGTGGCGTTTCTTGCATTTCATCTGGATTCATATTTGAACTCCTTTTTTTATCCACATGTATATAGTTGTATTTTTTTCGCTTTCAAGGATACAGGAACAAAAACCGACCGAAACATTGCACAATAACCCCAAGTTTTTACCGTTTTTTTCATAAAAATAAAACAACACTTGACTTTTTTTGTTTTTTGTTATAAATTATGCCCCGATTATCAAAGGATATAAATATGCCACGTGTATGTAAAGTTACAGGAAAAAAAACAGAAGTCGGTATGAATGTTTCGCATTCTGAACGTCATACAAAAAGAACATTTTTGCCGAACCTTCATATTTTAAAATTTCACAGCGATATTTTGGGACGCGACTTTTCGTTGCGTTTGTCTGCGGCTGGTTTGCGCACATTGACAAAACATGGCGGTTTGGATGCCTATGTCATGTCGAAACCTGTTTCTCGCTTGACCCCTGATATGGCAAAAATCAAACGCGCAATTGAAAAGAAAAGCGGTATCGCCGAAAAACCGGCAAAGAAACCCGTCCACAAAGCGAATCGTAGCGCGCGCTTAGTGAAAAAAGTTAACGCAAAAACCGCAAAATAATTATTTTCGGTTTTCGTTATGGCCCTGTGGTGGAATTGGTAGACGCGCTTGACTCAAAATCAAGTTCCGCAAGGAGTGTCGGTTCAAGTCCGACCAGGGCCACCAGAGGTAAAAAACACCCATTCGGGTGTTTTATTTTTTTTACAATTTTTATTCAAATATTTTAATTTGTTTTATAACTTCGTCAATTTTCAATAATTCTTCGTTTGAAAAACGACCCAAAACCCAATCAGCGGGTGGCATCAAAAGCCCAGAATCACGTGGATGGGAAATACCAATTCTTATACGACGATAATCGCGCCCAACGGACGCATCAATAGATTTTATACCATTATGACCCGCACTGCCACCACCAATTTTTTCACGCAAGGTCCCTATTTTTAAATCCATATCGTCATGAATCACTATTAAATTTTCCAATGGAATTTTATAAAAAGCCATGATTGGCCCAACGGCATCACCACTGGCATTCATAAAGGTTTCGGGTTTTACGAAAATCACACGATGACCATCAAGGTCGGTACGATATGTTTTTGCCGAATGTTCTTTTTTCCAAGTGGCATCTTGGCCGGCAAGGAAATCAACCGCCATAAAACCGACATTGTGACGCGTGCGTTCATATTCGGTTCCGGGATTTCCCAAGCCGACAATTAAAACAGGTTTATTTTCTTGCATATTGCTTTCTCTTTTTTTACTATATTATCATAAAAAGGAGATAAATATGAAGTTAAAAACATCCATTTTTTTAACAACCCTTGCCACATTGGGCGTTATATCTTCCGCTGATGCAGGCAGCGCCGTTGATATGTATGCTGGTATGACAATTGGCGCGGGCGCACAAACCGCATTTGCTGATAACCAAGACCGCACAAACACCGCACAATCTTTTGGTGCAATGTTTGGTGTTGATATTCCAATGTTCCGTGTTGAAGCGGAATATAATTACTTAACTACCGCGAATTCTCATTCTAATGTTGCATTGGCGAACGTGTATTTCAAAATGCCATCAACGGTTATTAAACCATATCTTGGTTTAGGTATCGGTTTGAACTTTAACGGCGAAGACACCGAATATGCGACCATTAAATATGATACAACCACCGCATATCAAGCAATGTTGGGTGTGACACTTGGCGTGCCTGCGTTACCTTTCAAATTTGATGTTGAAGCACGCGCATTATATTTGCCCGATGTTTATAAAATCGCAAATGTCAGCCCGGACATCTTGCAATACGAAGGTCGTGTAAAAATCCGTTATATTTTCTAATTCACGACTTTATGTCTTGGGGGGCGGAAAAGCACGCCCCCTTTTTATAACAAAAAAGGTTTTTTATGCTTACACTCATAGACGGTAATTCTATTTTGTTTCGCGCTTATTATGGGGTGCACAGTCGCCTTACACGAAGTGACGGAACCCCCACGGGTGCGGTCTATGGGTTTATGAATATTATTTTGCCGATTTTGGCGGCGGCAAAACCCGATGATATTTTTGTATGTGTATTTGACGCATCACGACAAACATTTCGCCAAAATATTTATCCCGAATACAAAGCGAATCGAAATGAAACACCCGCAGATTTAATTTCACAATCATTACTTGTCCAAGAAGGCCTTGGGGCAATGGGTATGCCGGTTCTTTGTATTCCCGGGGTCGAAGCCGATGATGTAATCGCAACACTTGCCACAAAAAATTGCGCTATTGCGGATAAAACACGAATTATTACGGGTGACAAAGATTTGATGCAGTTGGTGTCAGATTGTATTTATTTATACGATGGTATGCACCAAAAACAAATTCATCACGAACAAGTTGTTGAAAAATTTGGTGTTGGACCCGAACAAGTCATAGATGTCCAATCTTTGATGGGCGATTCGTCCGACAACGTTCCCGGCGTTCGTGGAATTGGCCCGAAAAAAGCCGCGGAACTTATAAATCAATTTGGCAGTTTGGACGATCTTTACGCGAATATTGAATCAATTCAAAATGAACGCATACGCAATTTGCTTGTTGAACACAAAGATATGGCGTACATTTCCAAACAACTTGTCACATTAAAGCGCGATGTGGATTTATCAGGACTGGAATTGCGTCCTTTCCGTTTCAATACAACAAGTGCATTGGAATTTGTTCGCACAAAAATAGAAAGCAATTCATTGGCGGAAAAAATATTAAAAAATTTTGAATCGGATACTGGTTTGCCCCCCCAACCCGCTTTCGAATTTTTGGGTTCGGCATGTCCCGTTCCACCCCAAGAAGTGGCACCTGCAAAAACAACACAGATGACATTCGAAAAAATCACAACGGTTGCGGAATTGGAAAAATTTTTAGCAACGGTCACCAATGTTATCGCACTTGATACGGAAACCACGGGACTTAATCAAACAAGCGATAAAATGGTTGGTATGTCATTGGCGACAAATGCCACACACGGTGTATATATTCCGCTACGTCATCGCACCCCAAGCAACGATTTATTTGCAACATCACAAATTGCACCAAATCAAATTTCCGTGAACGATTTATATGAAAAAATTTGGCCAATTTTAACCAATAAAAAAATAACCAAGGTCGGTCATAACATTAAATTTGATTTACATATTTTGGCTAACGAGGGATGGGATATTGAACAAATATCACCCGTGGATGATACAATGTTGTTGTCTTATGCGCTTCATGGGACATTACATACACACGGGATGGATGAACTTGCAACACGATATCTTGGCCACAACAATATAACATTTGCTTCATTGTTTCCGCCAAAAACACGCGACGCCGACATGCATTTTGATTCACTTTCAACGGACATAGCAACCCCTTATGCCGCCGAAGATGCGTCCGTGACAATGGCGCTTTATAAAAAAATGCGTCCGGAAATTGATGCGAACCCAAAACTTGCGAATTTATACGATACATGTGACCGACCTTTGTTAATGGTATTGACCCAAATGGAACGGATTGGCGTTTTACTTGACCGTGATAAACTGCAAAAACTTTCGGGGGTATTTCATAACCAACTTGAACAAATCGGGAAAGAAATTTTTGAACTTGCAGGACACGAATTTAACATTGCAAGCCCAAAACAGCTTGCCACCATTTTGTTTGATGAAATGGGATTGCCAACAAATAAAAAACGTTCCACCGATGCCGATAATTTGAACGATATCATCGATTCAAACCCAATCATTGAAAAGATATTAAACTGGCGCTCTATTTCAAAATTAGCGGGAACATACACGGACACATTGCCACACCAAATCGCAAATGATGGGCGCGTTCACACAACATATTTACAAACAAGTACAAATACCGGACGACTTTCAAGTCGCGATCCAAACCTTCAAAACATTCCGGTAAAAACCGAACTTGGCGAAGAAATAAGAAAATGTTTTGTTGCCCCAAGTGGTCGCGTTTTAATTGCCGCAGATTATTCACAAATTCAATTACGTTTATTGGCGGATGTGGCGAACATAAAAACTTTCAAGGATACGTTTATTTCAAATGCGGACATCCACGAACAAACGGCACGTCACATATTTAATATTCCAACCGACAAACCCGTTCCAAAAGATTTGCGCCGTGCCGCAAAAACCGTGAACTTTTCAATTATTTACGGCATATCATCATTTGGGCTTGCCGCACAATTGGGTGTTTCACGAACCGAAGCACAAAATATAATAAACACTTATTTGGCGGGCTTGCCCGAAATCAAAGCATATATTGAAAATGTGAAAAACTTTGCGAACGAAAACGCATGTGTGTACACCCCATGGGGACGTCGTATTGAATTACCCGAAGTCAAAAATTCGCGTTTACGTGCGTACGCTATGCGTGCGGCGGTCAATGCACCCATCCAAGGATACGAAGCCGATTTAATGCGTATGGCGATGATAAAAATTTATAATGAAATTGTTAAACCATATCGCGATAAGATTCGTCTTATTATGCAAGTCCACGATGAAATGGTATTTGAATGTGATGAAAATGTCGCAAACGATTTCGCGGAAAAAATTAAACACGCAATGGAAACTATAACCGAATTATCCATTCCATTGCGTGCCGATTATGTAATTGCGCCTTATTGGGGTAAATAACCATCAACAACGGTTTTGCTCACATAAGAAGTTTTCCCCGATTTTAGTTCTTCTATTAAAGCATCAAGTTTCGGACGATATTCCAAAAAGCGCGCTTTTTGGGCGTTATTAAGATTGTCAATTGGTGGCAACACAACCGTCAAAGGGTTTACATGAACACCATTTTTAATAATTTCATAATGTAAATGTGGTCCCGTTGACAATCCCGTGGAACCGGCATAACCAATTATTTGTCCCTGTTTAACATGTGTTCCAACATTGACACCCTTTTGGAATCTTGACATGTGGGCATATAATGTTTCAAAAGATTTATTGTGACGAATTTTTACAAAATTACCGTGCCCACGATTGAAACTGCGTGCGATAACCGTTCCCGCACCAGCCGCCGGAATCGGTGTTCCCGTGGGTGCGCGGAAATCGACCCCCTTGTGTGCACGGGTAAAGCCCAACACGGGATGTTTACGACGGGTGGAAAAATTACTTGTCACCTTGGCATTATTTATTGGGGTTCTTTTCAATGATTTTGTCGCACCATTACCCTTTTCATCATAAAAGCCGGCATCACCATTTGATTTTTCAAAGCGATACATTTTTACATTACCACGCAATGCTTCAAGTGAAACCGCCAATATTTTTCCGGTATCTTCCTTTTCGCTTACGCGTTCACCATCAACATAATTTTCTTCGTATAAAACAAAAAATTCCTGACCCGCGCGAATATCACGTTCAAAGTCGACATCAAATGCAAGCAAACTGTAAGCGGTCATAACAATACGTTCCGATATTCCCGCACGCATCGCATCAAGATAAAAGCTGCCATCAACAATTTTTCCGGAACGCAATACAACACGCGTATCCTTGTCTATGTCAATTGGATTGCAAGTCCATTTACCCGTTTCGGCGTCGCGCAATAATTCATACTTTTTCCACAAAGTTTCGGTCACAACAACTTTGTTCAACTTGCCTTCTTGGTCGACGGGCCAAAATTGAATACGATCACATTTTGAATCTTGCTTTTCGCAACTGACCAATCCCTTTTTACCCGCATCGGACAATAATTTATGAATTTCATTTCCATCGGTAATGGTTCCACCGTGTTTGGGTAACATATTTCCCCACACATCACCATTTTGAACCAAATACGGTTCCGGATCGGGATTAAAACGTTCCTTGTATGCGCGTTTTACCGATTTACCGAAAAATAATACAACCAAAATTGCAATAACGGCCAAAGCACCCGCCAGCCATAAAATCGCGCTTGTAAACTTCCTTGAAGTGATAATATTTTTTGCTTTTTCCATGGGGGGAATTATAATAGTTTTATGACAATAAATCAAGCGTTTGAAATATTAAAAGATTCTGGTGGCATTCGTGCCGCACGTATCATAATCGATAACAATAAAAAATTATCGTGGTGGCGTGTGTTTTTAATGTCGCGCGCTTTGCGCCGTGGTGTCCCCGTTGCAAAAATAATTCATCAAAAATGGTTTTACGGTTTATGTTTTTATACAAATAAACATACACTTGATCCACGCCCCGATACCGAAACACTTGTGGAATCGGTTTTGCATGACAAACCGATGAACCCTAAAATTTTGGACCTTGGGACCGGAACGGGATGTATAATTATATCGCTTGTAAAAAACATTAAAAACGCAACTGGGGTTGCGGTGGACATTTCATCGGGGGCAATTCGCGTTGCAAAAAGAAACATGAAAAAACTTGGTGTTGCACAATCGGTACGGGTTATAAAAGCAAATTTTGCGAAACCAAACTGTATTCATGAAAAATTTGATGTGATTGTTTCCAACCCACCCTATATTGCATATGGCGACAAACGCGTAAACAGTGCCGCAACGCATGACCCTAAAATCGCGCTTTATGCGAAAAACAATGGATTAATAGCATACGAAAATATCGCACGTAACGCAAAAAAATGGATTGTATCAAAGGGGCGAATCTATCTTGAAATTGGGGCAAAACAAGAAAAACAAGTTATAAAAATTTTTGAAAAAAATGGATGGCAATATGTTCGTGGGGACAAGGACTTGGGCGGAATTTTACGCGTTCTTGTTTTTACCGTTGACGCTTAAACCAAGGATTGTTTTCCTTTAACCACCCTATCATGGAATCATCACCATGACCATG
>Ga0265299_10004806_pt1 | contig 12682 bp, 15 predicted proteins | sample AusTroGonzalo_MG_4_FD_193485 | JGI IMG/M metagenome (GOLD analysis project Ga0265299, IMG submission 193485) | Bovine rumen microbial communities from tropical cattle in Woodstock, Queensland, Australia - Gonzalo_02 | ecosystem: Host-associated > Mammals > Digestive system > Stomach > Rumen ...
TACCACAGCTACTCTAACAGCACCAGTAATAGCCTTATTTATATCCTTGGCTACTCTAACAGCCCCTTCAATATCATCAGAGCCTGCCTTAGCTATTCTCACTACACCAGTAATATCTACATCAACATTATTAGCTATCCACACTCCACCAGTAATATCTTTAGAGTTGGTATTAAGCACAGCCACAGCACCAGTAATCTCTCGCTCACTCACTTTCTGGTTAGGGTTATCTATATTCACCGTACCTTCAATCTCGCAGGCTCTCTCCCCAGCAATCATAACATTACCAGTAATATCCTTAGTATAGGAGTTCTCAATCGTAGTAGCCCCAGAGATAGTAGCAGGAGTATTCCTAGACACTCTCACCACACCAGTAATATCAGCATCACCTATCCTAGCCACTCTAACTATACCAGTAATAGTCTTATCTACATTATTGGCTACTCTAACGACACCATAGATGCTCGTAGGAACGGTCTTGGCTATCCTAGCCACACCTTCTATAGTCTGAGTTCCTAAAGCCTCTATTCTAGTCGCACCAGTAATATCAGTAGCACTATTCCTAGCTATTCTTACTACACCAGTAATAGTCTCAGGCACATTTTTAGCTATCCTAGCCATACCAGTAATAGTCTTATCCACACTCTTAGCAATTCTTACAGCACCATTTATAGTATCAGAGCTAGTTATATATATACGGACTTGTCCTACAATATCCTTAGTTACTTCTACAGAGCCAGTAGCTCCTACAATACCACCATAAGCTCCATCACCATAGCCAGTTCCCCATAACCCTTTAAGTATAGACCTCGCCTCTACGGGAGGGTGAGGTGGGAATGGGTCTTCTATAGTAACAGAGCCAGTGATAGTCTTAGTCGTCGTAGTATATTGGGCAGGGATAGTAACACTCCACGCAGGGCTACTCCAGCTACCATCACCACCTACTAGACTAGCATTAGTAGTATAGCCATAGTAAGTCCCCCCTTCTAGAGATATAGAAAAGCTACAGCTCCCCACTACAGCATCAGTTTTCTGCCCAGTAAAGGTTGCACCAGAGATATTAGCAGTCCCATAGCTACCACTTGTACCAAAATAAAAGTAGGCAGGACTACCAGCCTTAGTTTCGCCAGACCAGTTATTAGACCTAGAATAAAGGAGGGTAGCCGTAGCAGAAGTGCCAGAATAATCTACCCTCACTCTAGTAGTAGTATAAGTTCCAGTCTGATTACTTCCAGAATAGATTGTCGGCATTGTATTGCCCTCCTAGACTATTTATCACTAATAATCTTAGCACCTAAGAATACAGCACCTAGAAAGGTCTCTACAGCCGAGAAGGTGGCTAGAATAGCCTCAATCGGCCAGCCCCAGTTCCAAGCAGAATTAAGACCAGCTAAGAGCGTAGCAGTAGCAGGTAGGACAATAGACACTACCCACCTAAGAGCCTCATAGAGCCAGCTTGGTAAAAATTGTTTATCTTCAATCATATTAAGCCTTTCTAATATCTTTAGTATTCATCGCAGCCCAGACAGCACCACGAGCAGTAAGCACGGCCCTATCACCATTTATCTCAGAGATAGTATAAGTAGGGTCATATTGGACCAAAGGAGTACCATTGTAATCCACTAAGCGAGTAGGCACTACCACATCACCTACATTAAAGCCAGCAGGAGCTGGAGCAGGGGCTGGTGCAGGGGCTTGAGCATCTACTTTTTGTAGGTTATTGGTATTGACTGCAGCATAGACCACACCACCAGAAGTGAGAACAGCACGGTCTCCGTTAATATCAGAGATGGTATAGTAATCACGAGTTTTAATCAAAGGAGTTCCATTGTAATCAACATACTTAATAGGGAGAACATTATCACCTACCTTAAAGTCTCCAGTTGGGGTAGGTGTAGGAGCTGGACCACCACCGTTAATCTCATTAGCCTTCCTAGCAATTTCTTCAACTCTAGCTCTCAAGTAATCACCTGGGCAGGTAGTTGCAGCAAACATAGAGTGCCAAGTTAGATTTTGCCCAGCGACCAAAGTTCCTAAGTTATTACGCTTAGCAATATCAGCCACGAGCTTAATTAAGCTATTATATGCAGCATCTCCTACTGGCCATTCTCCACCAGTAGCAGAGTTAGAGGTCTCAATGGTGACACTTCGGCAGTTAGATGGCCAGTTAGAGTTAGTCCAAGCAGTATCACTTTCATCTACATACTGCCCAATCTCACCACCATTACCAATACCATAGTGGGAGCTACCATTACGACCAGCACGAGCAAAAATATTTCCACATTGTTCGGCAGAGAGAACTCCAGCCATATGATGGATAGTAATATCAGTTATTTTAGTATTCCTACCTTTAGTATAGTTAGATGGGTGGGCAGGAACTCTTACGGTTACGAGAGAGCTATTACTCATTTTCTTCTCCTTTCCCCATATCACTTAAATCACCTAGCACCTCTTCATCTTGGGCTAGAGTAGGTTCTTCAGGTTTATTATTCATAGAACTCCTTTCTTAAAGTTTATACTTATATTATATCGCAAATAACACTTTAAGTCCAATTGCTCCATCAGTAGCTATTAGCTCAAATTAGGTATAAAGAGAACTTCAATACCATTATAATCATTACTCCCACCACCTATAGTATAGGAGCTACCAGAGCCACCAACTATAGTCAAGCTCTCACCTACAGCCATCGGGACTGGCACCATAGGTAGAGTTAGGGTAATCCCAGCAGTCTCATTAGTAGAAGTCCAAGCCTTCCTACCATATAGGGTATAGGCATTCCCAGCAGTATTATACTTAGCGATACTAACCCACACCTGTGCTGAAGTACCACCTCTAGAATAGCAAGCTCCAGATACTAGAGCCAAGCCAGCCTCTTTAGCTCTTACTCTATTAGCATTTATCTCCAATACGTCTGCTCCACCAGAGTATTCTTCAGCCAGAGCCAAAGCACTAGAAGCCGCAGTTCCAGATGCAGCAGTACTATTCCCAGCTACAAACCAGCCATAGCGTGACGGACCTACAATCGGTAGTATGTTATTCCCATCTTTGTCTTTGAGCATTTTTCTGTATGTAGCCATATTATTCTCCTTTTACCACCACCCAAAACATATTATTTGAGTTGGGTTGCCATAATTTGCATTACCACTGATTTGGTATATATTCGCTTTCCCATTTTGGAACCAATAAGCACCAAAAGTAGTATCTGCTGAGTTGGAATAATAAGTCCTAGCATGCACTATTGAGTTATACATAGTGGCATTAGCTACCCAATCACTAGGCAAATCAATAGACAGAGTCTGGCCACCACCAGCCGCACCACCAGAATACCCCATAAATATATGGAATTTCCCTAAATCAACTCTATGAGATGAAGGCGTTGCACTAGAACCAGCTTGGACCATATCGTCCCAGTCTATCATATCGCTTTCAATCCACGGAGTAGGGGTTTCAGCAGTTTCTTCATCTCCTAACAGCACAGCCTCTTCAGCATAATTAGCATTAGTTACAATAGCTCCCTCAGCAAAAGCCTGGGCGCTACTTCCCTTCTCCCCTCTCACAACGGTCAAAACAGTATTACCATCTTGGTCATTCCCTACAGCAGTTACTTTAACAATCTCACTATCAAGGCTATTAGCCACTCCAGCAGTAGGGTTAGAAGGCATTATAGTAGCATAAAATGGAGGGGTCGGCCATACTCCCTGAATAGTAGAAGAAGAACCATTACCAACATAAACCAGTAAAGTAGTAGCAGAGGCAGATACACTCTCAACTAAAGTTCCAGAGGCAAGGTTTTTAATGGCCATATCCCCTCCTAATTCTCGTTATATTGGACTGTTAGGGTCACGGTTCCACTATCACCAGCATTCGCAGAGGAAGTAGTCTGGACTTGGGTTACGATATATTGGGTATAACATTGGGAAGTCTGAGATGCAGCAGGAGAGGCATCATTCGGACCAGTAGTGCCAAGTAAAACACTAGCTCCAGAGCCAATAGCAGTAGTAGAAGTAATATCAGTAGAGCTACCTAAGGCAGTAGTAGAAGGTGTAGTATAAGTAGAGGTAATCTTACCCTTCAAAGAGATACCAGTTCCCAAAGTCCCAGCAGTGTGAGCGAACTTCACAGCAGAGACCTGATTAAAAGTTCCAGAGAACTTAAGATAGATATATTTATCATAAGAGTTAGCACCAGCAAGAACAGGAGCAGATGCTCTAGAAGTCGTGCTATCATCTACACTCTTCCAATCACAGGAAGAGATGGTGCTTTCGGTTCCATGAGCAGGGCTACCAGTTGCAGTGCCATTTTGCTCATACCAAGTAGTGGTTGCAGCCATAGTTAATTTTCTCCTTTATTATAATAAAGCTTTATACCATAATTATATCACGGTTATTGTTTTTTGGCGATTATTGCCATTCTTATCCAGCCCCTGGTAGCCTATAACATAGCTCAGAACTCGTGGCTCGCCGACCACACCATCTATAATCGTAGCCTCCATATTTCTATAGTAAATTATCCTTACATTACTCAGAGGTCGTTTCTCACGGTGTAGTAGAGTATGAGTTTCACTCCCCCATCTGCCTTCTTCATCACTATATATAATAGGACACCACGGCCTACTTAAATCTACGGTGTATTTTTTATCTTTTCCCACCAGCTCAAAGCTTAAAAGCTCCCCAGAGTGGTTATTAAAGTAGTTTTGGAAGTCTCTAAAAGAGCTTGGGTTCCACTCAGCATCAGGGTTATATCTAGAGTATTTATCCTCATAATGCTGGGTGATAGTCCTCTTAACAAAATTAGCTCTCCATAGATACTTAAACTTACTCTTCTCTAGGTTTCTCACTCTCGTTCTCCTTTATAGTAGCCAGATACTTTCCATAAGTATTCTCGGCATAGTTTAGTTTACTTTTCATATTATTCAGCCTCTCCTCCAGCCCCTCTATATCTCTTAGGAGTTGTCTCTTCTTCTCTGCCAGCTCCTCAAACTCATCAGAAAGAGAGAGCAAGGCATTATTACCCTGCTCTACAGCATCATCTATCTGGTTCTGAGTAGCCTTCAAAAGCCTCTGGAGTTCAGCCAGCTCGTTCTTTTTTGGTTCAAGCAAACTATTTAGCTTTTGGCTTTTCATCTACAAGCCCCAAATCCTTTTCTACTTCTTTTTTCACATCAACTTTTTCTTCAGGTTCATTAGGGTCATACACCCCAACAAAAGCCTGATTTACGAAGTCAATCTGGTCTTTAGGGGAGTTCATCATTACACCAACTTTCCCACTAAAGTTCTCGGAGATATATTGCTTATAAAAGCGTACCAAGCCCACATAAGCCTCCCAGCCTGGGACAATTACGGTCTGGCCTGGATTAAGGACACGAACTTTCTGTTCTCCTTGCCATACCCTACGAGTAAATTCATTAGGTTGCTCAATCCTAAAAGTACCACCCTGTTCCACAGGTTTCCTATCAGAATATACCCAACCAGTCTTTTTCTTAGTAAAGTTCTTAATCTTTACTAACTCATCAGCTCCAAATTTATCATGGAGCAAATCTACCATTAGTTTCTTAGACCCATCTCCAGAAGTAGGTGTACTACCAGCTAGAAGTTGTGCCTCAAAGTCTTTATTATCCATTATTTAATCTCCTTTTTATTCCATATCATTCAATACGGCATCAAGCACATCTTCGGTACTCATACCAGTTTTATAATAGTGAGGTTTATTGCTCTCATCTCCACCATTTACAGCAGAGCTTGTAGCTTTAGAGTTACCAGCTACCTTCTTGGCTATATTAGCTCGCTCAATATCTCCCTTAGCCTCTTTCTTTACAAACTCTTCAGGGTGTAGAGACTTATAAAGTAGGAAGCTATCTTTTACAGACAAATTAGCCCCTTCACTAGCTCTCATAGCCCTATACCCTAGCACTTTATTTATCAAAATTACAGCAGGGTCGTCATCAAACTCTTTAGTGCCAGACTTAGCTTTAGGTTTAGGCAAATCACCAGCCTTCTGTAAGGCATCTATCTCCCCAATAACTTTCCTAGCCTCTTCTCTTTCAGCATTAGCCCTCTCTTCTCGTTCATTCCTAGCATCTATGGCATTCTTAAATTGAGTGGCCCTATTCTCTTGAGCTTGAAGGTCATTCTGAAATTTCATCATAGCCTTCTCGTTCTTAAACTCAAAATCCTCAGGCAACTGGTCAGGAGTTTTAACTTGCACAACTCCTTTTTTGCCTTCAGCAGTTATATAAGGGAGAGCATTATAGATAATCTTGTTCTCATCAGGTAGATTATCCCATACTTCTTCATCTATTTCCTTAGGTCTAGAGAGTAGCTTATCCATGTTCTTAGCCCTCTCATCTTCGGCCTTAGTCTCTTCTTCGGTTTTAGCCTTAGCATAGCCCCTCTTTTTAGCTAATTCTTCAAACTCCTCATCAGAGAGTTCTTTTTCCTCATCTTCTCCAGCTTTTTCCTCATTTTTGCTCTCGCCTTCCTCATCTTCATTCTTTCCAGCCTCTCCATTGTCGCCGTTTTCAGTTTCTTCTTTATTGGTATCATCATCAGAGGCAGGTTCTTTCACCTCCTCTTCAGTATTTTTACTCTCTTCTCCATCAGGAGCAGAGTTTTCTTTTTCCTGTAGTTCTTTTTCCTCTAGAGCCTCTAGAGCATTCAAGCCTACATCAGATAAGTCTTCGTTCATTCGGCTGTAGCCTCCTTATTAAATTGTTAATACTTATATTATAGCGCACTATACAAATATAATCAAACTACTTACCTTTATACTTAATCCACATATCACTTGGCTCTAAACTTGTACCGACACTTATTATATTCGTACCCTTATTCAGCAGAATATCTGGGAGAGTTATAGTTTCTTCTGTTGGCGTGTTTAAAGCATAGTCAAGTATATGTCCTTTTACGGCATTTTCAAGGGCGGTATGGTCGGTGTATCTATTATCCCAAATAAATGCTGCTCCACCCTGAGCACCTATATTAAAGTTTTGTGCTAGATTAGTGCCATAAATATCGCACATCAAATCGTATGTCCAATTGCCTGTGATAATTTTTAAATTCGGGATAGTGCTACTACGGAATCTAGAAACATTATCTTGGTAGGTGTATGTTAGTTCCCCTAAGTCAATACTGCCCACATTTCTATAAACTTTCTGGGTTTCAAAATCAATATAGTCTGTATATACTACACGGCCTGCTGTGAATGTCCCTGTACCTTGGTTAGAATAGAATTTATCGTTTACTGTATCATACAAGCCCAACACGTTATTGCTATCTGTACAAGGTATAAAATTTCTTACCAGTGTGCCATTATCCCATATCTTAAAACTTTTTACTGATATTTTGCCAAAGAAAGGGGTAGTGCCACTCTGATTCACTGAAAATATATAAAGTGAACCTGGACAAGTAAAGTTCGCATAAGTAAACGTATGCTCTAAAGTTCCATCGACATACAATTTATTTTTATCTTGCACTACTTTATAAGATTGTCCATTAGTGTATGCTATCGTATTAGTTACGGCTGATGTATTATACTGAAAGCTGGAATTATTATTTTGCCCCTGCAACATAGCTAAGAAAGTAGAATTATCAGCCGTAACTCTAGACCCATAAATAGCTTTTCCTGTATAATCGTCCATAATAAAGTCTATCTCAACTTTAGTATCTTGATTGGGGGTAAAACCTGTGTTTATGTATTGGGTACCAGTGCTTTTTATATATTCTACTTGTGTATAGCCACTTGGTAATTTGGCTGCGTCTGCATTGCCTATTTTTCTTAATGGCTCGCCTAGATAAATATTTGTTACCATTTGGTATGGAGCATAACTTGTTGGTGTTGAGCCTTCTTCAATCATTATATTTGATAATGTCCCACTATAGGAAGACTGGTTTGCAAAGCGCACTAAATCAATACCGGTAAACGTTTTAGAAAATCTTTGTCCAGCCGTTAAATCAGTGTTAAATATATTTATTCTTCCTGAACCATCATATCTTAAACTAAATATATAAGTGCTACCACCTAACGCTTGATAATTTGCACTCACATCAAAAGAGATAGTGTATGTCTTTGTTGAATCAAGTGATTGTGAATCTATTATTCCAATAGTTCCACCAGTATAACTAGAGGCCTTGTCCCATAAGTTTTTACTATTTACTGTCATAGGTATTTTGTAACCATACGGCTCATAAGCCGTTGCCGTACCACCTTTTTGTAGCTGAACGTTAGTTATATCACTAGGGTCTAACGAGTTAGGGCTACTAGACTTTCTAAAGTCATAACATAGCTGGTTAGCCCCAGCAGGTACAGTGATAGTCAAATTATTAGTTTCAGAAGACGAGACGAATACACCATTATTATAGAAAACAAAACCTGCACCATAAGGGTCATCATAGTCTTTAGCACTGAGCGTATAAGTTTCCCCTGGCTCTACTGGAATAGGAGTAGCGTTACAAACATACCCTGGGTATTGGATATAATCACCGTTGTTAAATCTATAACAACCAGATACGATTGTGCTATTCCAGAGGTTTTTAGTTTTATCTCCAACGCTCTCTATCTCAATAGGTGCGTTCGGTGTTGGTGCATTTGCTCCTGCTGTAAAAGTTCCTGTACCGGCATTTTGATAAAACACGCCATTCACTAAGTCATACATACCGACTACATTTGACGAGTTTTTTGCTGGTATATAGCTTCTTACTAAAGTACCGTTATTATAGATTTTACAATAGTACATTTTTCCATGTGATAAATATAAGTTATCTACATATCCTGTTGTAGCGAACAAATACAGATTATAATTATCTGTTTTCTGAAAACTAGCACCAGATATATCATAATCTGTGCCGTTAATTGTACTAATCCCATTGATAGGGTCAAAACTCCCCTCAAAAACAGTTCCAGCGACAACATTGCTTATGACAACCGTCTTACTACCAAAGGAAGTACGGCCTTCACCATTCGTATTGTTATAAGCAATCGGGAAAAATCTAGCTGTGTTTGTACTACCAACCCTTGCACCGATAAAGGGCGAAGCGTCATATTCACCAGCAGTTGTCTCTACCTTATAGTCCACCTTAGTGTTACCATCAGGGCTAAACCCAGTATCTATATATTGAGTTCCTGTTGCTTCTATATACTCAATCTGAGTGTACCCAGCAGGCAATTTACCTTGTCTGCTATCCCCATAAATCCTATAACCTAACATTATTTCTGCAGCACAGTTTAAGAGAGTTAGAGGCGGTACACCCTCAGCAATTAAAGTCTTAAACGCCTCAAAGACTAAGTATATACCTTTATAAATTCTGCTTAGGGAAGTGCCGCCTTTATATGCAGAACCAGTTTTTAGAGTTCCTTTATAAATTGGCATACCCTACTCCTCGCTTTCTATATTTTCTTCCTCTTCAGGCTCTTCTTCTACCTCTAATTCTGGTTCTTCCACTTGAGGCTCTTCAGCCAATTTTTCTTCCTCTTTTAGTTCTTCTGTCTGTGGCTCTTTAATCTCTTCCTTAGGAGTTATATTATCATTCCTTAAGTTTATTTTAGGTAGAGTTAGAACATTAGGTGATGCTGATAAGGTATTAGCAGTAGTAGTCTCTTCCTGTACCAAATAAAGAGTTTTCTCAGCTTTAGGGTCAATAGCATCATATTGGTCTTGAGTGCCAAACCAAATCGTGTCAATTACAGTAGTTGGTATTCCCCCTCCACCTATACCATGCTCCACAAGATAGCGTAAATAGTATTCAACATTATTATTTATAGTAGCAGGCATAGGCAAATCCTGTACCCCAGCCAACATAGCTAAATAAGCCTCTACATTATTCACTGCAGGTGGGTTCGGTGCTGGTAAATCATTATCCATATTCTTTCTCCTTTAGTTTAGTATTTCTACTTATTTTTATTATATCACTTCTATTAAGCTTGTGATAGTAACCCTCCTAACATAGAACCTTCAGGAGCAGGGGTAGGCTCAGGCATCTGTTGGTCCATCATTATCTCTCCTGGGCTACCAGCTCCCATCATTCCACCCTCAGGCTGAGGCATAGGTGGCATTCCTCCAGCAGGAGGCATCTCTCCAGCCATAGGCATAGGCTGGGCTACTTCAGGCACTTCAGGAGTTATAGGCATATTAGGGTCAAGTAACAGACCTTGCATACTGGCCTCTTGTAGCTTTACTCTTTGCGACAATAGATATACTTCTTCCTGAATATGGTTCACCATAGCAGTCTGTCTCTCAGGGTTAGCATATAAGAACTTATCAGTCGTAATCTGAGTTCGGTGGGCTAGTATATGCTCAGCATCTACATCATCATGCCCCTTAATATCCTCTCCATTCATAATACAAGCAAAGTCAATATAGGCTTGTCGGTTCTGCATCTCGGCCCTTAGCTCAGTAGTTAGAGCATCAGGAGACATCTTAAACTTCACTAAAGTATCGTAGCGTTGGTCGGCATTCTTCATACCCAAGTCCTTAAACAAGTTATAAGGGTCAATCAAACCAAGCTGAGCCAAGTTCATAGCAATTTGCTCATCACGGTTCTTGTCTTTCTTTTGGGTAGTACCGTGTTCCACCTTCACCCAAGCCACATCAGGTATCTTCTCTCGGCTAAGCTCTACGAAGACAAACTTACCATCATTATCCCTACAAGCAAACTTCTTAGCATTCTTATACCATACCTTCATCATCTGGACTAAGAGTTTATAGTAGTCATCAAGACCTCTCTCAAGGCATCTAATAATCTCATCTTGCCTACCTCCAGCTTGGTCTCTCATCATACGAGCCTCGCCTAAGGTATTAGCCCCACCTCTATCTTGAGCTCCTCTAAACTGGCTCGGAGTTCCCATAATCTCATGGATAGCATTCTTAATATCTTGCTTATCATTTAGCACATAGTTAGGCAGTAGATGAGGGGTAATCTCACCAAAGGCAGAGTTCACAGGCTGGTCTCCCTGGGTCTGGAGTAAGAGTATCTGGTTAGGGTCTCTCGTAATATTCTCAGCCTCATCAGAAGAGATAGCCCCAGACTTAAAGACTAGAATAGAGTTAGCAGTATCAGCATTCTCCATAATCTGTCGGCCTCTCTTGTTAAGAGCATCTTGTAGAGGAATAGCTTGCTCAAACGGAGAAGTCTCATCTATCATATGAGCCCCAGAGTTCATATAGTTAAAGAACACATAAGGTTTCATAGGTTTCGGCAAAAAGTTAGTAAGCTGTACTCCATCTCCATCATATAGATAGTTAGGGTTCTTAGATTTTCCAAGCAATAAGTTTCCAATATACCAAGCCACACACTCAGTCTCACCCTCATCAGTAATCTCAGTAAACCATACTTCCTTATAAGCATAGACAGAGCTTTCAAGCTTAGAGCTAGACCTTACTCTCCCAATCTTCCTCATAAAGGCATCTTTCTTTTCAGGGAATAAGTTAAAGATTTGTTGTACGGTAGCAGTACAGGTCTCACAAATAAATAGAGGGTTCTCACCAAGCCTACAAGACTTATCAACTACTATATTCTCAGGTTCTACCACTCTAGGTACAATATCTTCGATAGTTTCGTCCCAATAGAGCTTAAGCACACCTACATACTTAAGATACATACTTCTTTCAAGTTTATTTATCTTCTCACCAAGTTTAAACTTCTCGCTATGGACATTCAAGCCCCACTCCAAACTCTCGGCCATCACTTTGCTTTGAGTAGTTTCATCTTCAGGAACAACCTCAGCAGAAGGGTCAGAGGAAGTAGTATAAGCAGTAATAGTCTCAGTAGCAATAAACAGCTCATTCTGAATATAAGGTATCTGATAGGAGTATAGTTTATCCTCATCTATCTGAATACCCTTCCAGTATCGCATATTCTTCTCACGCCTACTCTCCAAGTTATACCCCTTAGGGTCATTCCAGTAGGTCTTAGCATCATTTTCCCATCTCTTAAAGTTTTCAATAAGCTCTTTATCAGGAACATCAAGAGCCAGCACAGGTAATTCATTTACCAAGCCAGTCTCTTCAGGGTGTTCAAAGTTATTTTCCATAGCTAATATTCTCCTTAAGCCTATTATATCGTAATATCAAAAAAAACGCTATACCTTATCGCAACAGAGGTAGAATAGCCTTATTTCTGGAATAAGAACTTATACACGCAATCACAGCCCCTACACTTATGCTCCATCACCTTCATACCAGACACCAGCTCATGGTGTTGCTCAGGGTCAAAGCCATCTCCAAAGACTATAGACTTCACATCAGCATTTATCTTACAAAGCATTCTAGAGCAGTGTACGCATCTAATCTCCCTTAGCTCAGGGAGGTCATCTTCATAAAGCATAATAGATATAGGTTTCATAGTTTTCATAAGCTTATTATACCACCAAAAAACCACTATTTCTAGTGGCCTCTTGGTTACTTAATCATATCAACTTTTTCAAGTTGGTAGGGGGTATCTTTATTATACAGCAGTTATTTCAAAAGAGCAAGTCTCCTCAGCCTTCTTATTTAGCTCCAGAGCCTCTTCTACGGTCAATTTTCCCCATCTATCTTCAAAACTACTCATTCTTCACCTCCGAAAAGCAAATCTAGGTCTTTTTCAACATCTTCTATACAATAATTGCCAGCATTGTAGAATATTTGCCCACAAAGGTCGCCATTACCATTATGTGCAACATCATATCCATCAAACCTAAACCCTTTAT
>Ga0265299_10004807_pt1 | contig 12681 bp, 16 predicted proteins | sample AusTroGonzalo_MG_4_FD_193485 | JGI IMG/M metagenome (GOLD analysis project Ga0265299, IMG submission 193485) | Bovine rumen microbial communities from tropical cattle in Woodstock, Queensland, Australia - Gonzalo_02 | ecosystem: Host-associated > Mammals > Digestive system > Stomach > Rumen ...
AATGGGGATTTCCTTTGCATATTGTCGATCCATGGATCTGATCGCCTCCTTTCGAGGTCATCCCAACCTAGTGAACACACCCCATCTATCATCCAACTTAAGTGTACCCGATTCAAGGCGGAAAGTCAAGGATTGCAACGTCTCCAGCCAAACGAAGTGCGCGAAGAACTTCAAATAAAGATCCAGCCCGCAGCGGGAATCTTCCTCACCACGGGCCGGCTATATGTGTTTTTTCATATTTTATTCTTTCTGTCCTTCTGTTCTATATCAACTGACTTTTGTCAGATTGTTTTCTTAGTCAAAGTCGAACCAGTCATCGTCGAACATGTCATCCATGTCATAATCGTGATGTCCGTAGAATCCGCTCGGCTGATCGTAACCGCCGTGATACTCGGTACTGAAGTCCGTGATCCGTCCGGTAACAGCATCAACATCCATCTCATACTCCGTGCTGTTGACATAGAACTCAATCTCGTAAACCTCGCGTCCATCGTCGAAGTCCCTGTGGGCTTTCGTGAAGACAGCCTCGGAGGCTTTCACACCGGCATAATCCAGTGCGGCCTGCTTTGCCTGTTCCAGGGTGAGCTTTCCGCCTGCTGCGAATGCCGCAGCGCCGAACGCCAGCATCATCACAAGAACCATAACCACTGCAAACAGTTTTTTCATTGTTATCAACTCCTTTTTTCGGGCTTTCTGCCCTCTTTTTTTGTTTGCGAGCGCATCATAACACATGAACTGTCACAATACAGTCACACAGAGAAAAAATGCATAAAATAATTTTGCTGTTCATAAATCGGCAGCAGATGTTTGGTTTCTTTTCTCATCGAGGGATACACAAACGTGTATATCACGAATGTAAGCCGCAAATAATGCACTGTGCTTTGCTGCATCTTTTTTAAATGAACAGGATAACCATCTTTCCAGATTCCACCTCGTAAAGGACATTCTTGTCTTCAGGTAACTCTTCCCAGTGCTTGAGTGTTCGCGACCATAACCTTTATAGAACGTGCACTCGCCAGGCATAATAAAACCAGCCCCACATTCTCTTATGAGACTGTGGAGCTGTAAATACTATCGAATGATAGTGAGATAAGAAAGATTTACTTCAGAACGCCTCCTTTTTAGTTCAGGATAAAATTGCGCTTGAACATAGCTGGGGGCAGCATGCTCTGGTACATGTCCATGTAGATTTCGCGGATCTCAGATGCAGGCAGATCCGCGAAAGCTGAGAAATTCAGTAGGCAGTAATCCACTCCGAAAAGTCGGCATGTCAGGCCAGTATCATAGCAGCCGTTGCGCAGGTAAAATCGGATGCGACGCTGGTGCTCGTCCATCTCCTTGCCGGAAGGCGCCGAGGCGGGGTCCTGCGCCTCGACAAGTATACAGTCGACGTCTGGAATGCAGCTTAACAGTTTACTCAGGAAAACGGAGCCGTAACCTTCTCCACGATGTGCCTTGGAGACGGCAAAATAATCCATCAGGAAATGCCGGCCGCGCCGGATAAAGAAGGCATAGGCGATAAGTTCTTCCTGCTCAAACAAGCCGTAACAGATGTACTCGTTTCGGCTCCAGGACTTCCGAATAGAGGACAGAGGGCGGATCTCGTCCGGATCAAAGTCCCGCTGTATGAGGGAAACATAGATATCTTCAACTTGGGAGAAGGTATTCAATCGTTTAACAGTAGGGTTCATGGCATTTTACAGCTTGCAGACGACGATGATTATTATGCAAACCATCTGCGAACTTCGTGTATTTCCTCGATATAGCCAGCATCGTCATTCGGCGTCTCCAGCACAAACGGTAGCCCTTGCAGGACCGGATGCATTGCGATTCGTTTCATTGCTTCCAGACCTATAAATCCCTGCCCAAGCTTTTCATGACGGTCTTTATGGGAACCGCAGGGATTCTTGCTGTCATTGAAATGAACAGCCTTCAGCCTGTCCAATCCGATAATGTCGTCAAATTGCTTCAGAACGCCGTCAAAATCGTTGACCACATCATAGCCTGCATCCCAGGTATGGCAGGTATCAAAGCAGACACCCATTTTGTCTTTGCAGTCTATCTGCTCGATAATAGTGGCAAGTTCCTCGAAAGTTCCCCCAATCTCAGAGCCTTTCCCTGCCATGGTTTCCAGGAGAACCGTTGTATTCATCTCAGGCTTAAGGAGACTGTTAAGAGCATCAGCGATCTGGCGGATTCCGACCTCAATTCCCTGCCCTGTATGCGCTCCGGGGTGAAAATTGTACAGGTTTCCGGGAATCATTTCCATTCTCTGCAGATCCTGCTCCAGCATCTCGAACCCATTCTGTCTTGTTTCCGGTTTCGAAGAACAGAGATTCATCGTATAGCTGCCGTGAGCAACCAGCGGGCCGAAGTGCTCCCGCTTTGTCAGCGCGCAGAGTGCGGCAGCATCGTCTGATGTGATTTCCTTTGTTCTTCCTCCGCGGGGATTTCTTGTGAAGAACGCGAATGTATTCCCGCCGAACTCTACCATGGTCTTCCCCATCGCTTCATATCCGTCTGTTACGGACAGATGGCAGCCAATATATATCATGGTCTTACTCCTTAACAGGTCTGGAATCCATACTCCTGCTCAACCAGCGGAATTGTCTTGCTGTCCATATTTTCGATCTTCACAAATCGCCCAGCCTCGACAGCCAATATGACCTGGTCGATCTGAGACTCCGTTCCCTGAATTTCCATGGTAACAGATCCATCCCAGTTGTTTCGGCACCAACCGGTACAGCCGTATAGCTCTGCCGCGTGCCGGGCCCGGTATCGGAATCCAACACCCTGTACCCAGCCATAGAACACAATATGGCGACGTATTACTGTTTCCTGCTCTTCAATCATCTGCGGGTTCATTAGCCCCTTTTCTGTTGCTATAGATTTTCCCGTTGTTCAGCGGATTTGTCTATCTTGCGTCATAGTAGAACTGATTTGCCGCTTCCCGGTCCCTTCCGGTAAAGATGCGTTTTGTGATCTTGCGGTTTTTAATCAGATACCAGTCTCCGAATTGATCGAACTTCCTGCTGGAAGTTATCAGTTTCCCTTTCAGCGTTCCCCATTTCTGGCCTCTGCTTCTGCCCAGCCTGTTCATTCTAACCGCAAAATCCATATCCTCCAGACTGACAAGCTGCTCGTCAAAGCCGCCGACAGCTTCGTAGTCTGCTTTGTTGAACCAGAACATCCCTCCGGATAGCGCTGCACGGTTCTTTATCATAACAGGGGCCAGATTCCATGCAACATAGAGCGTTGAAAAGAATATACCCAACGAAGCTCTGTCGAAAACCGGAATCGCTCCGCCGCCGACATATTTTCCGCTTTCCAGCTTCTCTTCGACTTCACATATTGCCGATTGAGGCATCAGGCTGTCTGCATCAAGCGTGATGATGACCGGTCCCGATGCAGCACTGATCCCGTTATTTCTTACCGCGGCAATACAGCGAGAATCATTTTCAATGACCGTTGCTCCGAGTGATCCTGCAATGTCAGCAGTGCTGTCCGTGCAGCGGTTGCAGACAACAATAATTTCGGCGGAAATTCCAACTTCATTCGCTGCAGCTTTTACGGATTCAATGCATTTTTCGATATAGTTCTCTTCGTTATGCGCCGGTATAACGACTGATATGCTTTTCATTTCTGACATTCTATCTCTGACCAAAGAATTCTCTTAGTTCCTGCTCACTCCGGAGGATTGTTTCAGGAGCTCCGTGAAGCATGACGTTGTCGAAGCCGTCGATGAAGGATCTGGCATCTGTTTTATAGCCGATGCACCTCTTCCCTCTGGCGTAGCAGTAGCCCAGTTCGAAGCATGCTCCTTCATCCGGAACTCGGCCGTCAAACAAGAACAGGATTGTGTCGCACCACTCCATATGTTCACAATCCAGCTTAAAAAGATACTTTCTTTTGTCCATGCCTTCGATCATATCCGGAAGATCGGCAACGCATCCGCCTTCTCTTTGCGGCAAGAACGTCTCATGTCCGCAGGATTCCAGAATTACGGCAATGCGCTCGTTAAACGCACGCTCCGCTTCATTGAAAAGGGGTGCTGCAATATAGATTTTCATGATTTTCTTCTCCGTTTCCGTTGGGTTCATTCCAAACCGTAAGGCCAGCCGACCAGTCCGCCCATATCATAGATTTCCGTGTATTCCAATTCTTCGAGTTTCTTCGCAGCTATGGCACTTCTCCGGCCGGTTCGGCAATAAACCATCACCGGAGTATCTTCAGACGGAATAACAGCGGCAGCTGTCTCACGGGTGATTTCGTCAACGGGAAGCAGTTCCGCCCCGACGGCATGTCCTGTGATATATTCTACCTCCTCTCGCACATCCAGAAGAGCAACATCCTTGCTACTCAGCATTTCATGCGAGGCTTTAAAATCCAGTCTTGTGATCACAGCCCAACCTCCCGGCAAAGTATCCCTTTTCAGCAATGTCAGCTTCAGAATAATCTTTTTTCCCATATTCTAAGCCATTCCTGTCGCTTTTGCAATGTCGACTTGGATTTTGTTACTTGTCACTCATCTCATGCCGTGATAATATGAAGTTGTCTGGAATTTGATACATAATCAAGAAGGAGGAATGCAAATGGACGGATTTTCGGAATACACACAGTCGGCGCTTGAAATCCTGAGGCAACCGCAGAAGACAATGCACTGGTATGTTGTTCCGCTCCTGCTGATCACCATGTACATTGTCACAAAACAGCTTCATGAGAAGAACTACAAAGTCGTTCTCGGCGGGTTTGCGCTATGGGGTGTAGACATCTTTAACGAAATCTGGAATTCCATGATCTGCTTCATCAGCGGTTACGCTCCGGTCTGGGGAACGCCTGTCGGTGTAGGAAATACGGCCTGGTTGCTGATGATCGGATACAATATTGAGATATCTTTCATGTTCCTGATTATGGGAGTTACTGTCTGCCTGATGCTGCCGGAAGATCCGAAGAAGAAGATTCTGGGTATCAACAACCGCATCTTCTACTGCATCGTACTGACAACGCTTGCCGTGATTATCGAGTGTTTTCTCAACTACTGCGGTCTTCTCACATGGGAATGGGCTTTCTGGCAGCGCAGAAGTCCCTGGATTCTGTGGCTGATCGGCTATCTTCCTTTCTTCTCTACTGCGTTTTTCGTTCATGATCGGCCCACGATCAAGCAGTCTGCCGCAATCGTTGGCGGAATTTTCGCGTTCGATTTCATTCTGATTGTAATCTGTGCATTTCTTGGCTGGATATGAAAAGGAGGACTGACAATGGCTGTTATTTCAGGCGCTCCCCTTGCAGTGCTGATTGGCGCACTGATTGTAGACTGCGGGCTCGTAGCAGTCGCTTTTTACAGTTTTCTGAAAAAGTAGATAGACGAACAATTTCAGTATTACATCGACACTTAAAAATTCCGTGGTAAAAACAACCGCTGTAAATCTGGGAGGGTTAATCATGATAATCTATGGTACAAAACAATGTCCCGACACGGCAGAGTGTCTCCGCGCGCTCGATTCAAAAGGAACAGCATATGATTTCAGAAATATTGAGAATCTCCCGTATCTTAAAGAGTTTCTAGGCTTTCGTGACAATGAACCTCTTTTTGAATCCGTCAGGGAGGCTGGCGGAGTTGGCATTCCACTGGTCATCACTGATGACGGTTCCCTTACTCTTTGCTGGGAGGATGTAATCTAACCAAGGTTTCTGTGATCGAGCATACACGAAAAGCATTGGATAATGTACTGCGTCATTGTTCACAGAAACATGCAGTTCTTGTTCATCTTTTGTTCACAGAAATTAGCACTCTCGACTTGACAGTGCTAATTTCTGTGCTATAATACGCATCGAACAAAGGAAATAGAGATCGAATGAATGACCTCCTTCCCCTTGCTCAGGTAACAGACAACAGTGATTGCAAAAGGAGGCATGACTTATGTTACCGAGTATTTTTGGAGAGAGTTTGTTTGATGACTGGTTCGGCTTCCCGTACAGAGGCTTTGAATCCGATGTGGACCACAAGCTGTATGGCAAGCATGCAGCTCGTGTGATGAAGACGGATTTAAAGGATCATGATGATCACTACGAGTTGGAAGTTGACCTTCCGGGCTTCAAGAAGGATCAGATCGATCTGCAGCTGCAGAACGGATATCTGACTATTACAGCCAGCAAGGGCCTCGAAGAGGACAGCAAAGACAAAAAGGGCAAGATTATCCATCAGGAGCGCTACGCCGGTTCCATGACCAGAAGCTTCTATGTGGGAGATCATGTCACAGAAGAGAACGTGAAGGCCAAATTCGAAGACGGCGTTCTGAAACTGGAGTTCCCGAAAGAGGAAACCATCAAAATGCCTGTGAAGAAGACCATCATGATAGAAGGATAAGGTTCAAACAGAAACGCCCCGAGAAATCGGGGCGCGATTATTCTACCAATCAAAGTAACCAGCCCGCGGTATGTGATTCTACTGCGGGCCTTTTAATCCCTTTAAGAGCAGGAATTAAAACAGAGATGCCTTTTACGATGTTTTGCTTCGCATTATGGACGCTATCGGGCTTGTATTATGAATAAAACACTTGCGCTTCATAAATAATTGTGTTATCATTCTTATCGCTAGGTATCGTGCATCCTTGTGTGTAAGTCCGGATATCTGTCACTATTGTGGCGCGGACTGCTCGGGATGTATGGTGCCGTTTTTTTCTTAAATTGGCCTCAGAAACCCGAAGACAGTTTGCAAAAACACCACTTAAAAAAGAAAGGAGCAAACCATGAAAAAAGCATTATCCACGATCCTTTGCCTCGCGCTGCTAATCTCGTTTTGCGGATCTGCACTTGCCGCAGATGTAACCTACAGTTCCCCCGGCACCTATACCGCATCTTCAGTAGGTAAGAATGGCGATGTCATCGTAACGGCAACATTCAGTGAAACCGCTATCGAATCCATCGAAGTAGACGAGGCCGAAACCCCGACTTTGGGCGGTGTGGCCATTGAAACCATGAAAACGCAGGCGCTGGATGAGCAGACGCTTACACCCGACGCCATTTCCGGTGCAACCGAATCCAGCGTTGCTTTTCTGACAGCTCTCGCCGGTGCGGCTGAACAGGCAGGCGCCTCAGAAATCGGCGAAGCAAAAGCCCCGGCAGCCGCTGAGGTAGACTACAGCGTTACCGAGGCGGACATCATCATTGTCGGTGCTGGTGGCGCCGGCCTGACCGCCGCTTATTCCGCTTTGGACAAGGGTGCTTCCGTCATCGTACTTGAAAAGTCCGGCGTAGTCGGTGGAAACTCTCTCTGTTCGCAGCAGGGCATCAATGCTGCCGGATCCAAGGTTCAGGAAGACCTAGGCATGGAATTTGCCACTCCCGAACTCCTGAAAGAAGCGCAAATGAGCTATGGCGGCCGGGAAGAACTGGTTGACGCCTATGTCGCTGCCAGCGGAGAGACCGTTGACTGGTTTGCCGACACCCTGGGCATCGAGTTTTCCGGAATGACCGGGGAAAATGTGGATCCGGAAGATCCTCTCGCCAGTGTGCTTACCGATCATCCGGGCGGCGGCGATGTATTTATGGTCAAAGCGAATGCCGACGGCTATACTTCTGTCACGCTGATCAATGCGCTGGATAAAGCTCTGAAGGCTGCCGGTGTAACAGTCTACGTCAATACTGAAGCAACTGCGCTTCTTACGGACGCTGACGGCCGTGTGGTAGGCGTAAAGGCGACCGCTTCCGACGGCAGCGAGATTGAGTTCGGTGGAAAGGCTGTTCTGCTCGCCACCGGCGGCTTCGGCCAGAATCATGAAATGCTGGTTGAAATTCGTCCGGACCTTGAAAACGCTATCACCGACGAGATTGCCCCGACCACGGGCGACGGAATCCTCATGGCAAAAGAGCTTGGAGCAAAAACCGTTGACCTTGAATATCTGCAGACCTTCCCGCACGTCCCCTATGGCGACACCTGGCTGCCTCCGATGTCCATGCCTGGCGGCTTTATGACAACTGCGATCTTTGTAAATCAGGATGCTCAGCGGTACACCTCGGAAGGTTTTGAGGTTTCGGACGATACCCTGAAGCAGGAAGCGGCCTATGTCATCTTCGGCGAGGCTGACATGAACGATACCCTGAAGCTTCTGGAGGCACGTGGCTTTGTGAAGTCCGGCGATTCCCCTGACGAACTTGCCAAGGCGCTTGGCTTGGACGCCGAAGCACTTGACGCAACCATCGAACAGTGGAACACAGATTGCGCCGCTGGTGCCGACAGCCTGTTTGATAACCACAAACTGCAGCCGCTGGAAGGAAAACTCTACGGTTACCGTTTCGGTGTTGGTGCTCACTACATGATGGGCGGCCTGCTGATTAACGGAGATACCCAAGTGCTCAATGAAGACGAAGAACCGATTCCCGGTCTCTATGCGGCAGGCGAAGTAACAGGTGGATTCCACGGCGAAGTTCGTATCGATGGTTCCGGAACCGGCGATGCCTTTACTTTCGGCCACTTGGCAGGTGAAAAGATTGCTGAGTCCGTTGTCGGATAACTCGAAAATTTGAAACATTCAGTTTCACAACGTGATCTTGAGTCTTTTTAATAATCATTTTAGCAAAGCCCCCTCGGAGTGTAGTTTGCGTATACACCTCCGAGGGGATTTTCATCATCAACACGGCAAGGATACCCTGACCTATTCAGGTCGGGGAGGAAATGCCAGCCTCCTTTCCGTCAAAATGTGCTTAGCATTTTCCAGCAGTTTAAGTTTCCTGTTCCAGCAGTCTGCCGATTTTTTCATTCATTTGGCGGTTTTGCCCGCACATTTCATGGACATATTATGATGTTACTGCCAAGTTCGAGTGTCCGAGCTGAGAACTGATATCCAGTATATCCGCGCCTTCCTTGAAGGCAAGAGAGGCAAAGCTGTGTCTGAGTTTATGTGGGGTGAATACCATACCATGAAGTCCGGCCTTTGCCAGACACTTCTCCACGAAGCGTTCGACCTGTCGTCGGAAGTTTCTTCTGCCTTGATTTGACAGGAACAAAGCCTGTTCATTCTCACTCCCAGGAACAGCCTTGCGGGCAATCAGATAATAATCCAGCGCTGCCATGCACTGACTGTTGATGGGATATTATCAGCTCTTTCGGCCTGTCTTTTCCTATTACTTCAGCCCTTTTTCCTGTATTCAAGAACAGCAAGATATGATATACTGATAATTAGAAGGGGAGGTGAATAAACATGCCAGGTGGAAACCGTAATCAGAAAGTGGCGATTATTGCACTGATTGCTGTGATCATTCTGATAATAATTGCTCTGTTCCTGATCATCCACATTCTACAAGACATAGACTTTTCTGTTGTTTCAAACCCTTTTCAAAAACAAATTGATACTCCGGCGCCAACACAACAGTCGCAGTCAACTTTCAGCCTGATACCGCCATCAGAACCGATCCCCTCACTAAAACTGCCTTCTACACCGAAACCATCCTTCAGCCCTTCTCTCACTCCCACACTGACCCAAGACACTCTTTCAGACTTCGACTCTGTTTTCTTCGGCAGCTACATGGATAATCCGATTGAATGGATCGTGTTAGAGTCTCAGGAAGACCGTCTGCTGCTGCTGAGCAAGCGTGCCCTTGAAACGCTGCCTTTTCACAACACGGATGATCCTGTTACTTGGGAAACCTGTAGTCTCCGGGCTTGGTTGAACAGTGAGTTTTTTGAATCTGCTTTTTCCACTGAAGAAGCAACGCGTATTCTTCCAACTCTCCTCGACAACTCCAGTGTGAATCCGGACTACCATTATACGGAGGGGAGCGATCCAACCGAAGACCGTGTTTTTCTTCTCAGTCATGACGAGGTGATTCGACTATTGCCGACAGAAGATGTTCGTCTATGCGAAAAGTCCTTACATGCACCGTCATATGATAATGACATCAGCGCGTGGTGGCTTCGTTCTCCTGGTCTGTGGCCTAACTGTGCTGAATACATTTCTCGCTCCGGTACATTCTTCAGCGGTGTCGAAAACCGCCAATTTGTTGATGTTCGTCCCGCACTTTGGATTGAAATTGCCAAATGATCAGAAACCCGGTGACGATCGGTATTAATGTTTGAATTGGTTCGAATGTCACTATCCTTTCCGGCACAACAATCGATATTCTTCATTTCACGCTTTTTCTAAAACTAAACTATTTCCTGTTCCAGCAGTCTGCCGATTCTTTCATTCATTTGGCGGTTTTGTCCGCACATTTCATGGACATACAATGATGTTACCGCTAAGTTAGAGTGACCAAGCTGTGAACTGATATCCAGTATATCCGCGCCTTCCTTGAATGCAAGGGAGGCAAAGCTGTGTCTGAGCTTGTGCGGGCTGAACCCCATACCCTGAAGTCCGGCCTTTGCCAGATACTTTTCCACGATGCGTTCGACCTGCCTCCGGGAGATTCTTCTGCCTTGATTTGACAGAAACAGCGCCTGCTCATTCTCACTCTCTGTAACAGCCTTGCGGGCAATCAGATAATAGTCCAACGCTGCCATGCACTGACTATTGAGGGGGATAAGGCGCTCTTTTCGGCCTTTGCCTCTAATCAGAACACTTGCATTGCCTCCGTTCTGGCGGATATCTTTTATATTTAGCGACACAAGTTCCGTAAGCCGCATTCCGCAAGAAAGAAACCATAATAGGATGCAGTAGTCTCGGTCATTTCCTTCAGATTTAGCGACACTTATAAGCTTCCGCGCCTCAGCTTCCGTCAGGAACTTGGGGAGCGGTTTTTCTTTTTTCGGAAGCGCTATCTCCACAGCTGGGTTTGAACGGATAATATGCGATTCATCGTATTCCTTCAGATAGCTGAAGAAAGACCTCACGGCCGAGAGTTTATTGGCTCTGGATCGTGAGGAGTTCTCTCGTTCATTGGCGCAGAAGGAGAGGAAGTTATAAATGTCATTCCTTGTGAGCCCTGAAAGCTCATCCAGCTCGATATCTGAAATCGTGATATCTTCGAACGCAATATCCTGCGATTTCAGTTGAAGGGAACGGAACCAGCGGAGGAAGGTCTGTATCGTATTCGCATAGGTGACAATGCTGCCGGGAGCCAGGTTCAGTTCGACACGGAGATAATTCAGATAATTATTGGCATAATCTGGAAATCCGTATTTTGCGGTATCGATTTTTGCTGTTCCAATTGGATTGTAATACATGGCGATTCCTTTCAAAATTGTTTTTAACAAAATCCAAAAAAGGATAACAACTGAAAAAATTGCTGTCTGTTTCTCCTATCCGTCGCTAAACTGTAATTTAGCGACACTTTCTGTTTTTGCCGTTCTTGCGGCGTCTGCCCCTTCCCTGTGCCTACACGTATTACTCGTTCATAACAAAAACTTTTAAAAAGCAAAAGTTTTTGTTATCAATAACCTAAACTTTTGCCAAGCAGTTTAGACAGGGCCATCCCCTGATGCCCTGTTTACCGCCACTGCAACTGCATCAACAAATATTTGCTCGTACCACGAAAGATCCTCATAGCGAGTAACAGGCCGTTCAACCTCAACATACTGGTTTCGAACAATCACTTGCGGTTGTGGCCTTGGAAATGGCTTGGCCGGGTCATTCTCTACTACTTTCAAGTCATATGGCATCACGGAAAATGTACCGTTTTCTCTGTGTCGGCCGCCCTTACCCATTCTGTCGCGAGTTACATCATTTCCATCTTTATCTTTTCGCGGCAATTTGCCAATGACGTAATCAAAGTCCCTGTTGTCTTCCACCGTTATATCTCCTATTATTTCGCTCGAGTTTGGTGCGTTATCTGGAGTGTTCTCCAGGCGCGTTTTAATCGGCTGCAGCATTAGTTCCTGCAGGCGGCAAGACGATGCGCCGGAGGATTACGCCTCACAACTGTCGACATACTTTTGCCCGGATGGTTAAGAAGATTGATGCGCCCGTCGAGGATAAGATGGCCCTGATCGGCCACGCCAACGAAGATCAACTGCGAGACTATATTGACTCAACATTGCCTGAACTAAAGCGTGTAACCGATCAGCTCAAATAACCCTACATACTGTGAGATAAGGCAAGCGATCCAAGATGAAAAGCCCGGAGAATTATCTCCGGGCTTCATTATACTGACCTTCCAAACCGTCTGGAATCGTTCACTTGAAAAGTGGGGGAAAAATACTAGGCATCACCTGACCGCTTGAATAAAACAGATTTCAAAAAAGCTCTCTAATGTGTTCTACGTGGGGGATATTTTTGTCATAAAAACTATCAATATCACCAGTAATAGCTTATTATATCTGTTAATTCAGAACTTAATTAACATTTTCTTATTTTTGGCATCGTTTTACAGCTGGTTTTTTCCCCCATTTATACCCCACCATTTTCAATCCGTCATAAAATCCGTCACAGTTCATAAGTTTTCTTATTTTTTCATATTTCCTCATATCTCCGCAAGCCAAATTTGAACAAATTATTAACGAGAAATTGCTATTTTAAGTGTTTTTTTACTTGAAATAATGCAAAAAATGCAAAGTTTTAGACAGCGTTAATTTGCATGAAAAAGTTCCCGAAAATCAGAAAAACCACACCTTTTGGTGTGGTTTCTTTGGTGGACGATACAAGACTCGAACTTGTGACCTCCCGCACGTCAAGCGGATGCGCTACCAGCTGCGCCAATCGTCCTGGTGGAGATAAGCGGGATCGAACCGCTGACCTCTTGAATGCC
>Ga0265299_10004808_pt1 | contig 12681 bp, 7 predicted proteins | sample AusTroGonzalo_MG_4_FD_193485 | JGI IMG/M metagenome (GOLD analysis project Ga0265299, IMG submission 193485) | Bovine rumen microbial communities from tropical cattle in Woodstock, Queensland, Australia - Gonzalo_02 | ecosystem: Host-associated > Mammals > Digestive system > Stomach > Rumen ...
GCTGTTGGTGCATTGTGCATGATTCCATTACCGATGATTATGATTGCCTCGGCAAATGCTGTTACCTTGGCAACTGTTATGATATCAATCGGTATAATTGCAAAAATACTTCAAAAAATCGCGTCATTATCCATTCCGGATCCAGCCGCTGGATTTGATTCGAAAGGTAATCCAAAAGGATATATTCAAATGACCGGTGAGGATTTTGCCAACGCAGCCATGAATGCAAATGGTATCCTCGCAGTCTGTGCCGGTATGTTTGATGATTCCCAAAATGGAAATGAAGTGGAATTTGCGGATGGATCCAAAGCAAAGATTACCACCGTAAGCATGAATGGCATTATGGCAGTGACCGGACAGGTAAAACGTAAAATCCGGAAATTGTCAAAAATTATGAAATATGTTGGTAATATTGCTGTTACCCTTCAAAAATTATCTTCATTGGTGGTTCCGGATCCAGCCGCCGGATTCGACAAGGATGGTAATCCAAAAGGATATTTGATAATGCAAGGCCAGCAATTCGCGGATGCATGTATGAATGCCAATGGTATCCTAATGGCTGCTTCCAGTATGTTTGCCACACCAAAAGATGACGGATCCCCGATTGATGTAATATTTAAAGGTCAGGATGGTGAAATAACTGCACATATTCAACCTATTAGTTTGGGTGCTTTGGAAAATATTGATGGCCGGGTTAAACGTAAGATAAAAAAATTGGGACAAATCATCTCTGTTGTTGGTGGAATGGCCAACACCATCCAATTTATGGCAAGCATGCGGATTCCAACTGCTTGGGATGAAAGTGGAAACCCAACATCGTTCTCCCCGATGAAAAATCCGGAGGATCTTGAAAAGGCTATGGAAAACATCAAATTGATTATGACCCACATTGTGGATTGTATGACATCTGATGATCTTGCCAATAAATTGGATAATCTTTCCAAACGAAATTCCAAAAAGTTGGCCAATGCTATGTCTTCCATTTCCGGAATAAGTTCGATGGCCGATCTCATTTCGAAATTGGCCGGAGGACAAATTCCAACCAAATATACATACGACCCGGAAACAAAACAAAATATTCCTGGCGGATTTGTAAATTTCTCCGAATATATCAACAAACATAAGGATGATTTACGAAAAAATATTGAAAATATTTATAGTATTGTAACAGAAGCAATTATAAATGTTTGTGGTTCAAAGGAACAAATAAAACGTTTGGAAAAGGTAAAGACCGGCATGGATCTTATCAACAAGGTTATGAATCCGATGTTTGGTATGGTTAAAACCACCACGGAGGTATATACCAAAGTTGCAGAATTGCCGGGACAAACCGAGTTATCCGAAACAATGGGTCGTGGTACCTGGATGATTAGACATACCTGTTGGGCTCTGGGTGATACCAAGCGCATCCTTGATGAAGCCGGCATACCTTCGTTAAATACTGCAAAGGACTATTTGACTATTATCGGGGATGGTAAAACCGGAATGTTATATAGATACAAATCCATGATGGAGATTTACAAAAATGATTTCTCCAGTATGGATTCAAATGCATTCAAGGAACGTTGGTCAGCAGCCACCGGAACTATGGAGATCATGTTTGGTATATATAACAATTCGGTGAAGTTGGATGTAATCAATGGTATCCAAAAAAATATTACTGAAACCATTTCGTTGGTTAAAACCATCGGTGGTGTGGATACCAATAAACTTAAATATGCAGCCACATTGATGTACAGCCTTAACAAGGTTTCCCAATCCATTAAGGGTAACTTCCAAGGCCTCGCCAAAGTAATTAATGAACAACTGATCACTGCATTGGAAAAACTGCAGGAGGTGATGAAGGAGATTCAAACCAATGGCATTAATGTTAATTCAAGGCCCGCTGTTAATCCTACAGCACCAGGCAACAATGCCGGCAATGGTGGTTCCGGATTATTGGATAAGATTAAGGATAAATTTGCAGGAAACAACGATAATATTCAATCTCCGGATGAAATTGTTGACAAATTGGATGAAATTCTTTCAATTATTGAAGGATTTACCGATGGGTATGGTAATAATCGTAAGGTTAGAACTACTTAAAATACAATACAATAAAACAATATACATATGAATATCTTAAAATTTAAAGAATTATATCTCACGTTCGAAGATCTTGGCGATGACGTGATTGTAGTGAACAATTCCATCGAAGGGTATGAATGGAGCGATACCGAAAGAGCCAGACGTTTCTGCGCCATCACACCAACTCCTCAACTTTTCCTGGATTACTTCAATAACCGGCTTCGTAATCGTTGGGCTTACTGTATTAATTGGACCCATATCATGCCAATGGATCAACCGGTTGGAAACCCGTTTGGACAAACCCCGGAGGAACAAATGGATTTTATTTATACGTCCAGAAGTGCGGAGGAGCCGGTCGATTATTTCCGTTTCGACGACCTTGAACAATGGATGGATGTTTCCGCAACCTTGAAAAACCTTTTCAATGTTCGTGATAAATGCCTGAGGGATAATGAGTTCACTCCGGATGATGATATCACCATTGATGAACTGAAAAAATTCCGTAAATGGTTGGCGGATGAAATCCTTAAATACGAACCATTTATACATGACTGGAAGGACCCGGAAGGACTCACCCGCATGCTCGTTTACTATTCCATGAATATGAAGGACGCCACGGTCGATGCTTTGATCGCCCTTACCCCTTATATGGAAAACCGGATGATTGTGGCAAGTATTCAAAAGACCTTACAAGGTGTGGCCAGTTTGGGTATTGATAGTGGTTGTGGATGTAATGGTGGTGGTTCTTCCATCATTAATGCACCCAATAGTTCCTGTGATCCGCTTGCCCTTTATAAAACCGCCATTTACAACTATATGGTGGAAACGTTTTCCAATTTGGAGTTCTGGACCGCTCAACTCGATATATGTGGTGAAATGAAAAAATATATCGAAGGCATTCTCAAGGTTGGATTGCCATTAACCTCCAGGGTGATTGACCCATTCTCCGATTGCTCATGCAACTCCGTGGACAATACCCAGGAATCCAGGTATCGTCACATCTTGGAAGACCTCGTTAAGGCCCTGGATATGTTATTATCGGATAACGTAACCGGTAATAAAAACTTCATTACCACATCATTTAATGCATGGGCAACGTACCTATACGAATCCATGTATTGGGCATAAACATGAATTTATCATTATGACTTCATATAAAGACTTCATTACCAGACAGTTTATCGGTAAAAGGATTCGGTTCACCTCCGATTGTATCGTGAAATTGGATATAATAGGAACGGTCATTGATACCGAACGAAACGGGTCGGAAATTATATATATAGTAAATACCGGCGAAAAACTCGTCAAAATAGGGGAGAATACATCGAAGTTAATGATTGAATTTCAATAAGTTACATGTCAATTTACATGTCAAAAATCCATCCATTTTTCCGGATGGATTTTTTTTTGTGCATTGTTGTTAAGATTCCACGAGGTCCACCCGCAGTATCGCGGTTCGGTTTCGGAGGAAATGTGGGATTTCATCAAGCAAAATTACAGCATTGGGAACTCCACCAACAAATTCTTCATCATTTGCAAACAAGGCGCAGACCCCAAGTATTGCCGCATGGCGGTCGACCCCATTACCATGACCATGCGAGGACTGACCTTTGACGAGTTCTATGGTGGTGGTGTGGTGGATTAAATCATAAAAATCTTTGAAATTTCCTGCGATCGTCTCTTAAATATATAATTATATAGGTTAAGGGACGATCCTTTGTTATACGCGGTAAAAATAATTGAATTTCGTATTCTTATTTAAATAAAGGTTATAAGCGCGGTAGAATCTTAAATAAACAAAAATAATATGAATGAAAAAATTCAACAAAAAATATCAATTTGGACATTTATTTCCCTATATGTTTGTGTAGGGTTTGTATCTTGTTACCATGCAATATCATTTTTTTCCATATCAAATCCGGTGTGGTTAGGTATTATTCTTGCATTGGCTTTTGAGGTTGGTCAAGCTGTGGTGTTATTTTCCATTTTAACAAATCCAGGAAAGGAATCAAAAAAACCACTACCTTGGATTTTGATGGGAATTTTGACGATTGTACAAATTCTTGGAAACGTATTCAGTTCCTATAAATTTGCGATGATACACAATACGGATCAAATTGATTACTTCACCAAGTCTGTATTATTCTTTGTCCAGTCTCCAAACCCGGACTATAACTATGTAATGATATCGTACATTACCGGAGCCATACTACCGATTGTGGCTTTGTTCATGACTTCAATGGTGGCAAATAAACTGCGGGAATGGCATAAGGAGGAAGTCCCGGATAAACCGGAATCCCAACCGGAACCGGATGAAGATGTGGTGGTTGCCTAACGTTTTTGTTATTATATAAATTGAAACAAATAAATCTGAACATTATGGAACATTTAAATGAATTCATGGAAAAGAAACTCAATATAACCGAATCCCAAATCAACGAGGCATCCGAGCCATGCACCGAAGAGATGCTGGACCAGGTCCGGGACAAACTTCCGGAATTGGAAGATCTGATTCGTACCGCATTGGGTTGTGCCAGAAACGAAAAGATTGGGCTGCATGTGGAATTGGATCGTAAAGGTCGTATCGATTTGTACTCCGATGATCTCCTGCATATGCTCGGTAACACTCTGGTACATACCATTTTCAAGGAAATTATCTTTGATTCCTGGGGTGGTGACTATATTCCAAAGGACAATAAAATCTGGTTCAATCCACAGTTAAGTTACAAACATCCCGGCGGTGGCAGCAACGGTACCGATTTTATTTGGTCGAGCCTTTATTTCAATTTGGAAACCCAGGAATGGGAACCATCTCATAAAATTTTCTAATTTTGTTACAAACCCCATCCGGGTTGGTTATTATAAAAAACAGAGATTGCAAACGTTTTTGTAAGTCCTTAAAAATATAGTCAAACGTATTCAATGAAGCACTTATTGCACATTACGGAGCCCCAATGTTCACGGAATCAACAACTGAATTCCTGGACCAGTGGTATGCCAAAAGCCGAAGGCTTTGCCTATCTCCGTGATGCCGTGAAAGGAAACCAGGAAAGCGAATGACGAAATTTTAAGGCGGTCCGAATAACAAGCTTGAAAAAGTCATTCGCACACGCGGATGGCTTTTTTTAATGCCTTTAAAATGTTGGAAAAGAGGGATGACAAAAAAAAATTAAAAATTTTTGATAATCCTGGTTAATTTACGGGTGTTATCAATTATATATAAATGTGAGGAAGATGGAGGGGTTGGAAATGGATCTTTGACATATTGGATGAAATAAGAAAAGAAAAATCTTATTCGGCAGAAACAACCTGAAATAATAGGCGGTTTGCCCTTCACTGGAATATAACCGTGGGTCAAATGCCGATAACAAGATAACGGGTGCGGTGGAAGTAACTCCATCCCACCCATACATGGGCCGTGTAGTGTAACGGTAGCACGCCTCCTTTGCACGGAGGGAGAGGGGTTCGAATCCCACATGTGTCCACAAATCCAAGGATTACTCTTCAGAGCAGTGCCGGCGGTGGTATTAACTAAAATCTCGATTGCGAGCTACCACTTCATATCCGGATGGTTCCTAATGGTTCCGGAAGGCTTGAAAAAAGGCGTGGCACAGGGTTAAGAGGCACGCGGACAAAGAATCGATGCAAAAGCGTCCGCAGAATGGAATAAATTGGGAGGATAGAGCATCCTCCAGGGAGGTAGCCCCTTCCGCGTAACGTATTCAGCCGACACCGGTAGAGATTGAACCGGCAATTGATTCCTTTCAGAAAACAAATGGATGGGCCTGCAGCTTGAAAGTCCCCTATACTGCAATACTGGGGATGGATAAGTCGGTGGTCGTTGGAAAAGACTTGGGTTGGACAGCGCGGTGCCCTGCGTGTTAGTCGCCCACTGTTGCAGCAGTAAAACAAGGAGGAGTACCATAGCGGGGGTTCGAATCCCTCCAGGTCCACGAAGGTTTGAGCGGGTGGCCTGTAAACAAAATATCCGCCGGTATCCCATTTCCGAGATTAAACTGGGCGTTTTATGTGGAGTTTTGAGTGAAAACCCACCGGTTGCCGGACCGGAGTCCGGCCGTTTGGGGCTATGTACGAGAACGTAAGCCTTGTTCCACCTGCACATACATCAGGTCAGGTTTTGAGGGAGTGGCACCTGTGAAGCGAACTCCTGATGGTGAGACAACATCTACAACAAATTCCTCAAGGGTTAAGGTTACCCAAGGTCTTACGAGTTTATATCCTTAATAAATCTCCGCTCCTTGGACGTTTCAGAGAGGTGTAGAACGTCATAAAAACAGTGAGACCGGCCGGTCACGCAATCCGAGGTTTTCCGTAGGGGTTCGCAGGATGAATGCAGTGTTCGTATAGTGGCTATTATACCAGCTTGCCATGCTGGGGACGGCAGTTCGATTCTGCTACGCTGCTCAATATCAATCAATTATGGGAATGTAGCTTAATGGTGAAGCTCCCGGCTGTTAACCGGAGGATTGGGGGTTCGAGTCCCTCCGTTCCCGCAAACCAAAAGAAGTCTGCACGCTTTGATTAGGTTGGCGTTTTAATGGTACTTGGTTTCACAGGTGCAGAATGTGGGATGGGTACTTTAATTCGAAAAAAGCCATTTGGTGTAGCGGTCGAGCATTGTCCCGGGAAGGGGCAGACGTTGGTTCAAATCCAACAATGGTACAATGAGTTCGGAGGATGAGGGTTCGAGGCCCTCCGGGTCCGGCCAACTGGTTTGACTTGGGCCTGTAGCATAAGGGGATAGTGCATCCGACGTTCCTCTCCATAGTTCAACGGAATTTAGAACGTAGGTCTACGGAACCTAAGATTGGGGTTCGAATCCCTGTGGAGAGACGATGAACTCCCTATAGTTCAACGGATTAGAATATGGGCTTCCGGAGCCCAGGATTGGGGTTCGAATCCCTATGGGGGGACTAAAACGCTCTGTTAGTTAAGTGGTTTAACACTGGTTTTGTAGTCCAGTAACATGGGTTCGAGTCCTATACAGAGCTCCAATAAATGCCGAGGTAACGGCAGCAGACTGTAAATCTGCCCTGCGTTAACAAATAGTCGTATTGGCCTTGCAGTAAGAAGGTTCGAGTCCTTCCCGCGGCACAAACTTTTCGGGTTTCAACGAAAACCCGGCAGACCGAGTGTAGACCACCGAGTATTACCGGAGTAAGTCCTGGGGAGGGTCCGGAACCGATCCATGACGTTGAAGGCCACTATGAGTCGAGGCCCCAGTCCGGTGAAAAGTGTTGATACCGTGAGGTATTCATAAGGTGCAACGCAACAGGAGGTAAAACCGAACACGGTAATGCAATCCCTGTTTAAGCCAGGGTTTCTCCAGTCCGTGGCTCGTCAATTCACTCGGTAAATTTGGGATCGTAGCTCAGTTGGTAGAGCGCCGGACTGAAAATCCGGGACGTTAGCGGTGGTTCAATTCCACCCGGTCCCACGCGTGTCTTCTTCCATTGTTCCGGACATCAAGGCGAAATAAAAGAATTTTGGTGACATTGGCACCGTTCGAATATGGGGAATGGTGCGCGCATAGGAGTGTGGTTTAATGGTAGAATGTCGGTCTCCAAAACCGAAGATAGAGGTTCGATTCCTTTCATTCCTGCAACATACATTCGAAGATCCTGTTAAGGAATCCGTTTGGACGAGGATTCGATTTCCTCCATCTCCACAAAATTTTTAGGTTCATTTGGGGATGAATGGTTTTGACAGCGGTGGATGGAACCGGGGAGAAGGTATGGGCCAATAACTGGCAACAACAAAACCTATGCTTTCGCTGCCTAAAGTAGGTGCCGAAAACAAGCCCCGGGTGGAGGCGTAGTATTCACCCAAACCTTGAAACCAAATAAAACCAAATATATTATGAAACGAAAACGCAAGGCCGCAGGAGGCGGTAAGGAAAGTCACAAACGTTAAGCATTCGTAACTCAACTGGTAGAGTACCACACCTTTAATGTGGGAGTTATGGGTTCGAGCCCCATCGGATGCACCAATTTCATGGCCGTGAGAGCCTGTTCCGACCAGGCTATAGAAAAGAGTATGGATTAGCCGTCTTGGTAGAAATAGGCGGGGGTATGTTCCTGACCCAAGTGGTGGAAACAGGGTTAGAGGTAACCGAAGGAACCTCACTCCGTGGGATGCGGAGGTGGTCATTGTAGCTCACCGGTAGAGCGCCGGATGGTAATCCGGGGGCAGATGGTTCAATTCCATCCATGATTCGCTATTTTGTCCTATCGTACATCGGTAGTACACCTGACTCTGGATCAGGGGAGATTGGTTCGATTCCAGTTAGGACAACATTGATCAACAAACTGATGGGGAATTGGTAAACCCACGCCTTGAGGGTGATGCAACATCCAACAGGAGGACGGCCTCGGGAGAGGGGCTATAAAAGTTGCCGGCGGTTATTAACCGTTTGGAATCCAGGTTCAAGTCCTGGTGAGTTGATTGTATTTATTGGGCTATGGTGTAATGGCAACACGACAGGTTTTGGTCCTGCAGTTCGGGGTTCGAGTCCCTGTAGCCCAACCAAATATTCCGGTGCCGCAACTGGTAGACGGGCTCGGCTCAAACCCGAGTGATTGTGGGTTCGACCCCCACCCGGAATACGCAGGTAAGGTAGCGCCTTACTGGGTCGGGATTACGGCTTCGGGGATAACAACCGACCGAGAAAAATAATAAAAACCCCGTACATTGGTCCTGTGGTGTAACGGTAGCATTGCTGTTTCGTAATCAGCCGGTGCTGGTTCGAATCCAGCCTGGACCTCAAAAAATTTTTTATAAAGTCGGTTAATAATTGGTAAGGATCATTTATATATAAATGTAAGGGAAGATAGAGGGGTTGGGAATGGATCTTTGACATATTGGATGAAATAAGAAAAGAATGCGAATGTAATCAATGTTATTACTTATGCAAGTCTGGCTAAAGCAGGACGTTAAGGTACGGGTTACCGAGACGGCCGAGGGGTTGTCGGTAAACGACAAGTAATGAGGATTGCACCTCCAAGGTATGCCTCCCACACCGGTTCAAATCCGGTAGTAGTAACAGTGATGAATTCAAATAGAAATGATTAAATGTGGTATTGATTCTTTGGGGTTTTCAATCAGCGAGCCACAGCAGCGCCCTTCACCGGCCGTTGTTCCATTCAATGAAAATCCTACATGGGCCAGTAGTTCAGTTGGTAGAACACCTGACTGGCAGTCAGGATGTCGTGGGTTCGATTCCCATCTGTGTCCACAAGTGAGTCCACACTGGAGACAGTTAAACGTTGGCATAAGTGATGCGGGTCAAGTGCACACCAAAATCATGCATAACTTGCCGGAACCTAAAATGATCAAGGAGCTCTAAATGAAATAGGTTCCCATAGGCTTTACCCTAAATACATTGGGGAGATGGAACACGTGACTTACTTCTTTTCGGGATATCAGTCCAGTTGGAGTGGATGCCACCCTGTCACGGTGGAGATCATGGGTTCGAGTCCCATATGTCCCGCTTTCATTGCCTTACTTTAATGAAACGTGTTGAAAAGGTCCTTTTTCGATAAGCAACGGACCACCCGGAGTGAAGGAAATGCGCTTGAACTGAATGTACAATAGGTTCACACATTCTTCGGAAGACCAAGAAGCCCTGTGTGTAAGGGAACGGGGTGAAAAAATCCTTCAAATTTACGGCGAGTAGCTCAGTTGGTTAGAGTGTATGTCTGATACACATAAGGTCGATGGTTCGATTCCATCCTCGCCGACACCTGGTTGAAAAGATATATACCAGTACCGATACCCGGATGAAACGTGGTAACCAGCATTCGGACCTATCGGTTTCGCCGAATACCTACGGCGGGGAGTAATTCCCAAGGATATTATATTTCTGGTACTAACGAATTGTATTTCATTGGCGTACAAGTTCTACCACGTCATAATCGAGAGTTAATGGGTAGGAAAGGGAGAACGATACCATAAATCGGTTCCCACATTCAGATGACCGATAGGATAGAACGATTCTGGGTCTGGTTCAATGAACAAAAGGAAAGGCCGTGTAGAAGCCTGACACATAGGCTTACGGTTCGGGAGTCGTTAGTTGGTCGGTAATGTTATCCTTTATATGAAGGACCAACCATTTGAATGTCATTTGCCTTCGTAGCTTAATTGGCAGAGCTGCTGGCTCTTAACCAGAGGGTTGGGGGTTCGATTCCCTCCGGAGGCACGAGATATTGGCCGCTTGCGGATGACTGGGGTGGTTTCCAGAAGTCCAAAAAGTCACCTATCTTATCAGCTGATTTTTTGCCCGGTAGGTTCAACTGGAATGTAAGGACTAATCATCCTGAATAAACTGGCCCAGGGAGGGTAGATGTGGGTTCGAATCCCACCCGAGCAGCAATGGGGGTTTCGACGGTGCCGTACCAGCCGTTAAAACAACGAACCGTGGCAATCCGGAGAGACGGATAATTCGGGTAGTGGAGGAGTTGGTCAACCTCGCTGGTTTTGGGAACCAGAGCATGCTGTAATGGCGAGCGCACGTTCGAATCGTGTCTACCCGACATAAGCCCATTCGGGGGTTTTGTGGGTTTACCTTAAACCCACTCTTACACCCAGTAGTTCAATTGGCGCAGAACACCGGATTTAATCCGGAGATGTAGGTTCGAGTCCTAACTGGAGTGCAAAGTTGCTAATCTTGGCATTAGAGGTATAGAGTAAGGTTGGCCGTGAAGTGTACTCCGGAATCCGAGGGATCTGATCAATCTGTAGGAGACTGGAAGATGACTCTAAATTGATTTGGGATTGTTTCGAAGCGCTTATTTAATATCGTTGCAAGCCCTATACCAAACAGAATAACTCGCCCACCGTGGAGGTGGGGGTTCCGGGAAGGCCATAAAGCCGGTGCCTCGACCGTATAAGGATCTCTTCGCAATAGTGTATAGCCGGTTCGGGTCCTCAAAAAATTGCAACCGGTAGTTAAGGTCCTATAACTCAGCTGGTTAGAGTGCGGTCCTCATAAGACTGAAGTCCTTGGTTCGATCCCAAGTGGGACCACTTAATATTGTGGGATTTGGAAATGTTGGAAATATACGGATTTTTTGATATTTGCAGCAGTACCAATGAAAATATCAATAAAAACAATTATGATATTATTATGTCAAAATGTCTAAACTGTGGAAAGGAGTTATCCAAAAATCAATATAAATTTTGTTCGAGATCATGTGCAGCAAAAGTAAATAATTCCAAGAGAAAAGTTTCAAATGAACAAAAATTAAAAATAAGTAAATCATTAAAAAATTTCTATAAAGGAAAAATCGGAGATTCAAATTGCACATCCTTAATAAAAAGGACCTGTTTAGTATGTGGTAGAGTTTTTTATCATACATTTTCAAAAGGTTCAACCAAAAAGATATGTTCAGATAAATGTAGGGATTATTATAGAACCCATCGGAATGAATTTTTAAGTAGTGAATCAAAGGAACTTATTAGTCTGGGTGGAAGAAAAAGTGTGAATATTCAAAAGGAAACACGGCGCTCAAAGAATGAGATATACTTTTGCGAATTATGTGAAAAACATTTTGAGGATGTTGAACATAATGAACCAAAATTTAATGGTTGGGATGCAGATGTCATTATAAATGATATTAAGGTAGCAGTTTTATGGAACGGCATTTGGCATTATAAGGATATTACTAAAAAAAGTCAATTAAAACAAATACAGAATAGAGACATCATCAAAATAAACGAGATAAAAAAGTGCGGATATAAACCATATATCATAAAGGATATGGGTAGTGAGGATCGATTATTTGTTGAGAAAGAATTCAAAAAATTTCTGAAATATAGCGGATTAGAGAAGTGGCCTATCTCGGGAGTCTCATAAGCTCCAGTTCCTTGAAAGGGAACCACTGGTTCGAATCCAGTATCCGCTACAAGAGATGGGTGGTTTCCGGTTCTTACCATCACAGTTATAAGAACCGGTTATGCCCATGTGGCGAAAAATATAGGAGGTCCCGAAAAGCCAAGTCCTACCCTTTGGTAAGTGGGTAGGAACCTCTATTTGGACGGATGGCGCAACTGGTAGACGCGCTGCTTTGAGGTGGCAGTTCTTGTGGGTTCGAATCCCACTCCGTTCACGATGCTTTAGGGGAAATGGCAAACCCACCCGGGTTGGCCGGGGAGTCACTGAATAAAATTCGCGAGGAATAGGTGGCCGCTGCGAGAAGTTTGCGCTTAACACCCACAACCGATAACCGGTAAGGAACACCACCTTACTATTAAGGGAGCAACGGTTGGCAGTGTCGCGGTTGTTGTAGGTTCGAATCCTGCAGGCATCACAAATATATCCCGGTAGCCCAATAGGTAGAGGCATCAGGCTTAAACCCTGTCCAGTGTGGGTTCGAATCCCACTTGGGATACTAAAGGATCCTACGGGATACTAAAAGATATTAACTGGCGTAGTGGACAAATTGGTTAAGTCGCCACCCTTTCAAGGTGGAGATTACGGGTTCGAGCCCCGTCTATGCTACAACTATTTGGCCGGGTCGTCTAATTGGTTAGGACATCACCCTCTCAAGGTGGAGATTACGGGTTCGAGCCCCGTTCTGGCTACAATATGCTGGG
>Ga0265299_10004810_pt1 | contig 12677 bp, 6 predicted proteins | sample AusTroGonzalo_MG_4_FD_193485 | JGI IMG/M metagenome (GOLD analysis project Ga0265299, IMG submission 193485) | Bovine rumen microbial communities from tropical cattle in Woodstock, Queensland, Australia - Gonzalo_02 | ecosystem: Host-associated > Mammals > Digestive system > Stomach > Rumen ...
ATCCCGTGGTAGCATCTATCTTCGGCCACGAAGCCGTGTTCTATGCTGCCGTTCTGAATGTCGTGAACACCTTTGCCGTGTTTACCGTAGGCACCATCCTCATCACAGGCAAGGGCGAGGTAGAACAAAAGCGTTTCGAGAAGAAGGTGCTCTACTCCACCCCCATGCTCGCCTGCTATCTCACCATGTTAATTGTGGCCCTTCGCATAGACCACATCCCCGAGGCCATTAGCGCGCCCCTCACCATGATAGGCAACATTACCGTTCCCGCGGCCCTACTCATTATCGGCTCGTCGATGTCCTACCTGCCCCTCCGCTCGTTGCTCGGCAATGCTAGCGTCTATGCCACCACCCTTTTCCGCCTGGCCATTCTGCCCATCGCCATCTATTACCTCTGCACGCTCCTGAGGTTCGACCCCTTTGTGGTCAACATCAATACCGTAGTTATCGCTATGCCCGTAGCCACCTATGGCACCATACTCTGTCTGAAGTACGGCAAGGACACCACCACCATTACCGAGGCCACCTTCATCACCACCCTCGTCTCGATGCTGTCCATCCCCCTCCTCGTCATGTTCTTCCTGTAAGAGCCTTCAGAAATGTATTAAAAAAGCCCCTTATATATAAGCCTATTGTCTTGTAAGTTCTTGATATAGAATCTTTCCCTTCATAGTCAGCAGATACCTCTGTTCGGGATGATGAGGAGATTCTGGATATTTCTTACACACGAATTGCTCCTTCAAAGCAGGATTAAGATATACATTCATAAAACTTTCCCTATCTTTAAGCCCCAACACTTTTAACGTTTCCTTTATCGTCACCTCTTTATACCCGACAACCTTAATCAATCTCTTGATATACATATTATCCGTATTGAACTTGTCGGGTAACTTGCCGGGTAACTTGTCGGGTAACTTGTCGGGTGACTTTGTTGCTACCAAATTAGGCTGTTCTTTCCATTCTTCTGTAGGATTAATATGCAGATAGCGGTTGCGCAGATCCCATTGCTCACCTAGCAACAGATTACGGAAGAAACGTTCTAGATAGATGGGCGAATAATCGATTCCCTTTGCCACATTACGATAGTTAGCACGTACTAGTGCATTACGGAAATACCAAGAATGGCGTGCAAACTGGTCGTTGTTCACATCAAATCCCAAAGAGCGCAAGTATTGAATAGTGAAAACGGCAGTAGTACGAGTGTTACCCTCTCCAAATGCATGTATCTGCCACAAACCAGAGACAAAACGGGTCAAATGGCTTATCATTTCGTCATGACTCTTTCCTTTGTAGGTATAAGCACGTTCCTGCACAAGGTCATAGTCAATAGCACGACGCAGGTCTTCCCAGTTCAGATAGAGCACAGTATCACCTTCTAACACCCATTCCTTCTTAGTAATATCGTAGGTACGGAACTCACCAGCATGTTTCATCACGCCATCGAACACACGGCGATGTACAGACTGATAACCGCCTGTAGTGAAATTGAAGGTAGGACTCGAAAGAACCTTAACTATATTTGACGACACACGGTCGGCCTCTTCCTTATCCTCGTCGTGAGTATCGTGAGCAGTCTTGGTAACATAGTATTGATTAACCAGTTCTCGAGCCTCATCAATGGTAATATCGCCTTCAATGTGCTTACGAGCCGTGTCTTGCAAGTAGTCCGACACTTTCAGTCCATCCACAGCCTGTAGGCCGATAGCAGTCTGCCAATAACTAGCTTTCTCCTTCTGGCCGGGTTCTCCTTGACGGATATACTCGTCAAAATCCAAGTACTGCTGCTTTATATTCTTTTCTTCCATATATTAATATAACGTCTTCAATTTCTATTATATTGTTCTGTATTACATCTTACATCAGCCATCAGCCCTCAGCCTTCAGCCCTCTCAACGCCTTCACCACCAGCACGTCGGCAGGTAGCCAAGCCACGCTATCCAGCTCCCCTTTCGTCAGCCAACGGGCAGCCTCGTGCTCGTTCAGATGAAGCGCCTCGCCCACGAGCGAACAAAGATAACAATGCATGGTGAGATGAAATTTGGGATAGTCATACTCTACCGTTGTGAGAAACCCGTCCACGCTAATCTCCGCAGACAGCTCCTCGCGAATCTCCCTCACAAGCGCCTCCTCAGGCGTTTCCCCAGCCTCCATTTTTCCGCCAGGAAACTCCCACCAGTCCTTCCATTCGCCATATCCCCTTTGCGTAGCGAATATCCTATCGCCCTTGCAGATGACTGCCGCCACCACTTCTATTTGTTTCATTTCGTATTACTCAAGCCCTTCAATAAAATTCTATTCCATATTATAAACCAACCGCTTTGCCATCTCGTTAAGCGCCACAAAGCGGTAGCGTTGAGATGTCGTCGGGATAGGCGTATAGTAGTAATGCCGTGCCTCGGCCTTGCGACGTAGCGTCTCTTCAACTGCCGCCTGGATGCCAGCGTCGAGAAAAGACTGCTCGGTAGGTTCCAACAGCAGCAATTGCCCTCTCGAACAAGCTTCGAAATAAACGCCACCCGGTTTATAGTAACGCTCATGAGGAGAACCTTCCTTGGGAAAACCGTCGTTGAGCAGCACCACTAGCGGATAGCCCTGCTCACGCAAAGTGCGTGCGATAAGCTGTTCACCCTTACTGATGGCTGCCGTATAGGTGACCGTCCCGTTTTGAGCCGCAGCTATCACCTTCCGCAACTTTTTCTGCACCTCCTCGTTAGTTGCGCTTCGCGACATCTCCACCACCTGCTTATCGGGCCAGTCCAAGAGGAAATGATTACCCATCGAAGTAAACTCCAGCCCTGCCGCTTCCATCTGCCTATGTAAGCGAAACAACTCAGGATTACGGCTCTTGATCCAAAGCCTCCGTGGGTTGTCCTTCACATAGTCAATCATCCGTCTCAGCTGCCCAGGCGCATGCAATATACGCTCATGATAATAGGCCGCGTCCTGTTGCCAGATACTACCCCTGCACGCAAAAATGCGAGCAAAATGCACAGCCGCCCCCCCGTGCACTCCAGCCGCGAGCCCGTCCCCGTGCACTCCAGCCGCGTTCTCGTCCCCATGCACTCCAGCCGCGTTCTCGTCCCCATGCACTCCAGCGGCGTTCTCGCCGCTGCTCAAATACATCTCCTTATACACCTTCGTGCACCCGCTCTTGAACCCGCGCACCACCGTCCCGATACTCTGCGGCAGCGGCTCCAGCACCTGAATCACCAGATGCACATGGTCGGGCATCACCTTCTGCGCCAGCACCTTCAGGGCGAACCCCTTCTCCGCATAAAACTGCGGCAGCCCACACAACATCCTATACACACGACGTCCAAAGGGATTGAGCCTCACGAAAGCCGTCTCCGCGTCATCCCCCTCCAACGTACCAAACAACGGATAGCGTTTTTCCACAGGCAGCGTAAAATGATAGATAGCCCGTCCCTTGTAGTCCCATCCGTTTTCGCGATGGTGTCTCATAGGGTCTACCGGCCTCCGCATTCCTTGTCCCTTATCCATTGTCTGTACCAAATATATTTATATTGTTTTTCCGATACCCCATGCCCGTTACGTGACAGACGAGCTGACCCTCCTGATTGGTTACGCGCACCTCTACAGAAGGCACCTTGTGGTGGTCACATATACCTACGGCCTCAGCCCGCAACACATCACCCTCACGAGCACTCGTCACAAACATGATGCTGTTACTAATGCCAAAGGTCAGCTGTCCGTTGTAGTTCATCCAAGCAGCAATAGCCAGATCAGCAAGCGTAAACAACGCCCCACCCTGACACACATTACCGCCATTCAGGTGCCCCTCGGTCACCCTCATCTCCGCCACAGCATGCTGCCCGTCCACCTCCGTAATCCTACAGCCAGCATTAGCCGCAAACCTATCCGTCCTATTCAATAATTCCTTTATATCCATGATTGTTATTTATCTGCGATAATTGATGTGTTAAGTGGTGCGATTATGTTGCCAAATGATTGCTGCTACCACTTTTATTTATTTCATAATCATGCAATTTCTTTAATTCGTGCGAAGTGCATCACGCTGCCAGGAATTGGTTCTATCATATTCCAACGTATCTGCATCTGCTTACGATTTCCTAAATTCTTGTACACCCAATCGCTCAGGGTAACACGACCCAAATAAACGAATCCCATTGTGCGAGTCTTGTCTTCAACAAAATTCTTTTGCTCACGAACAAACAACAACATCGTCTGTGTCTGATTGATATACGCTTGTCCAACCATCGATTCTGGAGTCGTCTTGTTTTGTGTGTCCCATTGAAAAAGGTATGGTGTGAGTGCTTTATCATCATAATCTGTAGTTGATCCTTCCTCACGTTTCTTAATGATGTCGACAAACATTGCTTCTACATTCATCTTCTTATTCCTTTCAACGCCTTCACGAACAGACGACTTTATTGCAAGCGTCGATGTACCAATAGCAACTTGTATCTGTGCCTTTGTATATACACCATGAAGTTTCAATGGGAAATTTGGCAGTAGGGAGTTATCCGGCTTCTCGTAGGCTTTGTTCTCTTGAAGCATCAGCCCTATCACCTCAGCAAGTTCTTCGCAGAATAGTTTGTCAGCAGCAAGGGCATCAACCATCTCTTGGAGGTTTGTAAATCTTCCAGCCGTTTCAAAAAGGTCGTAATAGAACATCAGTAATCGCTTTTGGTCAACTGCATTCATACTGTTTACTCTTACTCTGAACGCCCATCTTGCAAGTTGTTCAATAAAACTCAAATAGGAATACGAGTCAGTTGCTGACCACTTACGGAATACGGCACGACTTAGCTCCTCATTAAACCGAGATTGCTTTTCGTTCACCCCAGCCTCAAACAGTATCTGATTCCACGTCCTGTTTTTGTAAAGCTTGTCTACGGGTATCTGATAGATTCTTATGAAATTGGAGAGCGTAAGCGGAACGGAGTGATGTCTTTCGAAGTTCTGCACCAAACCAAGAACCCGTCGAGCCGTAAAACGTTGGATTGCACCTCTGATATTCTGCAGAATATACTCCTTTGCCTTTGGTTCCAGCATGATGCGACAACCCAGCGGCAGGTGTGGACAATCGCGTTCCATCTCTTCAATCACACTCATCGAAGTGCGCCCGAGCATCACCCTCATACGTTCGGAATAGTTGAACTCTGCACGACTGTTACCCACATAGTCAAAGATGTCCACATGCGTTTTACCCTCGGCTTTACGCAATCCTCGACCAAATTGCTGGATGAATACCGTAAGACTCTCCGTAGGACGAAGGAAAAGAATGGTGTCCACCTCAGGAATATCCACGCCCTCGTTGAACATATCTACCACAAACAGGTAGTTGATTTCTTTGTTCTTCAAACGACGATAAAGAGGCGCTCGCATCTGCGCATTCTCACTGGTCAGAACATCAGCTTTCAGTCCACAAAGCGTAAACTTTGAGGCCATATATTTAGCATGCTGCTGATCTACACAGAAACATAATGCCCTAACGTTACGAATGTCGGGAAGGTATTTTTGTAACGACTGCAAAATGACAGCCGTACGTGTATCGTTATAGCTGTAGATACGTGAAAGTTCAGAAGCTACGTAGTGTCCTTTGTCCCAAGCCACCTCGGAATAGTCCACAGAATCTGTGATGCCATAATAATAAAATGGGGCAAGCAAGCCTTTATTTAGCGCATCATCAAGACGTATCTCTGCAGAAATGGTGCCATCGAAATCCTGCGTAATGTCCTCGCCATCCATACGTTCTGGTGTGGCCGTCAGACCAAGCAACACTTTAGGCTTAAAGTGGTCGATAATCTTACGATAGGAAGAAGCCGCAACATGGTGAACCTCGTCTATAACGATATAGTCATAATAGTCTGCAGGAAGTCGCAGATTCTCCAATCGATTATTGAGAGTATCCTTAGATGCGAACACATATTCATAGTTGGCAGGTTCTTCGCCGCCATACCATTTCTCGCCGAAATTATAATCGTTGAGAACTTGACGGAATGTCAATAGACTCTGCCGCAGGATCTCTTCACGATGAGCAATAAATAAGAGTCGTGCTCGTTCGTTTTTTTCAGCAAAAGCCTTATAGTCGCTTGCAGCCATCACGGTTTTACCCGTTCCTGTAGCAGCTACTACTAGATTGCGCCAATGTCCACGCACTTCTCGCTCTACCTGAAGACGTTCCAAAATTTCCTGCTGGTAGTCGAAAGGGCGTATCAGTCGTAGTAGGTCAAAATCTATTGTATTATCCGGCTCCTTCCCCAACGCAATCTTCAAACGCTCGTCGTCCTCTCCGCTGACAAAGGCTTCATAACCTTCAGCCCACCAAGACGCATCAAATGCCCCCATGATGTTTTTCATCATTCGAGGCTGCTCCATCTGCGTCACTTTCACGTTCCATTCAGCTCCTGTATCAAGGGCCTGTTCAGAAAGATTAGAAGAACCAATATATGCAGTATTAAACCCTGTATTACGCAGGAATATGTATGCCTTTGCGTGCAGTCGCTCGTCTGTTATGTCGTATGTGACTTTTATTTCTGTGTTATTAAGTTCTGCCAATTTCTTCACAGCTTCAAAATCTGTAGCCTGCATATAAGTCGTGGTAATCACCTTTAGCTTTCCTCCTCTGTTAGTAAAGTCCTTCAACTGTGTATATATTAGTGCAAGTCCACGCTTTTTGATAAACGACACCATCAACCGTATCTCGTCAGCCGAAGCAATTTCTTTTTGTAACTCGGTATATAGCTTAATGCCTTTTCCTGTGAAAAGTGCTCCGTTCACCAATCCCTTAATTGGCATAATCTCCTCCAACCTTTTTGCCAAGTCTGGATAATCCGATTGCGTTTTGTCAATCACAGCAGTTAATATCTTCGCCTGTGCCGACAATAGATTACCTGATTCCAGATGAAACTCATCAATAAGCTTCTTGATGATTGAATTAGCCAAATTCACTCTTTTTCTAACTCCATCCCTCTCCTGCTCTTCATCATCATCAACATCCTCATCCTCCCAATCGGAAACATCCGACAACATCTGTTCAAAAATACCTGTCAGATACATCGCAAGCAGCTTGGCAACCTCATGCCGTTCTATAGACCGCTCTCCTATATAGAACTGTCCTCTGTCTATCAAAGCAATTTTCTCTTCAAATAGCTGATTGATTATCTGTTCATATATTCCGATTTGCATAAGCGATAATGATTATTTTAAAATATAGTTTTATAATTTATTATCGATCTTAGATAAAACCAAATTCGCCAAACAAACAGCATATTCAACTTTAGAGCCTTGCGGTTTCCATGCCAATGTAAAGGTTACCTTCACGCATGTTACTTCATAACCTTTGTCCGTCCAAGCCTTCAACTTATCTTTACCAGAGGCAGACAAGGCTGCGACATTAACATCTTGTTCATTCAGCAGATATCCGTCTTTATAATATAGGTTATCACCACTTCTAAGGCGAAGCACAATATCCTTGCGTCCCCTGAAGAAATCAAGCCAGACATCACGCATATTCAAAGCTATCGATATAGAGGAATATTCTGCAGGTGGATTCGTAACAAGATACAGATTACGCTTTGCCCGAGTGAGGCCCACGTAATATGCTCGCACATCATTTACATCCCTTCCGTCTGGAATTGATGACAAGAGATATACGGTATTGAACTCACGTCCCTTTGCTTTGTGAATGGTACTCACAAATACAGAATTATCATCAGCTGTAATGAAGTCCTCAATATCCGACTCGAAGATGTATTCACGCAAGTCGCTACGATAATAGGCTTGATGAGTTATTTCAAAGTCTGAGAAGAAATGTTGCATAACACTAAGACAAGTGCTTGAGGCATACGTGTCAAGAGTTAGTTGTTTAGCCTCATTCCACTTTTCTTTCGAAATGGTCACATCATCATTCTCTCCAAGTTGTTTTAAGAAATAGCGCACTTCTGCAAGATTGCCAAAGCGAAAGCCTCCCATTGATTGAGCGATTGTAGCATGTAAGCCTCTCTGTTCCAACTCGTAAGCCACTTGCATTGCTTCCTCGTTAGTACGAGTCAGTATAGCTGTACTCCCCTCCACTTTTATTTCTGTACTCAGAAGTGATTTCAAAGTCATTACTTTGCCATCTTCCCCAATTGCAGATTTAATAGAAGAATGTTTCAAGCGACCAGAAATTCGCTGCACATAGCGATTGGCACAATCAACAATTGCTTTTGCAGACCGATAGTTGTCCGTCATTTCGTACAACTTAGCACCATCTTGCTCAACTAATGACTGCATATATCGCGAGTCAGAACCACGAAAACTATAAATATTCTGGTCGTCATCACCCACAGCAATAACTCGCATATCTTCATTTTGTCGCATCAGAGCCTGAACTAATCGGAAGTCATCAGGTCCCATATCCTGCGCCTCATCAATGACAAGCACACTCTTTGCTATCTTCGATGCCTCTACCTCACCATTTTCTATCATTTCTGCCGCAAGGCGTACCACATCTTTCACCTCCTCCAAATTTCCCTGTTTACCAATAAGATCGAAACTGTAGGAATGGAATGTCTTGATATCCACATAGTGTGCCGCATTATCGACCAGTTCTATAAGTCGTTTTTTGAATTCTGTTGCAGCAGCCCTTGAGAACGTAAGCATCAGCAGTTGCTCGTGTTTTACATCCTCCAACAACAACAATGAGGCCAGCTTATGTACTAATACGCGTGTTTTACCACTTCCAGGTCCTGCTGCAACAACAATATATTTCGACTCTTTATCATCAATAATCTCACATTGACGATTGGATAATTCACCAAATAGCTTGTTGTATTTAGCTGGAGTAATATTATGGTCAATTTGTGCTCGACGTTCTTCTTTGAAATACTGATTAATAAACTTACGGAAATCCAATGTAAAGTAGTCATTCACAAAGCGTAATGCAGCATTATAGTCACGAACCATCAGGTTTGCATACTCTCCCACAATGTGAATCTGGCGAATCCGTTGCTTATAGAATTCGTCCAGCATGCGATATTGTTCTTTGCTATATCTTGTACGACGGTCGGCAATACGTTCTATCTGCATAGTATTATAGAGCACAATAAAGCCACCCTCTATCTTCATCAACTCGGTCTTGGTAAGATACAACAGGGCTTCCTCAATGTCTGCGATTATGGGCTTTTCATGACCAGCAAACATTGTTTCTTGGCAGCTGGAAATAAATTGCTGAAGTAGTTCTACTACAGAAAATTCAATTAGTGTTGTATCCTTACTATTATCTCTCTGAGTACTCAAACGATCAACAATAAACCTGCTAATATCCATTCGTCGCTCGAAACGACTCTTAGTTGTCTCTTTAGACGACTGAAGTCGAACGTTGACATACCCCGTATTGCTATGTTCTTGTTTGTAGATATATCCTTTTAGCGTCATGAAGTGAAGCAATATCCTCAGACGTTTTACAGTAGAATAAGTCATGCCTGCTTTCTGAGCCTCTTCATTCAGTTCCTTGTAACTAAATCGACATGACTCTTCTGTAAATTTTTGCAAAAGGAATTGTTCTAATCGCAACATGGTATCAAGGTTTCTAACCGTTGTACTCTTAGTAATCCATGCCTGCATATCGTGGCTATCAGCCAACAGACCATCTTGTCGCATCAGATTGATGTTTCTGATGACAGCAGCCTTGTTCATTCCAAGGATATCTGCAAGATAGTCTACCCTACTTTCCGCTTCTGCACCTCGCCCTTCTGCCGTAGAACGAGCACTAATTAATGATTTGATAATACGGGCAGCCTCTTCGCGCGACTGTTCATCAAATAGAGATGAAATCATTAGTTTACGGCGTGCCTCATCCATATTCTTCACAGCAATACCCGTTGCAAATACGTGAGGAGAGTTACTGCCTCGTTGTATAAATCCGGCATCTTCGAGAGCTGCGATAGCAGCTTTCACACGAGTTTCGATGTCATCTATTTCATCTCCCCATCCAGCCTGACGTGCTATATCCAATGGCGAGCAACTGACTTTATCTCGCTTAGCTGTAAGATCCTTAATAGCCTTCCAAACTTGCTGAATCTCACTAATACTGAGCTTTGTCTGATTAAGGAGAACAAAGTGTTTATCAAGGTCACTATCTGCATACAACACGAAGCATTCTGCCTGCATTTGTGGATCTCGTCCTGCACGGCCAGCCTCCTGCACATAATTCTCCAAAGAGTCGCTGATGTTATAGTGAACTACCAATCCCACATCTTTCTTGTCAACACCCATACCAAAAGCAGAAGTAGCCACTATCACCTGTGCTTCGCCACTCATAAAAGCATTCTGATTTTTCACTTTCTCGGCAGCCTCCATCTTTCCGTTGAAAGGCAAGGCTCGAATGCCATCATTAACCAAGTGTTGTGCTAATTCGCGAGTTCGTTTGGTTCGTGACACATACACTATCGAGGGACAATCATGCCCAAGTATCAAAGAGCGTAACAAGTTGTATTTCTCGTCAGCAGTATCCGCATGAAGCACAGAGTAACGCAGGTTTTTACGTTCTGCATTAGCTGCAAACACCTTTAGTTCCAGACCCAATTTTGATCGGAAGTAGTCGCAAATGTCACTAACTACTTTTTGTTTGGCTGTCGCCGTGAAACAAGATACCGCAATGGGCTGTTCCATTTGTTTCTTTTCCTGCAATTGGCGAATGAAATCACCAATATACAAATAGTCCACACGGAAATCGTGACCCCAAGCAGAAAAGCAATGTGCCTCATCTATTACAAAACGTACTACATTGCGCCCCATCAACAAGCGCTCAATAGTCTTACTGCGTAACATTTCGGGAGCAATATAAAGCAGATTGGCAGTTCCATCAGCTACCTGCTCTATGGCAGTAGCTCGTTCGATAGGATCTAATAGTCCATTGATGGTCACAGCATCACTAATACCACGAGCAGCAAGATTATCCACCTGATCCTTCATCAATGATTGTAAAGGCGAAATAACAACAGTTAGCCCATGCATGTTTCGCCCAGCCATCAATGCTGGTAATTGGAACGTAAGACTCTTACCACCACCAGTAGGGAATATAGTTAGCAGGGATTCTCCTCGAATAGCAGACTCCACAGCCTGCTGTTGCATAGGCACGCCATCAAAAATACGGAACTCATCATAACCAAAGAACTCCTTTAATCCAAAGTGGGCATCCATTCGCTGATTACAATACTCACAATCGCCACATGATGTATTGCAAAGCATATTCATGACATTGACGACCTGTGGATAATTGTATATCACCCATGCTGGTGTGATGGAAAAGGTATCGTCAGCCCCGATTACAGCCAAACAATAAGCCAGCTCAACAGGATACTGTTTGGCCAAAGTCTCAAAGTCTGCATGACTGCATACCTTCCCCTCGTATTCCTTTAAAATCAGTTGTTTCCAATCTGGTTTAAATGCAAATATGGATGATATCCAACTAACCTTTGGAGAATATCCCATATACTTAAAGAAGCCTCCGAACTCTTGAGTTTCATTTAGTAGGTAATAGTAAATCTCTCGTCTATTATCCGATAACTGATTCCAAGCTGTCACTTCATCGTTCAACAAGTCGCGAGCCTTCATCGAATCATTCACAGGATTGTTCAGTTCATCCACCTGCAACTTATCATCTTTTACCAGATGATGATATGGTCGTTTAGGGAACAATAATGGAGAAAGAAACAGCGTATCAACAATAGTATGATTACCTCTCAATGAAGTAAATTTCAGATCGTGTTTAATAATATTATGTCCACATACTGTATCACAATTTAATACAAAAGCATCGAAGTCAGCCTTGGAATGAGAGTGCAACACGGCACCATCTTCCCTAACTGCTCCATAATCCGCTACCTTCTTTGTCTGCGGATTCACCTCCGTATCAAAAAACACAATCATATCTCCATCTATTGCTCAATTTCCCGCGCTTTAGGTTATCATCCGCAAAGTTAGCAAATAAAAATGAATTTGGGGCGCTTTTGTGAGAAAAAATGGAAAAAGTACAACCAATCACACCTCTAAGAGTTTCCGGATTAGCGGCACATAGTACTGATGAACCTCCTCGGCAGTTGGCGTGTGAGCACCTGGGAAATGGAAGGTGGTGGCGTAATGCTCCAGGAATAAGGGCTCGAAATGAGCCAGCGTGTCATTGTCGCCAAAGAGTCCCCAGATGCGGGAGCCACCTTCTGCTGAGAACTGATGCGCCTCCATCTCAGCAAACTCGGCTATCAGCTGATGGTCTATCACAAAGTCCTGCTTGCCATCCATGCGTGGCGACTTATACTGATGGGCACCCACACGCGGCTTCAGGAATTCCGTCATCATGAAATACGGATTGCCCAGCAAGGCGGGCAGTCCGTGGGCGCGAGCCAACATCTGCGCGTAGAACGAGCCACAGCTATTACCCACCAGCACGTCGGGTCTCTCCCGCTCTATCAGTTTGCTGATGAACGCAACAGCCTCGCCAGGATGCATCGGCAAATCGGGCGTCAGCACCTCCGCCTCGTCCTTGAAAGCCTCCCTCAACGCCACAGCCGGCACACACCGGCCACTAGCAAAGAACCCATGTAGAAACAGTATCTTCTTCATAACAGCAGGCAAAGATACAAAAAAGTGAGCGAAAACATCGCCCTTCGGGCTAAAAAACAAGCCCCCTCTTCGTTCCCCGAGGGGAA
>Ga0265299_10004811_pt1 | contig 12676 bp, 8 predicted proteins | sample AusTroGonzalo_MG_4_FD_193485 | JGI IMG/M metagenome (GOLD analysis project Ga0265299, IMG submission 193485) | Bovine rumen microbial communities from tropical cattle in Woodstock, Queensland, Australia - Gonzalo_02 | ecosystem: Host-associated > Mammals > Digestive system > Stomach > Rumen ...
TATGAAAATTTTATAAATTCTATCATTCATTACTATCAAATTCAATCATTCCATCCTGTAATTCTTCTTCATCTACAGTATTGTCTTTCAGTAAGTTCTTTGGTGACATCTTTGGTGACATTTTTGGTGACATCTTTGGTGACATTCGGTTCTTTTACGCCACCTTTTACGCCAATTTGTTCTACCGAGAGCGTTTCTTTCATAAATCCTGGATGGCAAGGAATATCAATCAGGAAGTACGTCCTCTCCTCGTCCGTCTCGATAGTCGCTCTAGGCGAGCCGTTGGCGAAAGCACACACGCTACGGTAGATAGCATCCGGATTCCATCCGGTCTTATACTCAATGCGGTCACCCTCTACAGCCCGTCCACCGAGCAATTCTTCTATATTAATTGGTAGTTTCATATATTCTTATAACGTTTTTGTTGTTGTGCTATTATTATTGACCATAATAGACCCGTCTTTGACCATTCATATAGACTCCGTTTTATTGACTAATTCCACGAATTCATCTTTCAGCATATTATAGTTCCTCCAGTCTTGCGGTAAATCATAGCGTTGACAGAGTTCATCGTATAGTTCGTCTAACTTAGACTTATCAGTGATGTTTGCTGCTTGCTTGACAACATTAAGGAAACCTATTTCTGAAAAACCTAGGTTGGGGAACTTAAAAGGTAACACACGTTTCCCTTCCATAGCCCAAGCAGCACCTAACTCATTCTTACAGACCTCACTTTTTCTGTAATTATCAGAAATCATGCATATGATAAAGTCACATTTCTTCATGTTTCCGACTATCTCATTCCTAAAGTCATCTCCAGTACGAATAGCAGTATGGTCTAAGGTACAAAAGATATCTGTTCTCCTAAATCCACAACCGGCCATCAGGATGTCTTTGATAAAACCCTTCACAATCGTTTCATCTTGTGAAGAATGGCTGATAAATATCTTCCTATCACTTTCGTTTGGCTTCTCCAATTCGATAATGTAGTCAACAAGCACATCTATTGCACTTTGATGAATGACAGGCATTTTGTCATATTGTAAAACGTGCTCTTTTAACTTTGTGGCGATGTAAGGATACTTGTCCGATATGCCATCACACAATGATAGCAATAATGACTCAAAAGATCTATTCGCGCCAGTCACAAAGAACCAGTCATTATTCGCCTGTTTTTGCTGGAAGTACTTGACGTACTTATTCGAGAACTTTCTACATTCTAATGCGATTTGATATATACTTTTTTCCATACATATGATACACTCTATTGCTTTTCATTTATGCCACATACCGATTCATCCATCATCGGCAGGGCAATAAAATCATTCAGTTCTTTTCGCCTTAGTTTCCACTGGGGGAGATAACGGCTTAACAATGTTTCAAACAGCTTGTTGTGGTTGCTAACCCTGAGATGAACCAATTCGTGGGCTACGACATATTCGATGCAGGAGCGTGGCACCCTCGCAAGTTCAAGATTAAAAATCAGATGACGTTTTTTGCCGATACAACTGCCCCATTGGGAGCGCATTTGCTTCACTTCCCACGTTACATTTTCCTCATTCATTCTTTGGCTCCATTCCGAAACCATATCAGATAGCAATGACTTCAATTCCCCCCGTTGCCATTCCTTCAAAACCTCCGCACGATGTTCCAAAGTAGTCTCTGGCTGCACGGTCATAATGAGCCAGTTCCCTTGTTTCTTAATTGTATGACTGCATCTTGGTTTTTCAACGACTCGAAGACGGTAGCGGTTTCCCAAATGATAATAGTTTTCTCCACTTACATACTCCCTTTCTGACTGCCGTGCCTGTTCAAGGACCTCACGTCGTTTCTCTTCCACCCAGTCCCATTTGGAAATAACAAATGAACGGACATCATTGTCATCCAAATAATCGGGCGATGACACATGAACACGAGCATCTGGTGGATATACTGCCAGATGTAGGTTCTTTATCTTCTTGCGCTCAACCGCTATGTCAATACCATTTACTTCCATTAGTCAGGGAATTCTATGGTGTGGGCTGTAATAATACTTACGATATTCTCTGCATCGAAACTCTCACCTTGCAATGCTCGCTCTATTCTTCGTAACAATTGTTTCTTTATTTGTTTGTTCTGCCTGAAACGGGGCTGAGCAAACTGCTTTGCCACATTATATACTTGCAAAGTTAGCTCTACATTCCCACCCAAATTATCACACAAATCTTTCTTTGCGGCAGTATCCAACCGCGGATCAACGGCATTCTGTTGTTTCAGTTCCTCGCCTATCTGCTTAATCTGCTTCAAGAATTCCTTATATTCTATCACGCCCTGCCTCAACTCTTCCAACAAGCGGTTGATGCGGTCAGAGAATCGTCTGTATTCCTCTGGATTCTGTTCACGTTTGCGATTGACAACTCGCCGGACATTAGCAGTCATCGTTTCGGCAACGCCTCGTTGGCCTCCCAACTCTTGTGCTGCGTTTGCATCAACGTCAGCCTCTCCTGTCGCTTCATTGATATTGATAATGTCAAGGAAAGAAAAGTCATCCAATTCTGCCAACTTCTCGCTTCTTGGTGCAATGATGTATCGGTCAAGCAGACTGCGCATCTGGGCATCATAGAGTTTCATGTCCACATAGTCGCCACTTCGTTGCATCAGCGCATGGCGCAACTCATCGTAGTCTTTCACCTTTCGATAAATCTCCTCGGCATCGGCTTTTGTAAATCCAGCCTCTTCCATCTCCATAGCGATGGCAGCATAACGACGTGACAAGCGGTTGACTGCATTATAAAAGTCCTCGCGTTTCGTCGCATTCCTAATAATCTCTGCGGCTTGCTCGTCGGCAGGTGTATCGGGCTTGAAACAAAAATAGTCAAAGAAGTTGTCCAACTTCCGAGGTTCATCCACGGGTTCGCTCAGTTTTTCTACCTTCTGCAAAGCTTTCTCCAATTCTTCACGCGCCGTTTTTAACCGCAACTGCAACAATTCTGCAATCTCCTCCTTCTGGAATCCTTCTGTCGTTTCGCCATTAGTATAGCTTTCGATTGCTCCCTCAATGAAATTGAATAATCCCCTGTAATCGACAATATAGCCAAACTCCTTTTCTTCTCCATTTAACCTGTTTACACGACAGATGGCTTGGAAAAGTGTGTGATCTATCATTTTTCGGTCAAGATAGAGGTAGGTGGCCGTTGGAGCATCGAATCCTGTCAACAGCTTGTCTACCACGATGAGTAGTTTCATTTCTGCCGGACGGTTGATGAACTGGTCTTTTGCCCACTCCTCAAACTGTTCTGGTGTTCGTTCGCCCATCATCTCCTTGGCCCATTTGTATTTCATCTCTTCCTCAGTCTTCTTCTCGTCGGCAAATCCAGAAGCCAAATTGATGTCTGGCTCGTAGCTGGATACAACGGCACAATGGCCCGCAAATCCTTCTTCCTTGAATAGCGACCAGTATTTATATGCCTCGTAGATACTTTCGCATACCAACATAGCATTGCCATAGCCACCAATCAGTGCTGGCTTTGTCTCCATGTCATACATGATGTCGGCCACTACCCTGCGCATAGGCTGGTCACTGTTGTAGATGTTCTGCAACTGTGCCCATCGGTCTTTCAGCGCTTCCTTTGCTTTCTGAGTAAGTTGCTGGGTATGCACCTCAAACAAGGCATTGAGTCGGTCGGCATCCTGCAATTCCTTCTCCACATTCCTCGCCTCATAGCGCAAGTCAAGAATAACGCCGTCTTCCACAGCCTCGTTGAAACGGTAACTATGTATGTAGCGTCCAATGTTCTCCTGACTCGTCTTTCGCTCTCCTTTCCTTAACAGCGGTGTTCCCGTGAAGCCTATCAGCATCACGTCCTCGCCCATAATCATCCGCATGGCCTTATGCAGCATACCGCCCTGTGTACGGTGGCACTCGTCTATGAATACAAACAGATTGCCCTTGGCCTTGAAATCAACTGGCAATTTCTCTGCCACCTCTTGCAGGTACTGATCCACCGACCGTTTCCCTGCCCGCTGATATTCAGCCAGATTTTCCTTGTCCGATGAGGCACCGAACTTATGAATCAGCGTCGTAATCAGCCATGGGGCCGGAGCATCCAACTTCGTCAACAAATCGCTGCCACTCTTGGCATGATAAAAACCTATATCGTGATTCTTTAAGTCAAGCAACCCGGAGTTACGCAAACCGTTGGTGATTTGCTTGTCCAGTTCGTCGCGGTCTGTGATAATGACTACCCTTGCATCCTCTATGTTCTGCTTGATCCATTGTGCCAGCCAAACCATCGTCAAACTCTTGCCAGCGCCTTGTGAGTGCCAGATGATACCGCTGTCCTTCTTCTCAATGCGTGGAATGGCAGCACGGAGGGCAAAAAACTGATTGGGACGTGCCACCTTCTTCGTGCCACCGTCATAGATGACGCAATACTGAATGAAATGTATCAATCTTGTCGGCTCCAGCATCTGCAATACTGAACGGTCCAGCTCATTCTGCACATCGCTAAAGGTCGGCACATCCAACTGCTCATCGTCACTGATGCCCGTTGGCTCTTTCCAATGCAGATAGTATTTCTGTGGAGTACATGTTGTGCCATAATACAGTCCCTCGCTCGGATTGCCTGCCATACAGAGTTGCGAGGTCGTAAAGAACTGTGGGATATAGCCCGACTGCTGGTTACGGTAGTTCTGTCTAATGCCTTCAGCCACGGGTACGCCCTGCCGTTTCAGTTCCAACACCACCATCGCAATGCCATTGACATACACCACGATGTCTGGCCGACGATGTTCTGTTACGGTCAGACCGTCGCATCTCACCGTCACCTCCTCGGCTATTTCGAAGATGTTGTTCTTCGGGTTCTCCCAGTCAACTAATTTCACGGTCAGGTCGGTCTCGTTCAGTCCTCGGTGGATGCTTACGCCATAGCGCAACCGTTCATAGACTGTTTCACTCGTCTGCATCAGCGTCTCGAAGTTGGAGCATTGCACTATCTCCTCTTTCAGCTTTCTAATGACCGACTGTGCCTGAGCCGCAGTCAGTGCCTGACTACTTCTCTCGGAAAGAAAAGCCATCAACGTCTCTTCCCGCAGATTGGTATTCTCCACGTCTTTCAAATTACCGATGTATTTGTAGTCGACTAACCGCTCGCTGATGAGTTTCAGCACCTGCTCCTGCGTCTTGCGCTCACTCTGGGTGATGTTGTCGTCGTATTGCATACTGATATATTTTTATATAGACATTTTTGTTCCTTTTCTGTCTGTGTTACATCTGATATGGACAGTTTCCTACTCAATTTGTCCTTAACAGGAAATGGACATATATTATTGATTTTTGTCCGTATCATTCACAATTCGGACATTTTATCCCGATTTCTGTCTGGATTCGTCTATTCCTATATTAATAAAGAGTTCCAATAAATGGGTATTTATATAATAGTTTTCACGGCCAGCTTTCTTCTTCTCCAGCAAACCCGCTTTTACAATCTTATCCAAATAGCGACTTGCTGTTTTATTGGTCAACATCAAATCGTGTTCTACAAATCCCACCTTTGTATAAGGATGTGAAAACAAGTTATTCAACAATTCATGCTTATATTGCTTACCAAATATGTGGCGGAGTGTTTGTTTATATTCATTCATCAATCTACCAATTTCTCCAATAAGAATGATAGCCTCTGCTGCTGTTTTTTCGACACCTTTCAATATAAATAGCACCCATTGTTCCCACTCTGCCGAACTGTCACCCTCTTTATCACGAATGCATTGAATAAGTCGATAATACTCTCCTTTATGGTGAGTAATATATCTACTCAGATAAAGAATAGGATAATCCAACAGCCCCGTTGCTACCAGATAGAGAATGTTCACAATACGCCCTGTACGTCCATTCCCATTATAAAAAGGATGAATACTTTCAAACTGGTGATGGATGATTGCCATTTTTATCAGTGGATCTAAATCCGAAATAGCGTCATTATTTATGAATGCCTCCAAATTATCCATTGCTTGTTTAATAAACTCGCCATCTTGTGGTGGAACATATATCACATGTTTTCTTTCATCTTCCAATTTTGTGCCTGGCACAGTTCTAAAGCCAGCTTGGTTATGCTCCAGCCGCTCTTGTATGTCTTTTATAACATTATTAGTAAGAAAATGCTTCTGCTTTAGCAATTCAAAACCAATTGTAATGGCCTCACGATAGTTAAGCACTTCCTTTGCCGCAGGAGTCATCATCTTTTCTTTCAGATCAAGTCCTGCTTTATATAAATCATCTTGAGTCGTAACAATATTTTTTACTTCAGAACTGTCCTGTGCTTCCTGTAAGGTCAGCGTGCTGACAAGGATGTGTTCATTAGGAATGGTTCTTGCCATACTTTTCAACTCTGCCAACTGTCTATGTGATTGAATCAGTTGTTTCAATACAGCCTTAGTCTCCAAGTCATAAGGAAGCGGAAGTTTCGGAATCAGGTATGTCTCTTTTAGCATTTCCATACTCATCGTTTTATTTTATTATTTATTATCATGGCTCAAGACGTTCATCAAACGCATATTGATATAATAATTCTCTCTTCCAATCTTCATCTTATTCAAAAGCCCAAGTTCAACAATCCTATCCAAATAACGACCAGCAGTCTTGTTGGTTATCATTAAATCTTGTTCTAAGAAACTAGCTTTTGTATAAGGATGTGAGAACAGATTATTCAATAAATCATGGCTATATAACTTACCGAGTGAAGAACGCAAAGAATATTTGTATTCAGCCATCAATTGGTTAATCTCTTTCACCAGAATGATTGAGTCCGATGCAGTCTCTTCTATTCCTTTCAGCATAAACAAGACCCATTGTTCCCACTCCGTGAAGTTATCTCCCTCTTTGTCACGAACAGCTTGTATTAATCGATAATAGTCTCCTTTATGGCGTGTTATATACCTGCTTAAATAAAGTATAGGATAATCCAGTAATCCCATTTCTACAAGATAGAGTATGTTAACTATACGTCCCGTACGCCCATTACCATCATAAAAAGGGTGGATACTCTCAAACTGGTGGTGAATGATTGCCATCTTGATGAGAGGATCCAATTCGGAAATAGAATCATTGTTGATAAAACTTTCCAAATTGTTCATAGCAAGCTCCACTATATCTATACTCTGTGGTGGTGTATATACAATTACACCATCAGCACGCTTCAGATACACTGGCGTTGAACGATAGCCTGCATGATTGCCTTCCAGGCGTTCTTGAATCTGCTTAATCATATTAGTAGTAAGCAATTTCGTGTCCTTGACCATAAGATAGCCTGCGGATATGGCATCATAATAGTTCATTACTTCTTTTACTGCAGGATTCTTTATACTTTCTTTCTCCTGTACATCAGCAGAAAAGACATCGTTCTGCGTAGTAATAATATTTTCAACTTCAGAACTTTCTTTTGCCTCTTGCAATGTAAGCGTACTTACCAAGATTCGTTCATTGGGCATAGTCCTTGCCAATCCTTTCAACTCAGCCAATCTACGATGTGACTGCGTTAATTGTTTTAGCACCGCCTTAGTTTCCAAATCATAAGGCATCGGAAGCATCGGTATCTGATAGCTCATGTTCTGTTTCATATTCATATTAGTTTGTTGAGGGTACAAATCCATTCTTGCGCATCCAGTCGAGGGCTTTCTGCCAGCGGCTGCGGGGAATGCGTTTCTTGGACTCGTGCCAGTGATTCAGCACTTCGTTCAGGATGTCGTCGTCGGTGAAAGGCTGATTGCGGTGCTGCAGGTCTTCCCATGCGCTGTAGAGCGTGGCCACGATTTCGCACTGCTCCGTCGAACTGGTCTTGAAGGTCTCGATGACCTTGTCGAACATCGGCAGCACAGCGGCATAATACTTGTCGAAGTATTTCTTGTGATCGCCCCGTTTGTCCATCGGCTTATACCTGTAGCCTTTGTCTTTCTTCGTCAGGGCGAACCACTGATGCTGCTTCATCTGCTTGTCGATGGAGCGGAGGGCAGTGTTGTCGTAGGGGCCAGCAGCGTCGCGATGGTAATGGGAGCCTGTATCGATGTGGCAGAGGTGTTCCGTCAGGAATATCAACTTCTCCATCTTCACATGGCCGAAAGTAGGCTCCTCGTACAGGCGGTTGGCTATCTCCGCAGCCAGTACGCTTCTCTTGAAATGCACGTTGGCACCCTTCACCTTCGGCATAGCCACCACCTTTGCCTCAGTTTCCACCAGTCGGATCTGTCCCGTCAGCAGTTTCTGCATCATGCCTTCTTTCACCTGAATATATTTGTCCCGCTCTTCTTCGAGGGATTCTATTTCATTGTCCATTGTGGTAAGGATATTGGCAATGGCGGATTGCTCAATAATTGGAGGTATCGGCAAAAGAACTTCTTTGTTAATCTTTTCTACAGACAACCCTGGCTGTGCATTTCCCGTTTTATATTGGTTCAGGTTTGCTCTAATCAATTGGTAAAAAAGCCATTTTGCATCTATTGATGATATTGGGCGACATACAACTGCATGTTCTGTTGCAAAAAATCTTCCTTTCGCGAATTGGACATTGCCACACAATTCTCCTTGACGGCCAATAATAGGGAATGAGCCTTCATGGGAATAACGACTAATATATGTTCTAATGCCATTTCCTCCGAAGCATGGATAGCATCCTTGTTTTTCAATACTAAAGTTTACACTTTTACCAGATTTTAGAACGGCAATTTCTCCCAATCTCTTTACTTCCCATTCCTCAGAAATCACACCCAATTCTGTCTGCTTATAATTATTAGATTTTGCAAATCCTTGTAAGCGTTTCTTTCCTGTCAGGAGCTGTTGCATGGTTCCTTGCTTCATCAGCCGTTTCTTCTCTATCATCTTTGAAAGAGAAGTTATCAGCTTGTCTATATCTGATAATGCCTCCGCTATCCGGCTCTGCTCCTGCTTGTCTTTGGGATAGACAACAGGGAATTTCTTAACTATATCTGCCTTATAACTTTGTTGCTTTGTCCCTTGACTAAATCGGAATGCATACCAATCGCTCCAAAACTGATAGAAATAGAACCAGTATTCTACCGACATCTTTTCTGTTGATCTCAGTGCCAGGCAAGACTGATTTGTTGTTGCCGAAGTACCAAGTATTGCACACTTTCCTCTTGTTCCTTCAGCTTCGAGTCCAGTAATCGCCATGAGGAATGTGCCAGCTGGGTATAATTTCAGATTTGTTTTCTGTCGAGCATCTTCTGTTATGTGCTCATTGGTATCCTTGATATAATTATAGTTAAGTTCACCACTTGAAACCCACGGAATATTCCCCGAATAGAAGTCTTTAACACCTCTATACGGAGTGGCACCTGTCGTAAAGTCTTTCAATACTTCTGAAAGATTTGACTCTTGCCAGTCTTCTGGAATCACTCCAAATTCCGTTTGTTTGTATTTCGTTTCAATCATATAATTCTTGTTTCTGACCTGAAAAGTCGAGTATGGAGGTCGATTTAGACATCTTGGGTATATATCGATTCATATTTCTACTCCCATTTCCTTCAAAAATCCCTTCACGATGTCGCGGTAGCGGGCTACGTCGGTCTCCATTTCGGGCAGCGTCACGCGGTAGCGGTCGTTCAGGGCGGTGATGGAGGTGATGATGTTCTGGTGCTCGGCAGTCATAAGAGCCTGTAGGCGAGTAAGCATGTCGGGCATCCATTTGTCATCGAACACCATCGTGCGGATTTCCTCTTCCGTCAGTGCCTTGTATCGTTTCAGCACCTCGGTAGTGAGGCGGGCCACCATCTCCTTCAGTTCCTTCTTCAGCCGCTCCTGCTCCTTGTAGTGGTTGAGGAAGTCCTCCCAGACAGGAATCTGCTCGGCATTGTCGGCAGCGTGCTTCTTTCCCTCCTTCAGCAGCACGGCCACCGCCTTGCAAAAAGCGGCGTTCACCTTGTCGCTCTCAATGTCCTCGAAAGCGTCGGCGTATTCCTCAGCGATGGTCTCCATAGCCACCTGCTCGGCATCAATCTGCTGGCGGGTGCTCACCACCTCGGCATGTTGCTTGGCAAAATAGCGGTTGACGAGTATGGTGGTCGGCACGAGGTCGCACGACAGGTCTTCATAGCTGTACGACTTCTTCACCTCGCCCTTCTTGTTGGTCGGCAGTTCTACCGTCACCTTCCAACCGTCACGACTAATCAGGTAGAGGTCATCCTGCATGGTCACCTCGTTCCAGTAGGTCATCAGTTCGTCATAGACGGCGTAGGCATCCACCAACGTATGGCAGGACTTGAAAATGTTCAGGATTTCGTCCCCCCAATGGGTGATGGCTTTACGGGGGATGCTGCCGACACCCAATGTACGTAGTTCGTTGCGCATGAACAGATGCCAAGCCTCGAAGGCATTGCCATAGTTCTTGACTTGACGCTGGTAGCTCTCATCCTGTTCGATGAGCAAGGCCAGATCTTTCTCGGCTTTCTTGGTCAGTTGCAGATAGCCGTCGTGCTCGTAAGGCTCGAAAATCTTGTGGCGCAGCGAGGGACATACTTGCCATAGCGTCTTCAACGAATTGACATCGGCCACGGGCAAACCACCATGAATATGGGCATGGAGGTTTTGCTCAATCTCCGTAGAACGCGGAGTGATATATCGGGGAATGTTCAGGTTGTAGTCGTTGCGCTCTATCTCGTCCCACTCTACCAGTCGGCAGAAGTGGTCAATCTTGCGGCCAGTCTCCCATGCATCGCTGATACGACGGATGTCCTGCTCGCGGAGACGGTTCTTGGCCCCGTCTTTCTTGAATCCCTCCTTGGCATCCATCATAAAGATGCCCCGTGAGGTGGCGGCGTTCTTCTTGTCGATGATGATGATGCAGGCCGGAATGCCCGTACCATAGAAAAGATTGGCGGGCAGACCGATAATGCCACGGACGACTTTCCGTTTGATGAGGTTATATCTAATTTTTGCCTCAGCCTCGCCTTTCTCCACCGAACCACGGAACAGCACACCATGAGGCAGGATGCAGGCACCCATGCCGTCGCGCTTGATACTCTCAATGATGTGGAGCAGAAAGGCATAGTCGCCCTTGGAGGTTGGCGGCACACCAGTGTCTTTCTTCCATCGCCCATAGACGTCATCCTCCTTGGCCGATTTCATCCACTTCTTCAGCGAGAACGGCGGATTGGCCACCACATAGTCGAACTGGTCGAGCATAACGCCATGCGTATGAAGCGGGGAGTTCAGCGTGTCGCCTTGCTGTAGGTCGGAGGTCATCATTCCATGCAGAATCATGTTCATCCGTGCCATGCTGATGGTGGAGAGGTCTTTCTCCTGTCCGTAGATGCCTACGTTCACGCCCTCCTTGGGAGCCTCATCTCTGGCACGGAGCAACAGGGAGCCAGAGCCACAGGCCGGATCGTAGATATTGATTTGTGGACGGTGGTCTTTGCTGATGCCAATAATACGAGCCATCAGGCGGCTCACCTCTGCAGGGGTATAGAACTGTCCTTTCGACTTTCCCGACTGCGAAGCAAAGTTACGCATCAGATATTCGTATGCATCTCCTATCAGGTCATCGTCACCGGCACGGTTGGTACCGAAATCGAGGTTTTTGTTCTCAAACACCTCCACCAGTCCCGTGATGGTGTCCACCTTATCCTTTCCCTTACCTAACTTGTCCTCGTTGTCGAAGTCGGCATTGACAAACACATTGTCAAGACCAAAAGCGCTGGCAATCTTCGCCAGTTTCACATTGATCTGTTCGCCAATATCATTCTTATGCTTTAGCTTGCGAATCTCATCAAAGGTGCAGTCGTCGGGCAAGTCCTCCATCATGTCGGCATCGCCCGCCTTCTTCTTGTCGCTGATGTACTTCAAAAATAGCATCACCAGCACGTAGTCCTTATAGAGACTCGCATCCATGCCGCCTCGGAGCGCATCGCACCCCTCCCACAGCATACTATATAATTGTGACTTCTTTATCGCCATTGCTATTACTCTTTCGTTTTCTGACTTTCGTCGAATTCTACCTCCAATCGTTTTCGCAACCCTTTCCGACAAAAATAATCCTTAACTTTTGTTTTCCTCAAAAGTAATGTACCGAATGTTGTTGCCAATGCCGCTATAATTGCTACGACAATAGACCAATTTGTTGGCAGAGCAAATCTATAGAATTCATTTATACACCATAAAGCACAGATTGCAAGGATGAGAATAATATTTATCCTCGTATCCTTTGCCAATTTCCGCATTTTTGAGTTAACATACTTCGTCTTTTCTTTTTGATAGTTAGCTCTCTCAATAGATTCAAGACGTTCGTTCAGACTCTGTATTTGGTTATCTCTTTCTTCTATCTTCTTATTTAAATCGTCTATTTTTGCATCTGCATCTTGCTTCTGCTTTTGTTTATTATCTTCAACCTCACTAGTATATTCCTTCAATTTTGCTGCAAATTGCTCGTTAGTAACACTATCAGGTATCAGAGACTCATCGACCTGTTCCTGGGTCAAATGGCCTTCAGCCATTCGGATGCAAAGGTTAAATGTGTCCTTTTCTGTTATTAATCCGTATGACATAGCATCGTCAACACGTTTCTTGATAACTTTCAGTGTATCGCGTGTCGGCATCTTAGAACGTCGATATTTAGTAATATAGGATGCTAAACCTCCTCGGGTCACATCGCTTATCTTTATTTGCTGCCCTTGGGCAGGACTGGACAAC
>Ga0265299_10004814_pt1 | contig 12675 bp, 14 predicted proteins | sample AusTroGonzalo_MG_4_FD_193485 | JGI IMG/M metagenome (GOLD analysis project Ga0265299, IMG submission 193485) | Bovine rumen microbial communities from tropical cattle in Woodstock, Queensland, Australia - Gonzalo_02 | ecosystem: Host-associated > Mammals > Digestive system > Stomach > Rumen ...
GATGAAGATAATCACAATAAACTTAGAATTGATTTTAATAATAAAATACCAATGGCAGGTAATGAATATGTTCTTAACTGCATTGATACATTTACAGAATACGCTGGTTCTGGCACAGAGGGTGGCAGCAGCACAGAGTCTGTCGAGACTTATGGATTATTAGACCCAGGTAATTACGGAGGTTGATTGAATGTCTGCTTTAGATAATTATAATGGACAAAATTATTTCTACCACCCATTTGGCTTAAAGGCGCCAGATACAGTTATAAACACATATGACGGACATGGACCTACAGAGTTGGACCTTTCCCTTCCAGGGGGAGGTCCAGCAACAATAGGAACTCCAGTTTACTCAATGTGCGATGGAGTCGTTGTATATGCTCATTATAACTATGGCTCAACTCAATATGTAGGCTCTGGCGGTGGTAATGAAATACTTATTAGAGCTAAGAATACTGCGGCTCAAGCTAATAATATTCTAACAGGTGATTTAACTATATATTATTGCCACTTAGTAAATCCAAGAGAATATCCTGAAATACCTACATTAGTTGAAGGACAAGAAATTAAAAAGGGACAATTGATTGGAGGTATGGGCGCAAGTGGACATACAGAAGGAAATTGGTATGTTGATGGCTATGGAATATTCTGTCATTTACATTTGAATATTAATGCAAGAATGAGAGTCGGAAGCGCGGCTTATAATGAGTATCATAATAAAGTTATTCATTTCCAGTCATATCCTGATTGTTATGTTGAAGATAAACTTAGCTATGCTATCTTCTGTCAAGACCCAGTTTATATTAAAGTCGAAGCAGATAGTGGTGCGGCGCCTGCAGGAGGATTATTATATAATCCAACATCATATACAAATGAACGTGGCGGCACAATGGCTCCAGCTAAAACTGATGCTTATGGTAACTTAACAATGTCTCAGAGATTTATGGGCGTATATCCTTCAACTCAACAAGAATTGGATAGCAACTTAGGATTAAAAATGGCTTATTTAATTTGTGCTCACGAATATAATGAAGGAGAGGAAGGACGTAGTTATGCTAAGCTTCTTAGAGCAAGAATTATTTACCATGCTCCAAATGGAGCTTCAACAAGCTATAGACAGCCAAATGCAACACTTGAAACATTCTGTAGATGGTGGCAAGCTCAAGGTTGGGGTGCATATAATGTTATAACAGAAGCCGCTTCAAGAACCACTTGGGACTTGGAATTTGCTCAGTATGTATATAACAATATTAGATATGGCCCAGCTTATGGTTTAACTTCAGATTGGACAATTAAAGGCTTCCAAGCTTGTGCCTTTGAAAATGGACATGACGGTGCTGGACATCCTTCTGTTAATATTGACAGTGTTCAGAACCTTGCTCCTAATGAAGAGTTTGTACCTGGTTACTACTACGTTATGTACTCAACATTTAATTTTATGAATATAACTGCAGGGGATACAAACCCAGCTATCATTCCCGATAAAGACGAACATACACATGAAGAACATGATGGCGCTCATTACTTTGATGGCTTAATTGTAGTAAATAAAACATATAGTATGTCTCAGGCTGCGATTTCTGCTGTTGGAGGTTTAAAGCCAGAAGCAGTAAGTGCTTACAATGCTATGAAGAGTGCATGGGATGCTTATGCAGTAGCTAATAACATTTATAACGAGCCAATGTCAATGGCGAGCGGTTATCGTACATATGCTGACCAACAAGCTATTTACAATTCATATCCGCCTGCCGACAGAGATACATATTCAGCAAGACCTGGCTATTCTGAACATCATACTGGTTTAGCGATAGATGTTACATCAGCAAATTCAGACCCAACAAGTGGATATAAGGCACGCTACCCAAGACAATCAGCGTGGCTTGCGGCACATTGTCATGAATATGGATTTATCATTCGTTATAAAGAAAATAAACAGAATATTACAGGTTACATATATGAACCTTGGCATATAAGATATGTTGGTACAGAATGGGCACAGAAATTAAAGGATACAACTATGGAAGAATACTTCGGAATTGACTCACAATATAAATAAAAAAAAATAGAGGTAAGACTTATGTCTTACCTCTTTTATTTTAGTAAAATTCAATTATCTCATTTGACTTGCTTTCCAGTGCCGCGTCGCGACCAATCAGGATTGCGTCAGCTTCATCTTGAGTTGCATCAACATTATAAAGAGCCTTTACTCTTAATTGAGCACTTTTCTTTTGGTCTGAACGACTTGCGCCAGTTACTCCACAAGCACTTTTCCATGAACTGGGAGGAGTAACTTTATAAATGATATTATTAGTAGATAAATAATTCATTAAAACGCCTTGTAAGTTTGCGAGTACCTTAAATGTGTGAACCATTTTAGCGGTTTCTTGCTCATTCTTTTTATATGTTTGAAGTTGTATATCTTCTATAACAACCTTATCAGGATTCCATTTCTTAATCATAGAAATGAACCATTGTTTTGTTATATCAATTCTTTCTACATAATCATCACTTTTTGATTTCCAGTGACCGTATTTAACAAGTTTCTTTCCATCAAATACGCTCCAACCAGAGACATCAGTTGCTTGGTCAAAAGCAAGTATTCGATAACCGCTTTTCTTTAAGCAGTTCTCTGTCGGCACATAAAATTCTTCTTGCTGACATATAGGACATTCATAGTTGCCGCGGCGGAACTTTTCATATGACACCACATTGAGGTGTCCCTTGGGGCACCTCAACTCTAAGTCAGTTTTTAAGTTCACATATTCGGTGGACTCTAACTTCCACCCTTTACTTTCAATGTCTTTTCTTATGTCTTCGATTTTTAGCTTTCCACCCACATGGCATCACTTCTTGTCTGTTGAACCGAAGCCGCCTTCTCCTCTCTCTGTATCATCAAGTTCATCAACTTCGTTCCATTCAATCATAGGTACTGGGGCAATTATAAGCTGAGCTATCTTATCGCCCTTCTTAATTGTCTCTGTAAGGTTTCCGATGTTTGACATAATTACGCAAACCTCACCACGATAATCAGAGTCAATTGTGCCGGGTGCATTAGCAACTCTTAAGTTTGTCTTAAGGCTGAGTCCTGAACGTGGGCGTACCTGAATTTCATAACCACCGGGGATTGCTACTGCAATGCCTGTCTTTACAAGAACAGTTGTATGAGGCTTAATTACTGTTTCCTCTACTGCATAAACATCGCAACCGGCGTCTGTCTTATGTGCATACTGAGGAATGATAGCATCCTCATTAAGCTTCTTAATCTGAACTTTAATACGCTCTCTTGGAGCTTCGATAAAGTTACAAATCTGAATTACCGAGCCATCTATAATTGTAATAAGAAGGTCTTTCTTATTTGCACTCAATGTTTCGTCCTGCTTAATTTCATTTATTACTTCATAAGCTGACGCTCTCTCTTCCTCAATTGTGCCGTGACCCTGAATTTTGAGAGAAGTAATAGTTGACTGCTGGAACTCTGGTGAGCTAAATACATCTTCAAGCTGTCTCTTCATCTGCGGATACAGAATATCAAACTGCTCATCGGGGAGCGCAAGCATCTGCATAAATTTGTCCATTACGTCCTGACTCATGTTACCTGCGCCAAGAACATCCATAAATTTCTTTGAGTTCATTGATAATTCCTCCATTAAAGTTTTTCAATTATTTCATCAATTACGCCGAATTTCTTAGCGTCATCCTGGTCCATGAACCAGTCATCTTTTCTATGCTCTTCATAAATATCACTTGTGATTTTTGTATTATCCAGTACGTGTTTCTTAAGTCTTGTAAGCTGATATCTATAGAAGTCAACGTGCTGGAAGAACTTGTGTGCATCTCCGCCATCTACTGCGGCGCCTTCATGGAACATAAATGAAGTGTGTGAAAGTGCAAATCTCTTATGACCTGCAATACAGATGAAGAAACCGCCACTATATGCTGTACCAATATTATATGTGTAAACTGGAGTAACTGAAGCCTGAATAGCACTGATTATACTGAGAACACCATCGAGGTCGCCGCCAGGTGTGTTGATATAGATTTTAATTGGTTCTCTTTCCTCAACAGGAACTTCATCCTCTGTGTCAACCTTGTTCCAAAAACGAATTACCTCAAAAACACTTACCGCTGTCTCAGGCTTTATTTCCTCAGTGAGATAAATTGTTCTCTCAGTAAAGTCGAATGTTTCAAGAGTTGTTTCAACACTTATTGCACACTCGGGGTCAGTGATTACGCTGAAGTAAGTTATATCACCAAATGGGTCTTTCTCACTTTCTTCCTGCTCTTCAAACTGTTCTGCAATTGTATCATATAGTTCCTTCATTTCATCAAGAAATTCCTTTTTGCTCTTAAGTGAATTATCCTCATTCTGGATTGAGATTTCTCCAAACTTTTTCTTTTCCACTTTCTTCATTTATTTAATCCTCCGCTTTCAACTCGATTATTTCTTTTTCAATCGCCTCAATATCTTCGATAAGCTCGTTTATCTCAGGTCTAAGAACAAAAGTGTCCATGTATTCCTGTAATTGAGTCTGTTTTGAATGAAGCTCAAAAGTAAGCTTTTCAAGTTTCTCTTTCTTATCCATTATTAATTCCTCCTTTTCTTTATATTATAATTATATCATAAAGAAGACTTTAAGTCAAGATTTGAACGTGTAATTGTTTTTGGGTCTTGTTTTAAAAGTAATCTCAATTCAGAAGGACAATTTAAAATGAATTTCTGTGCCGCGGCGTCATTCTTTCTAAACTCCATATAAGAAGTTTTGACTGGATTTTGTCTTAACCATTCAATTACTTTTCCTTCTTCACCGTTGAGAGAAATATTATATCCCATACGAAAACTTGCACCAGTTGATTTAAACCACAATCCCATTTTTACCAGCCTTATTAGGTATCGTGTAGTATCTTCATCTGGTCTTCTGTCAAGACCAAAGATAACGTTTTCTTTATAATACTCAAAGAAAAAGTCTTCTGGGTAACGGAAATCAATAATAATTCCAGTTTTAAATATTGGGAAGAAACGAGAGAATTTATTGGCTGTCTCCAAATCTGTTATAAAATTTGTATGAGCGAAAAAAATTCCTTTATTTTTATTTTCAAGAATGAAATCATATGAGTCAGGTAAATAACAAATATTTCTATCTGCAATATAAATAAATTGTGCGTCAGGTTTCATATCTGCCATATTATTTGTTTCTATTCTTATATAAGAAGAACGTTGCATGCGGCTAAACTCACTTTGATTTGAAACCTTATTAACATAAGGAGCATAAGCGAGATAGGAAGGTGGTACTTTTGCTATCTCTGGCGGCAAGGGGTCAACTGATTTAAAGAACCCATATCCATATATTTCCTTATTCGGACCAAATACATCAAGTGTTTTTGGTAGGTCTACATTAGGATTATCTTTAAAGTAGATAATCCTATTGCAACGACCTACTGGGTCCGTTGGTTTCATCATTAAGCCATAATCATTTTTATTATAGTAATTATAATATTGCATGAGTTCGAGGTTAGGAAAGGCCTTACCTCTGTGCCACAAATCAATATCATATAAACCAATGGTAGCCATTACTCCTCAACCTCCGGTCTCTCGGTAATGGATTCGAGGACGAAGCCCTTATCATCCATTTCCAGTATTTTCTCAAACAGCTCATGTTCTGTTGTTTTATATTTCTTTGGAACGAAATCATCGCCACGTCTGATACCTGTTATAATAAGTTTATTACCACGACTAAACCAAGATTTTTCAACAACGTGCTTTACGCCATCTGCACCACGCTCAGAGATTTGTTTATCCCAAGCAGCAAACTGATTTTTCCAAACTTTAACAGTTACAACACCTGTCGGAGTTAATAACATGACTGAACTCTTGTTCTTATCTTTATCAATAACTGTTCCTGCAATTCTTGACACCTTAAAGAGTTTAATTTCTGCACCATCTTTTGTTGTGAATGAGCGTTCAACTTCTGGCTCAGGGGAAAGTTTATTAAAATCAGAAATTTCATAAACATCTTTCTTTAACTTCTGAAGTGGATGTTCGTGATAATAGAAGCCTAAGCTATCCATTTCCCAATCAGCTTCAGAACCAAGACAATACTTATTCCAAGTTTCATCAATCAAACGCTCATTGAGGTCATTTAAAATTGACTGCTGATTTGCCTTCATCCAGTCTCTCACGGGGTCCATGCCTTTCTTATAAATGTTATCCCATATTGTCATTTTTATTTTTCCGTGAGGGCCATCATTTCTTACTACAACTTCTTCTATTTTTGTCATATCATAATTTGCTTCATAGAATGGAAGTGCATTTTCATCAAAGTAGTAATAAACACCATCTTTTGAGTTCTTAATATATTTGTTGAAATTGAACAATCTCTTTTCAAATGTAAGTTCTTCTGGTATCATATTCTTAGCTATTAACATCTGCATATTCTGTAATGTAATTCTCTTCTTCTGGTCTGATACACTAAGAACATATTCTCTCATTGCTTTAAATCTATCATTCTCATATAATTCATCGAAAGCTCCCGCTTTAATTAATGAGAACATTTGAAGCTTGTTGACTTTAACTTTACTTGTAAAATCTATAATATCTGAATAAGGACGATTTTTGAATATCTCATAAACAAGTGATGTACCAATTCTATTGATACCCTTCATTCCATAAATGATAGCATTACGCTTAAGGTCTGGCTTAAAGATTAAGTCTGATTCATTTATGTCGGGCGGCAATACTGTAATACCCTTTGTTTTAGATTCTCCTATGGCGGCACTTATTTTACCATAGTTAACGCTCTTATTCTTCTTCTTTGTTGTTGTTTCCTCATCTTCATCAGTATCAACATCATCTGTATCGAGGAGGTCTGCACCACCTGCATTAACGATTAAGCAAGCACAGTTCCAATAAATCTGAGGATAATTTGTTGCAAGATATAACGTCTGAATACCAACGAATGAATATGCAAGTGAGTGAGGAAGTGAAAACGAATCGAGTTATCCTATATTCCTATAGGCTCTGACTATATCTTAACTCGCTCCTTATTAGGAGCGCCAATACCCGTTTCGAATGACGTATCAATAGTCACCCTACTCGCGGCTTAACCCGCGATAGTCGATACAGGCTTCATCTTAATGGATAGTTCAAGTTTGAGTCATAATGTGACTCACCAATATTAATACGTCTAACAGTTTCTTGACTAACTTTCGTCTCAACCATTATTTCTGGAATAGTTAAAGTAGAATTAAGTAATAAATCTTTTACTCTATCTGCTTTTATTGCATATACTGTTTTCTTCCTTATTGGATATTCTTCTGATAAACCTTTTCTAAGCTTACCCTCATTAATTTTTTTAACTGTTGAATATCCAAGATTTAACTTTTCTGAAATAGCTTTTAAAGATAAATCACTATATCTAAGTAAATCAATTAATTCATTATAATCATCATTTGTTTTATAATATTTATGAAGAGGATAACTTAAATCTTTATTATAGAAATAATTTCCTTGATTTATCATTGTAATATAACTTGGACAGATATTATATTTATTTTGAATATCCTCATATGATTTACCTTTTAATATCATTTGCTGAATTTCTTTTGCATCCTCTAAAGATATTTTTTTATTAACTGTCTTAGAGAATTGACCGCCTTCTGTTAAGTTATATCCCTCACCATTTCTAACAAAACTATTTTCAAATTTAATCCAAAACTGTTCTCTTTCATCAATCACAGTTTGGTCATTTGAATCAATTTCTTCTAAAATAACTATTTCAAAATTATCTATTCCATATTGTCTTAATTTTTTATGAAATAATAAATCATAATCACCGCTATTTTCATTGAAGGCGGCACTTTTATGTTCATTAATTCTTCTTTTTACGTTGTTTGTTTGTCCAACATATTTATGTCCATTAATTTTATTTTTATAGCAATAAATGTAATACACTATATCAACTCCATTTATTACTATCCATAAGATGATTCCCACGGGATTGCCCTTCTTACAGATAGTTTTTGTTCTATCTATAAGTGTCGGGTTCAACCGTTAGCTCTAATAAATTAGAACCCTTCTGATAAGAAGAAAGGGTATTTGATAGGACAATCGTTACTTATCCCATCTGAGGACCCATTGTAGTTTCCCAAACATAGTCACCGAAATTTTTATTAGGACAAGCATTGATAAATTTCTCATGGAGTTTAGGAATTTCTTCCATGTGCTTTTTCGCAACAGTTTTACGTGCCGCATTAGCTTCTTTCAAAGTAAAGTTTGCAATCTTCTCGTCCATACATACTTCCATCAAGTCTTCTTGAAGTGCAGGAACACCAAAACGTGGAAGATAATATGGTTCGAGGATTTTAATTTCTTCTTCACTTAATCCTCTATCTCTTACTTCTTTATACCACTGACCTATATCGCTCTTAAGACGACTATATCTATCAAGTGGTCTTTCCTTTCCCTTTTCTCCCATAAGTCTCATTATCGCATTTGCAGAAGTCATCTCTGTTGGATTTGTTGGCTTAACTTGTTTTGCAGTTGCCAATCCAACACCAGTACTGAACTGGAATACATCGAGAACGCTACCATTACCAAGTGCTTCCCAAAGCTTTTTATCTTCAAGATTTAAAACTGATGGGTGAAGATATTTATTATAAATCTGTCTTAATGGTAAATCTTTTTCAACAATACCATCTTTCTGCATAAGTTCTATACAAGTTGTTATCTTATCACAAATTTCAGTAACAAGGAAGTCATACTTAACGTCACCCATTGCCTCAGCTTCGTGAAGTGAGAACTGAGTTGTAAGGTCACCATTAGGGCTTCTCATTATTGCTCCAGTATCACATGGATTTGTGTTATAAAGAATAACACCAGAAGCGTGCTGTCCACGCTTATTAACCAGTCCTTCGATTGACTCGATAATCTCAAGGAGGCCGGGATACTTATTCATTTCCAAGATAAATGCTTGAATAGGCTGTCTACCCTTTTCGGGGTCTCCATAAACAACGTCATGTATTGACCATAAGAAGCCACGCTCTTGAGGAATTAATGAACTAAGATATTGAGTTGTTTCAACTTCCAAACCATTAGGATAAGATTCTGAACGATAACCACGACCTGCGGCGGCGATTGCTGAACGAGTTCCTTCTGTACCGAATGTACATACCTGAATAACATTTAACTCACCGCGCTCCTGACGGATTGCTTCAAAGATTTTCTTACGTTTTGAAGGAGACAAATCTATGTCGATATCAGGGAGTTCCACACGTTCCTCATTAAGGAAACGCCAATACTTAAGTCCCCACTGTATCGGGTCAAGCTGAGTTATTCCAAGAAGATAGTTACTTAAAAAACAAACCGCTGAACCACGTCCAGGACCTACGATTGAACCGCAATCCCAAAACAAATTAATAAAGTGCTGGAATGTATTGAAGTATTTAAACAAACAATCATTGAGCTTTTCACCAATTACTTTAATAACTCTTGCTTCTGTTTCAAGTCTATCAAGATATTCATGGTTTAAAAGTTTCTTCTCATCAAGGGCGGCATAACATTCATTTACCCAATATCTTTCCTGTATATCATCACTCATAAATAATTGAACAAGTGTAGGATATACACCCTTAAAAGTCATTGGAAGTTTAGGATAATTCTTAACATCAACCTCTGGAATAATTGATGTATGCTCAAGACTAAATGCTTCAATCTTATTATAAATTTCCATTGAGGCGGCACACATTTGACGGAACTGCTCTTCTGTAAAAGCTTCACTTAAATTACCAAAAGCTTCATCATTATCCATCATGTGAGCATCAAAATAGAACTCATCAACCTCACGGTCACCTTCCTTAGAATTAAGATAAGCTTTATGAATAGGTCTTTCTTTTGCTGTAAGATAATGTGCGTCTGAACCAATTACCATATTTAAGTTATATGCCTTTGCTATTGAACCTACTCTCTTATTAAACTTTATCTGGTCTTTTGATTGACCTGCGGCGACTTCAATATAAAAATCATCACCGAATAAATCAATGTTCCATCTAATGAATTTATCTATATCAATTTTACAACGATAGATTTCTTCTTCATCATTGTGAGCTTCCGCCGCTACAAGCTGAAGAACTCTACCGCCAAGCTGACCACCAATACAAGCTGTAGTTGCAATTAAAGAGTTTGGATACTTCTTAACAATTGCTTCAAGTTCCTTCATTTCTGTTGGAACTCTTGTAAGGCCGCGGGCAGAAAAACTATGATACCAAGCTGTTGAGCTAAGTTCTCTTATGGCTCTATGTCCAGTTGCATTTTTTGCAATTAAGATATAGTGCCAATATCTTTCAATATTCCCTCTGTCTTCGACGAGATAAATCTCATTACCACAAGCACATTTGAAGTCCTGTGGAATTTCGCCCTTTTCCTTTAATTTCTTTTCTGTTTGAAGCCACTTCAAGTGACCGCTTACACATTCATGGTCAGTCAATGCAATACCTTTCATACCAAGACGATTTGCTGTCTTTATCATATCTGGTATCTTATTGATTGAGTCAATTAAACGAATATTGCTATACTCACTATGACTATGAGTATCAAATCTTGCTATATCATTTAAGCTCATTCAGTAGAAACCTCCTTTTTACTTTTCTATATATATTATAACATAAAATATTAAAAAAGTCAAGACTTTATAGGTCTTGACTCTCTTAAACTTACTTCTTCTTCTTAGCCTGCTCCTTCTGAATTTCTCTATTCTTGCGAGCGCACTCGTCCTTGAAACGGTCTATCTTCTTCTTATAGTTTTCCATTTCGTCCTTGTGGATTTTCATTTTAATTTCACCCCTTTATTGTTAATGTACCAAGTGTTGCAGTAACATTAAAATCTGAATTTAATAGCATATTTAAAACTGCATCAACTTCATCTACATACATTTCTCTTATGTTTCTACCTCTTTGTTTATTACTTTTTAAGTCATTAATTGTAAAAACAGTAATATTATATCCCTTGTTTCTTGCTATATTCAAAATATATTCGGAATTTGTAGCTGTAAGAATTGGAATATCATTTTCGGCGGCAAGACGAATTAAATCAGAAGTTTTACCAAGTCCTCTTGGTTTAATTATCCATTCCATTAACCAATTTCCTCCCGTAAGTTTTTATTTCTTGCATGGTAGTATTCATTACGAAAACGATTTGCAAGTTCTTCATCCCAACATAAGTTATAATCTTCGCCATAATAATTATAACAAAGTTCATAGACTTTATGGTATCTTTCAAACTCTTGGCTCACATAGTCAGCAAATACTTGGTAAACTTTAAAAGCAATTAACTCATATAAATTACTTGCTGTCTCTGGGTCAGTATCTCTTGTGTATTTCATTTCTATTTCAGAAATAACACTATTTATTCCCAAATATGAAATATCTTTAAGCCATTCCGTCTTATCTTCTTCTGTAATAACTCCGTCTTTAATAAGAGCATCCAAAACGGGGATAAGAAACTCTTTTGTCTCACAATCATAATAATCGAAAAAAGCTTCTCCAACATCCCACTCTTGGGCTCTTATTGCAGTATAACATATTAAAGGATTTTCAAAATCCATCCAATCGGGTGCTATGTAAAATTTCATTTAATACCCTCCTTACGAAGTTTAGCATTTGTGAAGATTTCAGCACATTTTTCTGTATAATACTCGAAAGTAATTTTCCCCTCGAAAAAGCAATTCATTAATACCCAATATGCATGAGCTTCCTCTTCATTTAATTCTTGGTCTATAAGCCACATTTGCAGTTTTTCAAGTGTATACATTAGATTATCACTCATCCCTGTTGTTCTCCATTCTCTTTATTGTTTCACTCCAACAAGAGCCATTTATTATATTTCCGAAGAATATAATTCCTAAAATAATGAATATAACTTTCATTAAATTACCACTGTTTAACAAGAGTTACAATAACCCATTCGTCGATTATTTCGCCTTTAGACTTCTTGTCCTTCTTTACCATTTTATAAGACTTAAGCTCATAACCCTCAATAGCCTCGTCATTCTTAGCCTTTTCAATTAAAGCTTTAGCTTCAACCTCATCATTAACTCTCCACTCTTCAGTTCTTTTACAAAGTTCTCCCATTATAAAACCTCCACTACCTTATGTAATTTAAAATTATAACAAACCAATTTGGTATTATTATCTTTACTTAACTTAAAATTATGTGCTGTGCCGCGGCTCTGCCCATCCCAAAAACAGATACACATTCTGTTTTCAAAATCTTTTAAATAATTATGCATTTCTGCATTACGAATATATCCTGCGGCATTTCCATACATATCCCAATTTGCTTTAAAAACTTTAATAGGAATATTATTTTCTTTGGCGTATCTTTCTGCGAGTGAGTCGGCACCACGGGCGCCGCCACTCACAATTTCAGTTATATTATACTTGTTATGAGTATAATTCATCACATATGAAAATTCATTGTAATCATAATAATTGCGACTACCAGCCACAAGTACTACCATTAGAAGTCCTCCTCACTACACTCCTTTACTTCAATTTCTTCAAGAAGAATTTGTGGAGTCTCTTGACCGCCATAAGTATTAATATTTGCTCGTCCTGCAGCTGATATATTAATCTTACCAGACTGTAGGAAAAGTTCCTCTATCATATTCTTAGCCTTAAACTTA
>Ga0265299_10004815_pt1 | contig 12672 bp, 10 predicted proteins | sample AusTroGonzalo_MG_4_FD_193485 | JGI IMG/M metagenome (GOLD analysis project Ga0265299, IMG submission 193485) | Bovine rumen microbial communities from tropical cattle in Woodstock, Queensland, Australia - Gonzalo_02 | ecosystem: Host-associated > Mammals > Digestive system > Stomach > Rumen ...
ATAATCATAATTAACTTCTCTTAAACTCTAAGTAGAATAACTTATTTCACAAATATACACAACTTAAAGTTCGATAAAATAAACGCGGAAAATTAATTAACTTAGGGCAGGGGTGAAGTACAAATACTTCGGAACAGAAACTAGCTTCTGACGCGCTACGCTTGTCTTCTTCCTATTTTTCTGGCGTATACGACGCTATGCGCACTTAAAAAAGAGGAAGCTCGAAACTAGAGAAATCGTCAGGGCAATCAAGGACGAGTTTTACATTAATAGTGATTATATTTAAAATTTATGAGATATGGACTTCATAAAGTTTATTTTGTATGCAAAATAAAGATAGATCTTTACCAATTAATGATGTATAATTCTTCATAAGACGATATATGTAGATCAAATAAGATCTATTGCGTTTAATATTTAAAGAATAAGGTAAGTATGAATCTCTACTTTGAACTATTAAAAAAGCCGGTGTTTTCGGCAAAGGATATCGCTGATCGCTATAAAAAAATCAGCGGAGCTCGTTCTGCAATTAAGGAACTTATCAAAAATGGATTGGCTGTAAAAATCCGAAAAAATTTATATACCTGTATTAGCGGAGAAACAGGATCCCCTGTGGCTAATCGATTTCAAATAGCTAGCTCAATTACGGAAACATCGTATGTAACTCACCATTCAGCAATGGAATATTACGGTATTACGGATCAAGTTTATCACGATGTTTATGTTGCATCGGTTAAACCATTTCGAGAATTCGATTTTGACGGATACTATTATCGGTATGTGCGTTCTGAATGTTTAGATGGGGTTGAAATACCCCATATGGGAGGACAAGTCAGAGTAACAGATAAAGAGAGGACACTCATAGATAGCGTTAATTGCATGGATAAAATAGGTGGAGTTGAGGAAATTGTGGCGAGCATATCATGCTTTCATAGAATGCGAGAAAATTATTTGTTGAAGTATCTTGCTATGTATGACAGCCAATTTCTGTATCAAAAGGTTGGGTATTTATTATGGATGAATCGAGATAAATTGAAAATCTCGAATGATTTTTTTGAATTATGTAAGCAAAAAATAGGAAAAAGTACACGTTACTTATCGAGCGATAATAAAGAGGGAAAATATGACAATCAATGGCGACTTGTGATTCCGAATTCAATTTTTGTTATGAAAAATGGAGAATTGAATAATGACCTTTTTTGATAAAGCTGAAATGGGAAGGTGTGCAACTGAGAATGGATTTCAGAGAGATGTTTTTGAAAAAGTGTATCGATTAAAAGAAACTCTGAAGTTTTTGAATACTGAACCGATATTGAAAGAGCATCTGTTGCTCAAGGGAGGAACAGCAATTAATTTGACGATTTTTGATCTACCGAGATTATCTGTTGATATTGATCTTGATTATATTCCAAACGATTCTCGTGAAAATATGCTAAAAATGCGAAAAGAAATATCCTCCCAATTGAAAGATTATATGGAATCGGAAGGGTATTTTTTGGGAACTGGATCAAGAAAAAGTTATAGCTTAGATGCGTTTCATTTTCAGTATGTAAATTCATCTGGGAATAGAGACATGATCAAAATAGAGATTAATTATTCTTTGAGAGCTCACGTACTGGAGGCAGACACAAGAAAGATTACAACAAATGCGTTTGGACAACCGATAGAAGTAATGACAGTTTCTCCAATGGAAATATTTGCAGCGAAAGCTAATGCTCTAATGAGTCGAGCGGCTGCAAGGGATTTATATGATTTTAACAATTTTGTACAATCCAAACTGTTCTTTGAACAAAGAAACATGTTGCGAAAAGTCATTATATTTTATGCATCTGTTTCTGCTGAAGAAATCAATAAATCCTTTGATACTTCAGTGATTGATAAAATCACTTTTAGAAAAATCAAAAGAGACCTTTTCCCGATGTTAAAAAAAGAAGAAATCAGAAATCATTTTGATTTGGATCAATATAAAAATGTCGCTAGAACATATATTGATAAATTGATGCAAGCCACAGATTCTGAAAAGGAATACATGAATTGTTTCGAGAAAGGAATTTATGTTCCAGAGCTTCTATTTGAGGATAAGGTTATAATTGAACGAGTGAAGAATCACCCAATGATTTTGTGGAAAATAGCAAAAAAGATTAAGTAATCAGACCCCGTCGTTTTTCTGCGAAAAATTACGGGGAACGCATCGGAAGCAGCGAAGACTGCATCTCCGTATGCGTGTTTCCGCATTTGGGTAATTATTTTAATGGAGTGTTGATTTTTAAGGAGAAATGTCGTTTTTTCGGTTTCGAATGGAAATCTATTCTCAAGTAGGCAAGCTATAAAATCAACAAATTTAAGTTGAATCAAGATATATTGTTGATCGGAAAGGTAACCTAATATTTACGAAGGTTTTGTTATAACTCTTGTATTTTTCTTTTAAATCTTTAATGAATTTCATATTATTTCTCCTTACATTTGACTTTCTCTTTCGCAGGCATACCGGCAAGCATCTATACAATTGTGTACTAATATTCCATTAGCGAAAAATTCATGCTGATCTTCGACTGTTAGATCATATACTTCTTCTGCTATTCCGCCATACGTAACGGTTTGTACATGATCTACTGCAAAATTTGGTTCTTGAGTATTTATTGATGATAAATTCTTTTCCACATTCTTCACAAATTCTTGTAACGTTATCAAATCCTTTATTTCTTCTGTATTGAGATTTACATTTGTTTGAACAGAATTTTTGATTAGTAGTTCTTTTAGTAAATTCAGATCCGCATACTTCGCATTTACAGATTCCAAAAGTGAAAATACCAAATCTAGTATTTCTTGCATGCTCACTGTGCCATTTACGACCTTCTTCTGAAGAATGCCAATCTTTTGTGAGAGATCTGATTTTAGCTGCCCATTCTCTCTGCCATTCTCTTCGTTCGTCAGAAAAATGTTCTTGCATGTGTTCTTTAACTGATAACTCTTCAAGATTATCAATTGCGTTGTTAGAAGTGTTTCCATCAATATGATGAATGTGATATCCCTTTCTTCTTTTTCCTTTGTATTTTTCCCAAACGTAGTGGTGTAGAAACTTATTAGATTTTTTAAAATACACTCTGTCACTACGTTTCTCAGAGTCTGGATATCTATACCATTCTTTTCCGTCGAATATAATTGTTTCTCTACGCATAACTCATCACCGTATCTTAAAGAAACTATATCACGAAAACCATCTTTAGTCCATATTAAATGGTCATAAGTTCCTGTTAATGAGCGTCCATCTTGAGTTTTAAGTTTATATACTTTAGCGTTTTTTCTTGTAACTCCTGACCATAATACTTTTCTTTGACCTCCACCTCTCCCTCAAGGAAGAGGTGGAGGTCAAATAGCTATAAACGTTCGTTTCTTTAAAATCCGGTTCTGAATATTTCACGCAATTTTAATCTTAAGAAAGAATTAACTTAATTGCTATACACTAGCAACGGGTATGAGTTTAGGATAAGAAAATATGCGAAAAATATTATGTATGTTGAGTTTATTCAGCTGTTTATCTTCAGATGCTATTTTAACTGTTGACGGGTACAAAAAGCATATCAGCAATTTCAGGTCGGACGTAGATCTATTGAAAGGATACATACTTTGCGATTTCGAAAATATTCTTGAAGAACACCGTATGTATGGCAATTTTAAACCGGGGATCAGAGGGCGAAACAGTAAAAAGGGTCTCAGCTACCAAGATCAAGGCAATGACGCGATGACCAGGTTAGTTATACAGCTGTTTCCTTCTGTAGGCGGACATTTAAATCCTGAAGGTACCGGATCTTTTACAAACTTAATCATGTTAGCAAATGAAAATAATTTTTCGGAAATTGAACTCATCGTTGGAATGTTTCAGCTTGCGCAGGATGTAAGATCTCAAGAAGAAGTTAATTTAGAAGCAGATGAACAGATCAAGCAAAAGTTTGACGACATAACGAAACATACGGTCAAAGATGAATTTTCAAAGCTCTCATTGGAAGATTGTTTGCGATTTATTGATCTACTAAAAAACAGTCAGCTACACAATAGCAGAAAAGACCAAATCTCCAAAAAAGTTTGGAAATTAATAAGTAATCGTTTAAAAGATGCTTCTAATTATCAGTTGTTAGTATGTTTTAAAAGATTATCTGAGTGCAAACATGAAGATGTAAAATCTAGTGTTAATGAAAGACTTTTAAGGAAGATCGTATACAAATATTTCGGATCAATTGAGAATCAGAAACTTTGGAAATCTCTTTCAGAGTTAATCGTAAACATCATCGAATCTATAGATTCTGAAAATACAACTTTCAAAGGAGAGATAGATCACGAAAAATACCCGCAGAATTACACCAATTACGTAATAGCGGCCTACGCTTGGAGAATATTGAACAACAATCAGTTGGAAGCTCTATCGAAAAAACTTCAAAAAAGATTAAATTATACTTGCGGAAGTTATGTCGATAAGTTTTTATCAGAGCGCAGGAAATGTTTTCCATTTGGAGATGGAAGAATTTTAGACCACGGTGGTGCATATTTTCAGGGAAATTTATTTCCAGATTGCGCAGAAAATGTAATAAAACAATTTATTGCGATGCTCCTGTATAGTATAGATGATGATCCCGGGGATGACCGTCTTCCAAATACTGAAACTGGAGAAAAAATAAGAAAATTTTTTGCGGGAGGAAGAGGAAAAATTCAGGAACAAGCCCTTAGCAATACAAATAGATCGGAGTGGGTAGATATAGTTTCTAATATCCAGGGAATCAAATATTGTTCAACAACTAAAGGTTTATTTTACGAAATAGATAGCAAATGGGAACATATTCTAGGAGCGATTTGCGTTTTGTTCAAAGATTACAGGGCCGGCAGCAATGACGGAACAAAAATATACGAGAGAAAGTATAAAGCACAAAAAACAATTGAAGATGTAAACCAAAGAATAAAAAATTCACAAATTAATGCTTATAAATATATTAAGAATAACTTTGAAGAAATTTTAAATGATATTCTCGGTATCAGAACTGATGTTAAGCTTTCTTCAAAACAAAAAAACAAAGAAGAAGTAAAGATATATGCAGCATTATGGGAAGAAAATCAAAAAAATATAGAATCAGTTTCTATTATGGCAGATGAGGTCCACAGTTTTTTCGAGAAAAATCAAAAGAAGAAAAAATTTCCGATAATTTACGAAAACGAATGGATTGATTCTCTGCTTAACAATAGACACAAGGCGACCAAAGATTATAATCTTATATCTAAATTTACAGCCGCGCGACATCAACATTTAAAACAAAAAATATTTCCAGAGGCTTTGGCGCGAAGATTCCTTTTCGATCAAATAGAAACAGCTGATTTAATGAAGATTTTAAAAGATTACACAGAACAAGAGCAGATTGAGGTGATAAAATCGATTTACGATCACGCGTACGTACAGCAATTCATGGACTTATTTTACAATCCACAAGAAATAATTAAAAAGATACTGGAAAAGATCCCTGAAAAAGAATCAGGAGGAAAAACTCCTGGAGAGGCTTTATTGCGTTATTACATTGTTGATTCCGGACACTCAGCAACAGAATTATTCGATAAAATTCTGAAAGAAGCTATCGAGAAAAAGGATATCCGAGAAATTAAAAACTTTTTGGAAACAGCTTTTCAGATTTACGAAAATATGGATTTGATCATTGATCGAATGAGGAAAGAGGATAAAGAACGCCCAATGATTCAACCTAAAGGGTCGGAAACGCTTTTGGATTACATGCTTTTTGCTGTGGAAAATATTGCATGCGACGATCTGAAAAATTTAAAAGATCGATTAGTTATGACCTTGGATCTTTTTGATGTAGATCATTTGATTGGCAGTCCAAAATTAGAGAACCTTGTAAAAAAACTGCAAAATCTCTACAAACCCGAAGAAAAAACTTACTGTTTGAATGAATATTTAAAGAGATCCGTCAAGAAAATCAGATTAATGTCACATATCGCGCGATTAACTTATGACGAAGCTCATTTCTTATTAATGAGCTCGGAAGATGAATTTATCACTATTGCGCAGGCTAAAAATTTATTTCTTTTTAATTATTATGACGAAGTGCTGGAACGTGTGAACCCGGAAAAAATAAAGGATAATCTTCCCATAATTTTAACGAACGCCCTGTCAATTTATGATCTGAATAAGGAAACTATTTCAGCAACTGCAGATTACAGTTATCCTTTGAAGGTAATGAGGGATATCGGAAAAGAATATCTGCCGCACATTTCTGTTGAAAAAGCAAAAAGTTGGATAGATATAAATCCAATATTGATTCATTTGTTTAATAAGAAAAATACTGATATTCCGCAGATTTTTGATTATTTCCTTAAGTTGCTCGGAAACGGGATAATCCCAACATCTCACCTGTCTTGGTTTTCGAGTTTTGTAAAATCCGCCCGCGAAAATATATCCGATGAGCAAATGAACAAGTTGTTTGCTGAGTTGACCCCAGCCGTTAAAGAACTAATTAAACGAAGAGACTTTAAATCAGTTTGTGAGGATCTCTTTGATACCTGCATCAACACGGGCAAGCGAGGAGTATCGATGCTTAAATTTTTAAGTACTCATTGCGGACAGGTAGGTTTGGATGTGACAGAAGATAAATTTTCAGAACTAGCGGAATTGTATCGGAATGGAAAAGGGAAAAGTTACAAGGATGAAGAAATGGACGAATATTTGAAAATAAATGTCTAATTAAACGTCCGTTTAAATGAACTTTATGAGTGAATTTTGAAAAGATCGATTCTTTGCTGAATTCGGTATAGAAAACCCGTTTACGAAATCAAAGTTAAAAAAACATAAGCAGAGATGGGAAAAGTATACGCGAGGTAGGGTAGGCGGTCCCGAAAAAGGAATCAAGCTTTACTTTTTTAAGGAGAAAGTAAAGGATATCGCCTTAACCTTTACTTTTGTTGTTAACTTGTAAAGGTTACCAAAGAATATTTCCTGCAGAAAATGAGACTATAGATACGGTTTTTCGTGCAAAAAAGTGTTGATTTTAAGATTAAATTCGTGCAAAAATTGTTAGTGAAATGACGTTATCGAGGTGAAAACATGTTCAGAAACGCAATGAAAGATCTGGAAATTTGGAAGAAAACAAAAAGGCACAAACCTCTTATTATCAAGGGAGCAAGGCAAGTTGGAAAGACTTGGTTGATGAGAGAGTTTGGAAAGAAATTCTACAAAAACGTCGCCTATTTTTCTTTCGACAACTCTCCCATGCTTGATAACTTATTTCGCCACGGCATGGATGTACGGAAAATTTTGGACGGTCTCAGCATTGCAGCTGGATTTAAAATTTCTCCGAAACACACACTTATAATTTTCGATGAGATTCAAGAAAATCCAATGGCGATGACTTCTTTGAAGTATTTTTGCGAAAATGCTCCTGAGTACGATCTGATTGCTGCTGGAAGTTTACTCGGAGTCAGCGAACATAAAGGAACGGGATTTCCAGTAGGAAAGGTTGACTATTTGAATTTATATCCATTGAATTTTCAAGAGTTTCTCTTCGCGATAGGTGAAGAACAGCTGTTGAAAATCATTCGAGACAGCAATTTTGAAATGCAAAAGGTGTTTAAAGAGAAAATAATCGACTTGCTGCGTCGATACTTGTATGTCGGAGGAATGCCTGCAATTGTTAGTTCTTACGCTCAAAATCAGGATTATCAAGAGGTAAGAAGATTGCAGATCAATCTTCTTTCGGATTACGAGAATGACTTTTCCAAGCATATTCCGAAGGAACATGTAGAAAGAACTCGCTTACTGTGGAATGCAATTCCTTCTCAGCTTATAAAAGAAAATAAAAAATGCGTTTATGGGAGAATAAAAGAAGGGGCTAGATCAAAAGATTTTGAAATAGCTTTGAACTGGTTAATAGATGCAGGATTGATCCATAAAGTTCCGAGAGTATCTGAACCGAAGATGCCGTTAAAAGCATATGAAGATGTCTCTGCTTTTAAATTATTTTTGTTGGATGTCGGATTGCTGAGTGCCATGACTCATGTTGACGTAAAATCTTTGCTGGAAAACGATAAATTGTTCAACGATTATAACGGAGCAATTACTGAACAATACGTATTGCAGGAATTCAAAACTTGTCGAGATTTACAAATATATTATTGGGCGAGTAATCGAGCGGAGTTGGACTTTGTGATACAACTTCGAAATGAAGTCATTCCGGTGGAAGCCAAAGCGACAGTTAATCTAAAAGCTAAGAGCTTAAAGAGTTTTCGAGATAAATATCATTCGAAGAAATCGATAAGGACGTCACTGGCGGATTACGAGGAAAACCAAGGATTATTCAATATTCCTCTTTATGATATAGCGAATGTTGCAAAGATATTTTGTTCGGGGGAGTAACAAATGAAACTAGGCTATGCGAGGGTTTCGACGAAAGAACAGAAATTGGATTTACAGCTGGATGCGCTGGAAAAAGAGGGCTGCGAGAAAATTTTTTCGGACGTGATAAGTGGAGCAACGAAGGATCGCCCGAATCTCGATAAAATGCTAGAGCAGCTGAGGGCAGGGGACACGGTTGTTGTTTACAAGCTCGATAGGTTGGGGCGATCACTACGGCATCTCGTAAATCTGATCAATTTTTTCATGGAGAAAGACATTCATTTTCAGAGCCTGGGCGATAATATCGACACCAATTCTCCGCAAGGAAAGCTGATGTTCAACATTATGGCATCGCTTGCGGAATTCGAACGGGATTTAATCCGCGAGAGAACTAAAGCGGGGCTGGAAGCTGCTCGTACTCGAGGGAAAAAAGGAGGGCGTCCGAAGGGGCTGTCAAAAGAAGCCGAGAACATTGCTTACGCCGCAAAATCTCTCTACCAAGAACGCAAACTCAGTGTTCAGGAAATCGCCAATCGTTTAGGAATCAGCAAGGCGACGCTGTATAAGTATTTGAAGTATTAATTAATATAGGGCAGGATTCAAACAACTTCATGATTGGATTTCTCAAAATCACATTAATCCACATATTTGCATGGAATCTACGGGGTGTTATTCGGAAGGTGTTGCTGAGTTTTTTCACAATCTCGGATTTAAGGCCTGTGTGATCAATCCTTTGGTAATCAAGTCTTTTCGCAACAGTAAATTGGTTCGACAAAAGACTGACTCTAATGAGAGTCCAACGCCTTGATTTTTTCTATTATTTTTTCTGCTCTATGTGCAACAAAATCAGACCATTCCCCTTTATTATTATGTTCATGAACAATATTTTCTGCTAAAGATAAAATTGTCTCTCCTTCATTATTTTTGATAAACGTATCTGCTCCTTTGTCTATCAAAAATATCGCACTCTTAAAATTATGATTTTTTACTGCATTTATCAACGGCGTAGCCCCTTCATTATTTCGAGCGTTGATATCAGCACCATAATCCAAAAGCATTTTAATTATTTGCGGATCATCTTTATACATAGATGCAGCAAAACCCAGTGTCGTATCGCCTTCCTCATTTTTTGCTTCAATATTCGCACCATGATCCAGCAAAAGCTTTACAATTTCACTATGTCCTTTTTCTATCGCGTACATAAGAAGAGTATTTCCATGAGTATGTTTACTTTTTTCATTCACATTGATCATAGACTTGCTCTGATGATCGTTAATCTGCTCATTGCTTAACGGTATTTTGTTCTTATATGAGAGTATCAAGGGCAAAATATTTTTAGACTTTCCCGCATTTAAAAGGGCTTTCACAAGTTCAACATCATTAAACATTATTGCATGGAATAAAAGACTCTCTCCAAATTCATCTTTTTCGTTAAGATCCGCGCCGTTATTTCCGAGCAGCTTAATCAGCTTGATCCACTTTATGGGTATTTTCTTCTGGCCATCTTTTCTAGCTTTATCTATCGCAAGACTAAAAGCTGTTTTACCTTCTTTATTTTTTGCTCTTACGTTCGCGCCTCTACTTATCAACTCTTTTGCTACATCGAAATAATTATTTTGCGCAGCTTCCATTAAGAGAGTATTTCCGTTTTCATATCTTGCATTAATATCGACCCTATTATTAATCAAAAATTTCAGTACATCTGTCTGTCCCGAGGATACCGCAATTTTGAATAAATCTTCTCTGAGATCCAACAAATCAATTTCTCTAATTTGCTGTTTTACTCTATCGAGATATCCTTCTTTTACGGCTTGAACTAATTTTTCTTTATCGATGGTATTTATTCCTCGAGAATTCCTCTCTTTTTCGATAACTGTTTGATCATACACGATGTCGTTAATCGTAATTTGCTCTATATTCGGTAAAACCAGTAAAGGATCAGGAATTTCTGCAAAATCCTTATCTTGTAAAGTTACTTTTTTGATAAGATTTGGGCTCACCAATTTATTCACAATGTGACCCAATTTTTGGTTAATTTCCGTATTGATAAGTATCAATTCTTCCAAATTCGGAGTCTTCGATAGTGCTTTTATTAATTTCTCTATATTTTTAATAGAACCACTAACTTCCAACATCTTTAGTTTTTTCAAAGGTATTTTTCTTGCGACGATATCAAAATCATCATCGGTTACTCGCAACTGCTCTAAGTTCGGAAATAGATAACCTTTTCCCAGCCATTCTAAATCTTGAGAGTTTCTTGTGTTAAGTTCCTTAGAATATACACAAAAAGCCGCGTGATATACTCCACAACCACTACCTCCATCTGGGCATGGAATTTGTACATATTCAGGTTTTCTGGTGGTATTGGTGCTAAAGGTCATTTTATCGATGTCGCTATCAGAATCACTGTCACTATTAGAGCTGCTTATACTAGAGCTACTGGATGAACGGAATAAATTGTTTTGCTCGCCATTACCGTGGTACATTGCAAAAATTTCTCCATACAGCAATGCGCAAATTGCACAACAACTTGTTAAACGAATCCTCATATTAGCCTCCATTAATTATATAAATTCAGTATACATCTTCCATAATAATCCCAAATTGGTAAATAAATAATTAATTTAAAATATTTTTGTGACTTTATAAACAACTGATAGCTTTTTAATTTTACTTTTTCAACAAAAACCAGCAGAATAAAAAAGATGATGGTTTAGAGCTAAGGAAAATTGATAAATCGGCAGTTTCTCTTTTTTTGGTTACATATAACACTTCATCTACTGTAGTTTTGGACATTTTTAAAATCTCCTTTATGGAAATAATGCAAAATAGAGCAAAATCATGACGCTGGTGGGCAACTATCGGAAAATAACCCTTTTTTCGGTGTAAAAATTACAATAGAGTGACAATAGAAATGAAATTTGCCATAGAGAATTGGGACCGGAGTTGTTAAATTAAAACCTAGAATCTGTTTTTCGGTTGATTTTCCCGCAGGCCTTATGCCTGAATCTGTAAATATACACACGTCGATAATGATTTTTTCTTCAGTAGTGTTGTCATCCGATCCCATTTTTAAGGTGGGATAAATTTGAGACGCTGTAACAGCTGTTGAAGAATATTTAACTTTTGAACCTTTGTGCTCTCCGCTTGTACACGTATACCAAATGCTTTTTGGTGGGTTTGTTCCGTTCCAAGTACTTAGTTCCCAGCGGTGTGTACATTTTGCTTTTCCGTTTCCCGTTCCTACTACTCGGTACATCTGAACCCACGTTGTATATCCAGGATAGTTAGTGTCTTGGGTATACATAGTTATCCCGTGAAACATAGACAAATTAGCTAAGCAAAGAGCATATTTTAAATCGTCTTGAGTGATCGATTTTGAAGTTCGTTGTTGAGAAATATTCTGAATTATATTCGCCATTTGTTGCCCGACAAACTCGGTTTGTGAATAATATCTTTTAATTTTTACTAAATACCCCAATTATGGATTAGAAAGAAGAGAGCAACGAACAGAAAAGGAAGGTTTAGTAGACTTTATTTGCTTTCGTCAACGTGATTTTATTTATCATGCCAGACTGCATGTCAACGCTAACATGCTCTTTGTAGCCAAACCAATATTTATTTTTTCCTTTACATCCAAAGCAGGAAAGAACGACTGGGGTTCAATCTAGAAAAAACATTTACCGAAAATTTTAACCTCTGAATTTTCAAGTTTGCATAGCAACGATACGTCAGAAAATTCGTAGGCGACAAGCATGGCGCGGCAGAAGCTAATGTTTTGCTCTTTAAGAATTTAGCAGCAAATCTAACAAATTTAATCGGGAGAAATTCAGGGAATTTCGTAAATGAAGATATTTAGTTCCGAAAAGCGAAGCGAACTTTTTCGCGTATAGAGCAAATCTGCGAAATTCACAATTTCCTGCCCGCGCCATTCGCGCCTTCGGTCGCTCCCGTGTTGTCATTGTGAACCGCTACGCTTTTTTTGATTTTCTCAAAAATACGCTCGTTCCGCATCGCTCTTGCGGAACAAAAATGGTGATTTTGAGAGAGCGTATTTCTAGAGAGGAGTTTAATATGACGACATATGAGGAGTTAACAAGTTTGATGGAGGAATGTACGGGAAGCTGTTGTCTTTGGAAGAGACGGTATTTTGCAAATTTCTGTTATACGGATGGAATTAAATTATCAACAAACGCCGTAAAACCTCGTACTTGAGGGCGAGGATATAAGGCGAAAGGGATTTAATCAGGGGAAGATTGATTTTGGATATATTGACGGAGACCAGAGAT
>Ga0265299_10004817_pt1 | contig 12668 bp, 9 predicted proteins | sample AusTroGonzalo_MG_4_FD_193485 | JGI IMG/M metagenome (GOLD analysis project Ga0265299, IMG submission 193485) | Bovine rumen microbial communities from tropical cattle in Woodstock, Queensland, Australia - Gonzalo_02 | ecosystem: Host-associated > Mammals > Digestive system > Stomach > Rumen ...
GCTTCTGTAAATAATTACCGACTTTTCCGATTGCTGATTGTCTGCTGATAAAACTACTTGATTATCCATTTTTTACAATTTTAAAAGATTTCAAAAATAGCGTTGAATTCCTTGGTTGCAAAATTAAGTCATAATTCCTTATGTGTCAAGGATTTTAGTGTTAAATTTTGTTAACAAAAGTTGCGGGATTTTGGAGGAAATCTTAAAAGTTTTTAACAATAATTATGCCTTGTCAGGCTGTTTTTTGTTCCTTTTCCCTTGATGGAAAAGGAACCGAAAAGATCAAGGCCCGAATAATCGGCCCCCGCTGCAGCCGTCCTAAGGCGGTGATCCTCATGGCGGGGAGTGCTTTCTGCTGAAAGCAAACGACTGGGCGCCCCGCCTTGAGTATCATCCGCTTAGTCCGGCTTTTAGGCCCTCGCTGCCCCGCAATCGGGCCGGGCCATCGCGCCGCGAAGCGAAGTGGGGGCGAAGCCCCGATGGAATTGACTAAATGTCGCAATAATTACAAAATTGATAAAATTATATCTTTGTTTATTGCCTTCTTTTTGAAGTAGTTCCAAAATGGAACTATTTGAAGCCCTTTCCAATTCATGACAATCACAATTAGCAAATTACATAGTTGTATTGTAGCAGTTAGTAAGGATTCCTTACATGCTGAAATACTATCAAATTCAACTTTTTTCACAACTTATAACAATTATTATGCCTTTATCAGGCGGTTTATTTGTTCCTTTTCCCTTGATGGAAAATGAACCGAAAAGATCAAGGCCCGATTAATCGGCTCCCGCTGCAGCCGTCCTAAGGCAGTGATTCTCATGGCGGGGAGTGCTTTCTGCTGAAAGCAAACGACTGGGCGCCCCGCCTTGAGTATCATCCGCTTAGTCCGGCTTTTGGCCCTCGCTGCCCCGCAATCGGGCCGGGCCACCGCGCCGCGAAGCGAAGTGGGGGCGAAGCCATGATGCAAGGGACGCTAATTGTTACAACAATTACAAAATAGAAAGAATCATTTCTTTTCCGATTTCCATTTTTGAGAAAGCGAACATTCTTTTTCCTAAATCTTTTAATGAAGCCCCGATATGATATACTTCATTGTCAATAATCATAAATCTGTCATGAGATTTATTGAACTGCTCAATGTTTATTGTCTGATACTGGGAGTTGTGCTTTTCTAAATCCAGTTTGAGATTTTCAGAAATATGAGCGGTGTAGATTGTAGCAGAAACTTTGTTTTCTCGTTTGTTTAGAATTTTTAGAACAGAGTCATCGATATAATTATCAATGAGAATGATGTCTTTCTTAGCCATTCTGATTAAATCCGAAATAAAATTATATGCATCAAAAATCTGACCGTTGTAGAAAACGCCTTCATGAGGCGGTAGTTGACCTTTGATTATGGTTTCAATTTCGGCTGTTTTTTCTTCAAGTTTATAAACTTTTACCTCTAATTTGTCGAGTCGATTGTTAACAGCATAGCCTTTAAGAATAAAATCTTTAATTACTTTATTAGCCCATTTGCGAAAATCAGTTCCTCTTTTGGATTTTACACGATATCCGACTGATATTATTACATCAAGATTGTAAATCTTTGTTTTATAAGGTTTTCCGTCTGATGCAGTTAGTAAGGATTCCTTACATACTGAAATTTTCTCCAGCTCTCCTTCTTTAAACAAGTTGCCGATGTGTATTGTGATGTTATTCCTTGTTGTTTCGAATAGAATAGCCATCTGGGATTGTGTCAGCCACACTGTTTCTTCATGTAGTTGCACTTCTAATTGAATCGTGCCATCTTCGCTTCTATAAATAATAACCGACTTTTCCGATTGCCGACTGTCTCCTGATAAAATGACTTGATTATCCATTTTTTATTAATTTAAAAGATTTCAAAAATAACGTTGAATTTCTTGGTTGCAAAATTAGGTTATAATTCCTTATTTGTCAAGGATTTTAGTGTTAATTTCTATTAACAAAAGTTGCAGGATTTTGCAAGAAATCTTAAAAAATTTTAACAATTCGGTTATTAGTGTAGAATTTTATGGAAAATTTTATATTTTTGTAGGGTCGTAAAACAAAAAATATGCAAGAAGACAAACAAGGATATGTTTACATATTGACTAATCCAAGTTTTCGCGAGGATTGGGTTAAGATAGGTAAGACTATAAATATTGAGGAAAGATTACGTACTCTTGATAATACTTCCGTTCCACTTCCTTTTGAGAAATATGCAACTCTGCAAACTGCAAAGTATGAAAAAGCGGAAAAACACGTACATCATTATATTGAGACTTTTACAAATCTGCGGATCAGAGATAAAAGAGAGTTTTTCAATGTAAAACCTGAACAGGCGTTGAAGATATTCTGTGAGGTTGCTGAGCTTCTTGATGATGCTGTTGTGACGAAGTACGATAATGGTTATCCAGAAATTGTTTACCCATGTTGTTCTTCTGTGTCAGATAAAACTGTTTCTTCAAAAGGTCCAATACGTAAACCTTTTGATTTTACTATGGTTAACTTAAAACCTGGTGATACTATTGTTTTTGATGCTCTTAACATCAAAGTTAAAGTAGCGGATAAGAATAAGGTTGAGTATAATGGAAAGTTGTGGACCCTTACAGGTTTATGCAAGGAATATTTACCAAACAATATGCGCAATAACAGTGGAGCATATCAAGGACCAAAATATTTTAGCTACAACGGAAAGACATTGTGGGAAATAAGATTAGAAAAAGAAGAATAGAGAATATGGCAAAAAAAGTTAAAGAGGAAGTTTTGAATCTCGATGCTATTCTGTTCAAGTGCAGGGATATTTTAAGAAACGCGAAAAACTCAGGATCTTTCTTCGAGAAAAGAGACATCATGCTGACACTTGTTTTCCTTCGTTTTTTGGGAGAAAAATACGAGGACGGTGTTGTTAATCTGCGTAAAAAACTCATTGAAGAGGGTTTGAACCCCGATGATGAAGGGATACAAAAAGCGTTCTTCGACGACCCTACTTTTGCAGATGGCACTTTCAACTTGATGCCGGAAGCCCGATGGTCGGCCATCATCAACACACCTGCACCGCAATTGAATGTAACGCTCGACAATGCCTTGAAAAGCATTAGTTCCACTACGCCAGAACTGAAAGGCTGTTTTGTGGAAGGCACATTTACCCAACGGAATCTCGGAGCCAATGACATCAAGAAAATTGTGGATGAGGTCAACAAAATTAGCCACAAGACATTCGGCGAGGAGAAAGACCTTATCGGGCGTGTGTATGAGTATTTCTTGAAGGAATTTGCTGTTAACGCCACAAAGGAAGAAGGAGAATTCTACACGCCTCACGATGTTGTGCAGTTGATTGCCACTGTAATAGAGCCATTTGATGGCACGCTCTACGACCCCTGCTGTGGCTCGGGAGGCATGTTCATCCAGAGCTCCGAATTGGTGAAAGCCAAGCAGGGTGACATCAGTCGCGTGAATGTGTGGGGACAGGAAAAGGAAGCCGCCACTTACCGTTTGGCCAAGATGAATCTTGCCTTGCGTGGCATTAGCCATAACTTGGGTGGCGAGAGCGATTCGTCTTTTACCAACGACCTGCATAAAGGACTGTATTTTGATTACATCATGGCCAACCCACCGTTTAACCTTAAGGGATGGTGGGACGACAATTTGAGTAACGATGCCCGTTGGACTGATTACGGCATACCGCCCGAAAGCAATGCTAACTATGCGTGGATTTTGCACATGCTTTCCCATTTGAAACCGCTGTCTGGTGTGGCTGGTTTCCTCTTGGCCAATGGTGCGCTTGGAGACACGGATGCCCTAGAAATCAGGAAGAAACTCATACAAAACGACAAGGTGGAAGCCATTATCATTCTTCCTAGAGAGTTGTTTATCACCACCGACATCAGTGTCACTTTCTGGATTCTGAACCAAAACAAGAAGGGCGGCAAGTATCATGGGCGCGAGTTGCGTAACCGCGAGCATGAAATACTCTTCATGGACCTCCGCCAATGGACGGAGAACCCTGTAAAAGGTGAGCAGAAGAAGAAAGTGTTGCTTGTTACGGAGCAAATCCAGCGGGTGGCAGACCTATATCACCAGTGGCAGACTGTGGGAACTGAAGGAAAGAATTTTGCCGAGCCCGAACTGTATAGGAGTGTGGGTTTAGAGGAGATTGAGCAAAACAATTGGACACTGGTGCCCAGCAAGTATATTGAGTTTATTGACCACGACTTGGAGATTGACTACCCCAAGGAGATGGCTCGTATACAACAAGAAATGAAAGCCATAATGCAGCGCGAAAAGGAATCACAGAAGATGCTTGAAGAAGCTTTTAAAGGTATTGGCTATGGGATTGACTAAGTATAAAATAGGAGATTTTGTTGAAGCTTACAATTACCGTTGTGGTATTCCAGATCTTTTACCAGAACAGGTTTCGGGAATCAGTATTGACAAGGAATTCTTTGAACCAGCAAAGCAAGTTGGCGAGGATACAAGTAGTTATAAGATAGTTCCTCCTAATTGTTTTGCTTGTAATTTGATGCATGTTGGAAGAGATAACGCTTTGCCTGTCGCTTTGAACCATAGTGAAATCAACAAACACGTGAGTCCTGCATATTCAGTTTTCAAATTGAAAAACGAGAACATTATTTTAAAAGAATACTTTTACATTTTCCTTAAATCATCAGAAAAGGACAGACTATTTAGCTTTCATACGGATTCTTCGATAAGACAAGGCTTACCTTGGGAAGATTTCTGTGACATTGACATCACTCTCCCCAACATTGACCAGCAGCGCAAATTTGTAAATGTTTATCTGTCGCTTCAAAATAACCTTGCCGCCTACCAAAGTAAGGTGGAGGATTTAAAAATGGTTTGTGATGGGTATATTGAAGAACTCAGAAGAGATTATGTAAGAAACCAGTCTGATAAGATGGTTCGAATTGGTAATTATATATCAAAGAGGAATGAGGTTAATTCTGATGGCCAAATAGAGTTGGAACAGGGTATTAATATCCAAAAAAAGTTTATTACACCGCAGAGATCAAACTCTAATCTTTACAGTCGAAGGATTGTTCGAAGAGGAGATATAGCATATTGTACTCAACTAAACAATGCGAATGTCGCAGTTGCATATCGAGATGGTGATGATTGCGTTGTTTCATCAGTATACGATATTATTTATGTAAAAGATACGTCTGCTCTTCTTCCAAAATACCTAATGCTTTGGTTGATAAGACCAGAATTTGGAAGATATGTCTATACATGCTCAACAGGAAGCGCATATGAATTTCTAAGTTATGATGATTTGGCAGATTATAAGATTCCACTCCCTGATATAGCTATTCAACAGGCAATAGTCAATATTTATGACAGTTATATTGAGCGTCAGCGGATTGCCGATGCACTCAAAGAGCAGCTCAAAAATATATGTCCTGTGCTGATAAGGGGAAGTTTAACTGAGTAATAAAGAAGGAGCAATCATGATATACATAAAGTCGTTACATATAGAGAACTATAAATGCTATGAAAATGTAGATATTGAATTTAATAATTCAACAAATATTATTGTAGGAAATAATGAGGCTGGCAAGAGTACGATACTTGAAGCCATAAATCTATGTCTATCAGGTTTGATTAATGGAAGATATATCAAAAATGAGCTAAACGAATGCTTCTTCAATAAGAACGCAGTAGAAAAATATAGGCAAAATACAAATGCGAATCCGCCACACATTTTGATAGAGGTTTATCTTGACACAACTGATTCGAATGAATCAAACAAGGTATACGCAAACCTTAAAGGATCTCGTAATTCAAAAAAGCAAGACACCTATGGCATCAAATTGGGAATAATGTTTGATGAGAATTACAGTGATGAGTATGCAGCTTTTAAACAAGTAAATAGTAATCAAAATGTGCCAATTGAGTATTATCTTATAGGATGGAAAAGTTTTGCCGATCAAGATATCACATCTCGCTCTATTCCCATAAAACCAAACATAATTGATTCATCAGGAACAAAATATAAGAATGGTAGTGATTATTACATTTCCAAAATAATCAGCAACAGATTGGATAAATCCGAGCAAATTTCTCTTATGCAGGCTTTTAGAGACCTCAAAGAGAGTTTTAAAAGCGGAGATAAATTAACTGCGATAAATGATAAAATTGCAAAGGATTCAGCCATATCAGGGAAAAATGTATCTATATCTGTAAATACTACAGAAATGAACGCGTGGGAGAATATTCTCATGACCTATTTTGATGATATTCCGTTTACGCAGATTGGAAAAGGTGAACAAAGTATAATAAAGACGAACCTTGCCCTATCCAATATTCGTGAAGATATTTGTAATGTTGTATTAATTGAAGAACCAGAGAATCATCTTGCTCATACTAATCTAAATTCTCTTCTAAAGTCAATTGAGGAAAGCAATAAAGATAGACAGATTATTGTCACAACACATAGTAGTTTCGTTGCCAACAAACTAGGACTTGGTAATTTAATCTTTTTAAGTAAAAGACAGCCACACTATTTTAAGGCTATTGATAAAGGTACTCAAACGTATTTTAGAAAATTAGCAGGGTTTGAGACTTTGCGGTTAATACTTTCCGACAGAGCGATATTGGTTGAGGGACCGTCGGATGAACTTATTGTTCAAAAAGCTTACATGAAAAAGCATAATGGTCACTTGCCTATTCAAGATGGCATTGATGTTATTTCTGTAAAAGGAATTCAAGCAAAAAGATTTTTAACTTTAGTGGGGGATTTACCAATAAGAATCGCAGTCGTAACAGATAACGATGGCGATTATGATAATAATATAACTGCTCGATATAAAGTTTTTACAGAAAAAGATAATATTGAAGTTTTCTCAAATAAAGATAATAATCAACATACACTTGAGCCTAGTTTTGTTGCTTGCAACGACGAGCAAAAAATCAAAGAGTTCCTTAGATATACTGGTGATAAAACTATAGTAGAATATATGGAAACATGTAAGTCCGAATGGGCTTATAAGGTGTTTTCTGAAGAAAATGATTTTTCTTTTCCTCAGTACATAAACGATAGTATAGATTGGATGGTACAATGAGTAATTTGGTATATATAGCTGCTGCTGGTTCAGGAAAAACTACCACTTTGGTGAGGAAAGCTTGTGCTTTACCTTCATCTGAGTATGTCCTTATTTTGACTTATACGGATTCAAATGAAAAAGAAATAAGAAATAAGTTTTACAACATAAATGGATGTATTCCACCAAATGTAGCAATTCAATCGTGGTTTTCTTTCTTAATCCAGCATCTAATAAAACCCTACCAAAACTTTCTAACTGATGATTCATTTGAAATCAAAGGCCTTGCTATGGTACATAGTGATAACAAAGGAAGTAGAAAGACATATATGACTTCCAAATCGAATTGGGAGCACTATTATTTTAGCAAACAACAAAGGGCTTTAACTGAAAAACTCAGTGAATTAGCATATGATTGCAATATAAGGTCGGGAGGAAAGCCAATTCAAAGGCTTTGTGAAATATTTGAGAATATCTACATAGATGAAGTTCAAGATTTAGCTGGTTATGATTTGGAATTAATAAAGTTGTTTTTTCTTTCAAAAAGTAACGTGATAATTGCAGGAGACCCAAGGCAAACAATCTATCTCACAAATTATAATGGAAACAAGAATAGAAGTTTCAGAAACGGGAAAATATTAAATTATTTGTCAGCACAACAAGAGTTAAAAAACAAATATACAGTTGATACAAATACTTTAAATTGCTCACGTCGCTGCTGTCCTGAAATATGTGAATATGCTTCAATTATTACACCTTCATTTAGCAAAACAGAATCGCTGACAAATTATCAAGGTAAGCATTGTGGTGTTTATCTTGTTAAAGAGAGTGATAAATCGCTTTTTCTCAATCAATATAACGATAGTATTCAATTAAGACATAGTATTTTAACAAAAAGAATAGATCACAATTTTAAAGTCATGAATTTTGGAGAATCAAAAGGAATGACATTTGATTCTGTTTTAATATATCCAACACAGCCTATGATAAAATGGATAGAAGATCATAATGAAAAACTAGAAGATACGTCTATAAACAAATTTTATGTTGCTGTGACAAGAGCGTGTTATTTGGTCGGAATTGTATGGCCTAAAGATACATGCTCTGCAACAGATATAAATTTTTGGAGTCCATCAATGAATTAACAATAATCAAGACTATGACGAAGCTGAAAAATATCAACGGTCACTTTGTGGAAAGCGATTTTGAAAATGCACTAATCATCTTCCTTGAACAGGCAGGTTGGCATTATCTATATGGCGACAATATACCCAGGATGAGCCGTAAGGAAGTCCTCTATAAGGACGACCTCGTCCAGTTTTTGAAGAAGACCAATCCTGATTTGGAAGACGAAGATATTCTTCAGATAGCCGAGAATGTACGTTTGGTGGGAAGTGATTCTGATTTTGCCACGCTGCACAAAGTATATGGCTGGATGGTAGATGGAGTGCAATATGTCACCAAAAAAGGTGTTCCCCGCACGATAAATCTTATCGACTTCGAGAATCTTGACAATCCCGATAAAAACAACATCTTCCGAGTCGTTAACCAGTTTACGGTGGAATATGTCAACAATGGCGAGACCAAAAACCGTCGCCCTGATGTGCTGCTTTACATCAACGGTCTGCCGGTCTGTGTTATCGAATTGAAAAATCCTGCCGATGCCAATGCCACCATTCATGATGCTTGGGAGCAAATCAACATACGTTATTGGCGCGACATCCCTGCGCTGCTTCATTATTGCCCGCTGGCCTGCATCAGCGACGGAGTGAAGACCCGTTTAGGAACCGTACGCACTCCCTACGAGCACTTCTATGCTTGGAGACGCGTGGAGGACGGCGACAAGATTTCCACCATGCCGTTTGATGAGCTGGAGACGATGGTAAAGGGGGTATATCGTCCAGCACGTTTCCTTGAAATTTTCAGGGACTATGTCTATTTCCAAGATAGGAATTACGATAGGAACGAGGTGGAAATAGTGTGCAGATACCCACAGTTTTTCGCCACCCGATTGCTGCGTGAAAGCGTGGTGAAGTCCGTGCAGACTAAAAGCGGTAAAGGTGGTACTTACTTTGGCGCTACTGGTTGCGGTAAGACTTATACTATGGCATTCCTTGCACGCCAGCTCTCCATGCGTTGTGCTGCCGAACTTGGTTCTCCAACTATTTTGATGATTGTGGACCGTGAAGACCTTCAAAAACAAGGTGCCCAGTTGTTTACAAAGAGTACTGAATTTCTCGGATTAGGAGAGGTAAAGATTGTCCCAAGCAGAAAGATTCTTCGCCAAGAATTGGGACTGCGTCAAAGTGGTGGATTTTTCATTTGCACTATTCAGAAATTCTGCGATAGACAAGACGACAAAATAGGTTTAATAAATGATCGTTCAAATATCATTTGTTTCAGTGATGAGGCGCATCGCACCCAAATTGAAGGCTCACGGCGCATCCAGTTCAGCGAAGATGCCGACGAAAACATGAAAGCAATGGTGTCAAAACCATACGCCAAGGTGCTTCGTGAAGCCTTGCCCAATGCTACTTTTGTCGGTTTCACTGGCACACCCATCGCAGAAACCTATCAGACCTTTGGTGATGAAATTGACCGCTACACGATGGATCAGGCAGTAGCTGATGAAATCACTGTACCTATCAAATATCATCCTCGTATTGCCAAAGTACTGCTCAATCAAGAGAAGGTGAAGGAAATCGAAGCTTACTATTCGAAGTGTGCCGATGAAGGTTCCACCAAAGAGGACATTGCCAAGAGCAAAAAGGCAATGAGTTCGTTGGAGGTGGTGTTGGGCGAACCTGACCGTCTCGACAAACTTGCAGTGGATATTCACAACCACTATACATCGGCGGTGGCCAACGACCCTGATAGGGTGCAAAAGGCCATGGTGGTATGCTCTAACCGTAAAATTGCTTACAACTTGTTGCAAAAGTTTAAAGAGCTTTATCCCGAATGGTTTGTGGAGCGCAAAACTCCTGAGGGTGTTGTGGTCTCAAAGGAGGAATTGTTGAAGCTGAAAGAAATGCCGACTATCGCCATGGTGGCCAGCGTGGGCAGCAACGATGAAGCTGAGATGTACAACTATCTTGGTGGTGTAAAGAACGACAAACGTTCAGATGAACTGGATGCCGCTTTCAAACAGGTGCATTCCAATTTCCGTATCGTTATCGTGGTGGATATGTGGATTACCGGTTTTGACGTGGAATGCCTTACATATATGTATAACGACAAGCCTTTGCAAAAACATTCGTTGATTCAGACTATCAGCCGTGTAAACCGCAAATATCCTGGCAAGGAGTTTGGTCTTATAGTGGACTATATCGGCATTCGCGACTATATGATGGAAGCCATGAAAATATATGGCGGAGGCAGCAATGGAGGCAATTCCCTAGCACCGACAAGTGATGACATTGAACAAGCCACAAACATATTCCGCGAGCATTTGGAAATCATCAAGATGTTGTTTAAAGATTATGATTTAACACCATTCTTGAATGCTGATACCGATCCAGCCAAACGTTACACCTTGCTGGCAAAGGCGGCGGAGTATGTCTTCGCTTCAACTGAAATACTTAATTCTGTGAGCAAGGACGGAAAGAAGACCCAAAAAGTTAGTTTCAAGACCTACTTCCTGCAAGAGGTGAAGCGTATGCGGAAGGCATACGATTTATGCCAGCCTTCTGGAGAACTTGGAGAGGAGGAATCGGCTTTGGCACAATGTTTTATGGCTATTGCAGGTATGATATACAAGATGTGTGGAACGGATGCTCCCGATACTGACACCATGAACCGCCGTGTGGCGAAGATGGTGGAAGAAGCATTGAAATACAACAATGTGGAGAGTATCCTTGAAGAGGGTGATGAAATGGATATCTTCGGTCCAGAGTTTACAGAGCGACTTGCCGACATCAAGATGCCAGCTTCAAAACTGGAAATGCTCGTTAAGTTACTGCGTAAGCAGATTACGGAGTATAGTAAGACCAATCAACTGGCTTCCAAGAAGTTCCAAGAACTGTTGGAAGCCACTATTAACCAGTATCATGAGCGGCGAAAATTCCTTTCGGAACAAGAAGCGGGAGCTACGCAGGAAGAAACCGCTGAAAGCATCATCAAGACAGCAACCGAGCAGGCCCTTGGAATCCTCAAGGATATGCAGGCCGACCGTGAAAGTTTCCGAAAGTTAGGGCTTACCTTTGAGGAAAAAGCTTTCTATGACATTCTTATGCATTTGAGAGACAAGAACAATTTTGAATATGGCGAAGATAAAGAGCTGAACGGCGTTGTGGTGAATGAGAGGTGCAAGAGTTTGGCCTGCAAGATCCGAGAAATCATTGATGCCAAATCATCCTTTGCCGACTGGCTCAACAACCAACGTGTTCGCGACCAGCTCAAACAAGACATCAAGATTTGCCTTGTGAAGAATGGGTATCCGCCACAATACACCCCCGAAGTTTTCCGCGAGGTGATGGACCAGGTTGAGAACTTTAAAGAAAACGAGAGTTAGTTAAAAGGATGTCATTAAAGGGATACATATACAAGTACACATACCCTAATGGCAAAGTGTATATTGGGCAAACCACAACAAGCGTTGAGAAACGATGGCAAGAACACGTTAGCAATTCTAAAAGATTACACTCAAAAATGGTGTGTGATGCCGCAATTAACAAATACGGCAAGGATAACGTCAAGATAGATATATTGGAAGAGGTCGAGGTTGATGAAAAGAAGCCAACGCTACTTGTTGAGAAACTAAATAAACTAGAGAGAAAGTATATTTCAGAGTATGATTCAGCAAACATAGCTAAAGGATATAACATGCTTTTAGGTGGCGAGAGAAAGCCATTGGAACAAATGATTCTTGATGAGAAATGGTATGAATTGTTTGATGAACAAAAATGGAGTGAAGCATTGTCGTACTATGAGTATATGCTTTTTGAACGCATTCGGCCTAAAGTGTGTGAGACCCATGAAAGATTAGACAGAGAGGAGGGGCGTGTTTGGTATGGTTATAAGTTTATGGATTATACAACAATGAAAAAAACAACCTTTTGTGGTTATTTTAAGAGATATAGAGACTATCCTTTCGTATATGATATCGGTGATTTTGATTACGATGAGAGCGGCAATTTGTTAGAACCTATTGGTGCTGAGAAAGAAAAGTATTTATTTGATAAATTAATCAAAAGAGCTATTGAAGATAACTGGATTGAAGATATTAGGCAAACTATCTGGAAAGAAGTTATGCAAAAGAGGAAGAGAGTACTTAGCGATTATAGGCTTAGGTCTAACGACTTTTAATTATATTATGTTATTATTGCTTATAAGTTTTGTGTTATGAACCCGAGTATAGACAATTATAATTACAAGCGTTGCTATACGCATTACACTGATTGCATTATGAATCTCCGCCAAGCGATAATTAATGGCGAAGTGATAGTTGCGAAACCGGTCCTATTGCTTGCGTTAATTGATGGTTTAGGGCAGGGGATATTCAAAGAAAACAAATTCGTACTTAACGAATGGCTCGAGGACCGTTACCTTAAACTAATGGTAGAAAATACTAGTCATTCGCAGTTCGACAAGCCATCCGATATCGCCAAT
>Ga0265299_10004827_pt1 | contig 12655 bp, 13 predicted proteins | sample AusTroGonzalo_MG_4_FD_193485 | JGI IMG/M metagenome (GOLD analysis project Ga0265299, IMG submission 193485) | Bovine rumen microbial communities from tropical cattle in Woodstock, Queensland, Australia - Gonzalo_02 | ecosystem: Host-associated > Mammals > Digestive system > Stomach > Rumen ...
CGGCGGCCATCAGTCTGATCTTGAAGACCTTCTCTCCCGTGAAGTACTGCATGTACGGGTTCTCCATCCAGCGAGCCACGACACCTTCATCGCTCAGGTTGTAGATGTTCTTCAGAAGCATCATCCCAACCATCTTCCGGATCGGGACGCTCGGACGCCCGTTGTCCGCACAGTAGTACTCCGCGAACTCCGACTCCACCGCCTCCCAGTCAATCTGATTGGCCAGAAGGACCAGTTCGTGGTTCATATCGATGAAACTCTCCTGTGCAACTTCGAAGATGGACATCTGATGTTCCTTGGGTGTTTTACTTATCTTCTGCTTCATTTTTCAGCAGGTTTTCTAAGATCAGCATTTTATGGCATAAGGCATTGCTGCCCGTTATTATCAATATCTAAAATCTATTCTTGCTCCTCTTCATCTTTAGCAATCAGCACCCCGACCTGATTGGTTCCTTCTATCTCTGCCAGATGGAAATTACGTTTTATCTCCAATGTCTCAATTTCATCCCCCTTCCCAAAGGAAAGGCATGTTTTAACAGACAGATTGTAGATTCCAGATTCAAACAAGAATCTGCTCAAGCTCTGATTTGTAAAATCAGCCTTAAAACATTCTGTTATTTGAGAAAGGAAATGAGATTGATATAAACGTTTCATCCCATTATCCCAAAACGGATATTGGCTTGAATGATATACAGGATCAGGTGTCAAGGAATACAACAATGCTGATGGAGAGTGACGTAATATGAAAAGTACTTTTTCTTTATACTCTGGCTCTAGATCAAAACCGTATTGAATATCCTTAATAACGCCAAGAAAAGCATCATTGATATGCTCGTGATAGAATTGTGACAGCAGTAATTCAACTGGAACTTGATCCGAAGAAAAAATGGTTTTATAGAAAGCAGCCAAAAGGTCTTCTCCTATTTCCCGGAGTGCTATTCTCTTTGATTCTTTGTCGTAGCAGAATAATGATTCTTTAGCAAAGAACTCACTTATATCGGAAATCTCAATCCCTATCTGTTCAGCTTCATTCTTAAAGATTTCATCTGTAACTGGTTCGGCCTTAATGCAATCACGGATCAAGTATACACGCAGTCTCGCTTCCAGTTTTTGCTGATTTCTCAGCTCCCTCAGATCAACATAATCTATCTCCTTAAACGAAGTTTCTTTCTCGACCAAAGGGAAAAGTATCTTAACTTTTTCCCTGTCAAGATACTCTCCTTTCCCGCTATATAGTGTAAAGCCATTATCTTCAAAGGAAATCAGCCAATAAACTCTCTTGTTATAATAAACGACATCCAGGTCTTCCACGGTTTTATTGGAATCCTTCGTTATTACACCACGTAATTGAGAGGGAGCCGGAAGTTGGTAAATACTCGATAGAATAGACTTTAGCGCATCATTTGCTATTAACTGTATACTATCATCGCCAAAGAAATCGTCGCTCAAACTACCCATCACAGCACCGTTTGCTCCACTTAGGGCAATCATTAACCCGATCGTGTTCTGACGTTTTTTGCGTTCAATGCATAGTTTACCGACAAACTTCAACCAGTCCGGCAGAGTAATGGGAGCGTTATGCGCCTTACATTCGCAAAGAACAGGTATCGTGATAGGTTTGCTTCCAATTTGCTCAATAACTTTCTCCGCATTTGCATCCAACTCATTTCCGCCACTTGTCTGCTTATTCAGTACAATATTGGTAAGCCCCTGGTGCTCAAGCATCTTTTCAGTTAACTGCTCAAGCTGAGTGCCCTTGTCATCGGTATTTTTACCAAGTATTATGAGTCGCATAATCACTAATCTACGCCGATAGCCCCCACCACGCGTTCCCAATCGCAAAGCGCCTCCTCCAAGAATAACAAAGAGAGAGGTGCAGGGAATAAGTCATATCGGATTGAACTCTGCAGAATCATAAAAAGATGGTTGATGAGTTATAGCGACCATGAGGCCACAAAAACTTTCGCCTTATTATACACCCCATTATCTAAATCTGGATACTGCTCTAATACAGAATTAACCCAACCAGGGCCATGACCTCCTACTTCCGGGATAAAACGCTCCAACTCGCCAACATAAACTAAATAAATATGAGCTGATTTCAATCTATTATTAATAGCGTTGAAAGCAAGTGTGGCTTGTCCTGCTGGTAAAACACTTATACCACCCTTCTTTAACTCACCCCATTTTGTAACAAGTCTGATTTTCTTCGACAAATTGTCAACATCATTGCGACTCAACGCATCACCATTCACACTTTGAATAAAGGCATTTATCTGGGCATTCAACTCCTGCTTCGTTACTTCTGTCCTTCCACCATTGAGTTGAGATGAAAGAACGTGATAATCAGACTCCATATTATCATCCCAAGAACCGCCGCAAGACTCGAATAGTTCCTTCAATGTTTGCTTATCATTCAGAACATCTATGTCCGGCACACAACGAAAATCAATAGACAATGAACGTAAAGCAGTAGCAACTTGCTTCATACGTTGTTTCCCACTACAGTACGTAAACATAGTTTCTGAAAACATTCCTTCTCTCTGCTTCAAATGATCTAGGATAATTGAATACAAACGGCAATCAGAATCACTTTCACACAAAACAACATTTTGGTGGAAAAGGCTACTCATAATATTTGAGTGCTTCAATAAAGGATCTCCCCAAATTGTTTTAAACTGATCATTTTCAAGGATAGCAAAAGCATTAGTATTCCCTTGTCGAGTGATACGAATCACTTTGATTCTTTCCGGGCATTTTTCCATCAAACCTTTGATAACATCTTCACTGTGAGTAGATATAAATGCCTGTCTTTCATCACCAAGAAGTTCACCTATGACCTTACCCATTATTTTTGCCTGCGGAGGGTGAAGAAATGATTCTGGTTCATCGATAAGGTAGATGCCATAATTCTTCATTATCAGATGCAAGACGACACCTGTAAAACTACGCATTCCATCTCCTTGCTCATCTACCTTTGGATACGACTGAAATTGCTTACTCAACTCATCCATAACATCTGGTGCAAATCCTCCTGTTATCTGAGGAATCTTACCCATCAATAATGAAACTCGCTGTTTGGAAAGGTAGTCAGGAGTCAACTCATAGCCAAATGCTTCATTGAAATATGTAGATACTGTATTTTGATAATCCTTATCATACACTAAGTAATGAATAGGATGTTCTTTACGATCATCTGCATCAATTGCTTGAGGTGGTGCAGACATAATCAACCTATTTTCTGTCTTTAGAAAACCCACCAAATATGGTCTAAATGCTTCAAGTAGTCTATCCTTGTTATTATAAATACTTAAATGAGATTGATAGATTAAATAATCATATCCAGAATATGAGCTATTGTTTGACTCTGTATACTTTGATGTCTCTTTAAGCGATTCTATTAATTCGTCCAAGTTACCTTTCGTAATACCGATCTCTTTAATTACAACAGAATCTAATTCTTCACTGATTTTCTTATAAATATCACGTAAAGATTGACTCTTCCCACAATTATTCGGGCCAACGAATACTACGATATCATTGGGATTGATGGAAAGATCTTTCCCATTATTAAATACTAGTTTGGTAATCTTTGTATAGAACATCTATCGTGCTTTCGTTGATGCTATTGGTCGCTATTATTAATCTCTGGAGAGGTATCAAAACACTCCGTCACTGTCTTGCTATTTCACCGGATCAAAATATGTATCCGGCTTCTCGGGATTGAATACCTCGTTGCAGTACATCACGGTGACGAGGTCTCGGTATCGGAGAGGTTAATGATGTTGTGCGTGTAGCCCGGGAGCATGTGTACGACCTGGATGTCTTCACCAATCGATCTCCCATTCCAACGTCTTGCCTTATTCTGTTTCGAGCATGGTCTGCACATCCTCTGCAGGAGGGAGGTAATCATCGACGCTGGCGGGCGAGAGAACGGGAAATCCCAACTGCAACCCTCTTTTAGAATGGAATGTACATTCGCAGGCTTAACCCTTAAATGTACCTGGGACTACTTCTCGTAATAACCTTTCTTGCTATACTGCGACCAGCGGATGTACATCTCCTGGTAGTGATCCTTGATGAACTCGGATATCTTCGCAATCTCGCGGTCATTGAGGATGCCACGGTTCTGGAGTACCGAATCGCCATTGCTCTTTACGAAGAACTTGGCGGAACCGCCCTCGGCGAGCTTGCTGTCGCTGGCATGCACGTGCATACACTCTACCACACAGAACGACGTGAAATACAGATAGTAACCGGCCACTTTGAAATCATAGTACTTCGGCATGGCTCAGTCCTCCATGTATTTGAGGTTCTGGTGCAGGTAGCGGCTGGCGATGGAAAGCTCGATGTCATCCATTGTAGTTTCCAGTACCTCTCCATCCTCACTGAACACCACAGCTTTATCGGGACTGTTGAGATTAAGCACATGGATACCATCCACCTCACGGGTGAAGGCATATCCGTTGACGACAATGTCAGCCTTATCGGCAATGGTTTTGATATCAGGCATAAGCAATACGCACGCTTTTGATGGGTTTCAGGAAGGCCTCGGAATCAATGTACAATCCATTGAGGATGGGCTTAAGGTCAATATACTCTTCTTCGGGCTCGGCATTGTGACTGTACTTGGCCAGCACCACCAGATAGCCGTCGTCCCAACGCACAACATCCACATACCGCTCCAGGCTGTAAGGCGCACGGAAACGGATATTGTATCCCCCGAAGCTGAAGGCCGTAAAGCCCCCGGCGCTGCTGAGGATTGCCTCGTGAGTGGTATTTTTACTTTTGATCATATCCTTTGCAAAAAGTCTCTTTTTCCCCCTCTCCAGGCTCGTTCACTAATTCACCGGATCAAAATATGTATCCGGCTTCTCGGGATTGAACACCTCGTTGCAATACATCACGGTGACGAGGTCCTCGGTGCCAGAGAGGTTAATAATGTTGTGCGTGTACCCCGTTTGCATTTGCACGGCGCAGATGCGGTTCTTGATGGATAAAACTCGTATTCCTCGCCGAGCCAACGCTCTAGCAAGGAATATCCGACCTCCCAGGTTCCTATCCAAGAACCCTTCCGGCGGTCGAATTTCATGTGCGTACTACATACGCATCGCAATTGTACAAATATAATAATTTCTTAGATAAATGCCCCCACAAAACGACATTTTACAACCATCCTTTCCCCTTTTTGCTTATACAATCTAACGATCCCTCCGCCCCTACCTTCCCCGGCATCCTCCCGGCCCGCTGCACGGGCTGCATTACGGGGCTCATTACGAGGTACTTTGCGGGGTGCTTAACGTTATTCATCACGTGCCTTCTGTGCCTTCTCTCGTGGCTCTTTACGTGCCTCTTTACGTATTTCCTCACGTGATAACTTAGTTCTCCGCACGGCATCTGCCGTTTCCATTTACCCATCCGAGCAAAGGGCTTCCCCCCGCTGGGGGCCCTTTGTGTGTCTAAGCGTTGATCTTCCCTCAATGACCTTCCAATCCACAATCCCCATGAGGTCCCTTCCCTCCCAAATACTTACCATTTTCTTTTTGCATTCCCAGATGCTCTACCTTTTGATGGGGCGGCCCGGAGAAAGCTTGATTGCGTGAGGGGTGATTCGGCGAGAGGGCGCGGGGGGCACGGAGGGAATGGAGGGGGCGGAGGGGTCGGAGGTCACGGGGGGGACGGAGGGCTCGGAGGGACGACCGCGATGATGCCATTTTACAAAAACAAAAAGCACACAATCCTACGCGACGTGCCCCGGGAGCTATGGTCATGTGCTTTTCGCCCATTCAGAAACCCACGAAAAGCACATCTGGGGCCATTATATGGTCCAGGGTGCGTTGGGGCGTGCCTTTCTGACGGCCGAACAGCGTATGTATGGTATTCATACAAATATAATAATTAATTAGAATAACGCCCCATCAAAACATCATTTTACCACCATGGCTTCCCGTTTTTTTGCTTATTTGGAAGACATGGATTCAAGTTGCATGCCGGGTCTTACTCACGTTTAAGACACGTAAGTTGTGGTAAGCCTATAAAAACTCAAAGCCACAGCCTGCTCCAAACGCGACCTGTGGCCTTGATTTTTTGGGGTGCTGATAATGGATGCTACCAGACTTCCCTAATCTTTTTGACTCTTGCGAGAACCTCCCCTTGGCATTTCCATCTTGAAGAACCTCCTTGGCATCCTGATAGCCTAACTAATTACCCTGAAATGATTCATCTTTTCAAGATCAGCTAATGACATAGGGGGAAGTGGATAAGCTTCCCATTGGGTGCCCTTAACTCTTTCATAAAGTGCACCTCGGAGAGTTCCGTATGTCATACTGAGGAATGTGGGAACTATATTGCTGGTGAAACTGATTTTTTTACTGCCTTCATCAATGGAAACCAAAGAATGATACTCCGCAATACCGAACTGGATGGACAAAACCATTTCACATACGATTCTCCCCTCCACTGAATACCTGACACCCGTACGGACTACAACTTTTTCATTAACGGGACGCACCTCTGTTTCAATTAGATAATGGACAAGAAGCGCTTCTGCTGAAACGGGAGCGTCATTGTTAACAAACTTCTCTTCCTGGATGGAATCAAGTTTGAATGAGACTCTTTTCTCTGCTTCCATGGTTAGTAATTATTTGAAATAACACCTACAGTATCCTCCTGAGCAGTATTCCAACGCCTCCTTTTCGAAATCGGTTCATTGATATTGACTAAAGGAAGATCTAATACTAATGAAGGGTCATATGTGATATTAAGGTAGGAATAAGAAACGGAGGGAGACTCTCCCGTTATCTTAGCGTGAAGATAATAGGAGAGTTCTGCCAAAGTATCTGATGTGAAGTTTTGGTCTCCGGCAAGCCATTTGGTGATTTCTGAAGGCTGTCGTCCCATCTTGTCTGCCAGTTCCTTTTTGGAAATGTGCTGCTCGGCCATAGCATCAGCTATCTGGATGGCTGTACGCATTCTGCGTGCCACTTTCAGATAAGTGAGTTCCGACCTGGCTGCAAGTATTTTCCGTGTATTCGTCATATGCTCCTTAGTGTTAGTCTTCAAAGTACAAATCCCCTTTCATTGATCCATCAGGGCAAATTGTAATATCCTTTTCCTTTATCCTCTCCATGATTAACGCAGATATCCTCATCATTTCGGTTGCATGGAGAGACAAAATATCATCTTCTTGCCAAGCGGCCACATTCTTGTATCCTCCAGAGCCTAAAACAAGCAATATTGAACCGTATCTGATTGCATACAATCTTATTGGGAAATCTTGCTCTTTTAATAGAGCGACCACTCCATCTCCCGGGACACCCTCATTCTCTCTAAAGAATTGTATCCGGGCTCCACCCTCTCTTCCCATAAACTCCAATTTTGACCATATTTCAGCAACATCATCGGGGAAATCCTTTTCCATCCGATCCAAGAACTCATCGAACAAAGTATATTCTCCATCACCATCATAGGCTATAGAATATATCTTGCATTCCGGACCGGATAACTCCTCTATTTCCACGATTCTAAAACCCATAGTCAAATTTTAGTTCGCAAAGATACAAATAAAATCACAAAAATTTCAACTTTAAGTGAAATATTTCATATTTGCGAATCTCCTGATCGGAAAAAAGTATCAATAATTCTGATAACGAACTGCCTTCCTCCATTATCACATGATTCTTCTCACAACGATCCAGAAAACCACTCATCCAAGTAGCATAAAAAGATTGGAAGTTGATAAATCTCCCGTTCACACAATCGGCATAATCGTTATTCTTTCCGCCAATCTTCCCATGCAGGGAACAAACCGTAACATCCCGATGAAGCAATCGACTGGCCTTCTCCAAAACCACGTCCCGACGATTCTCCAGATCTTCAGTGAGGAGGGAAATCATCTCTCTTCTTTGTTCCTCGTCAGTCAATAACACTTTTCCCATCGCTTTCCTCTCTTTCGGTTTCAGGATGATTTCTTCACTCTTCCAAACATTCCCGAATTTACCCCCACGAGAATCCGCTCGCGCATCGAGGATTCTGTGTCCGGACTACCTGCTTGTCTCAAAAAGTTCTGGCGAACCTGTCGTTCAATGGCACCGAGGCGCTGACCACGGTTAGGTGCAATGGCCAGTTTGGTATCAAAATGGTAGATGATCAGTATCGCCGAACTAGTCGATAATCTTCCCATGATCTCCTTCCACCAGATTGCATCCGTTGCCCCCACAGAAAGGCCAAAGAGGACAATGATGTCGGCTCTGTTAATGAAAGACTTGCATTTGACGTCCACTTCTTGCTTCAAGACACGGTTCGAATAGGGCTTCACCAAAATATCGGTAACCTCCTCATTTTTAGCCAATACCTGATTGGCAATCTGTGTCGGATCGTTTACGCCCAACAAGATTGTTGCCCCCTCGTCAAGTGTTCCATGCACATGGAGCACTTGTCCAAACGTCCATGGGACTCCGGTTCCTGCCACTCTACCGCGCAAAGGAGTATTGGCATCCCAATTGAGAATACGCTCAATCGTACGCGTATAGTTGAAAGTGACCAGGTCGATGTTATTCATAAAGTTGGGATTGCCACGTCCGACAAGTCTCTGATCAGCGGTTGTCAATGCAATCTCCGGAGATACAAGATATTTGAGTAGTTCCTCTTTGGAAAAACGATCGGGGTCCACCTTCTTCTCTTCCCGTCTCAAATAGTCTATCAAGGCATCGCTCAGGTTGTAATAGACCTCCTCGAACTCCTGGTAATTGGCCAACCGTGTTGTATACTGTCCAAACGCCCATTCCAAATCGGCCCAATTGTCTTTCCCGGATTCGATGATCTTCTTCAGTTCACAAACCTTCGAATTGACATTCTCCTCTGCCTGAGCGCAATAAGCATCGTAAAAATCGGCATAGCGTGTCTTCATCCCTAAAGACACGTCAAATCCATTACCTATCAAATACAGAATGTTCATTCGATTATCCAAAAAACCTTCAAATAGCCAAATGCCGCATGTATGCTACGTACGATACGTATTTATACAAATATAATGATTAATTAGGACATTGTTTACACTCGATAACATTTTCAACTTTTGTTGATCTTTATTGCATTAAGAATCCATTTTTGAGCCCCAATATACAATCCCCATGGCGGGCCGGAGAAAGCTTGATTGCGTGAGGGTTGATCCGGCGAAAGGGCACGGGGGGCACGGAGGGAGACCGCGATGATGCCATTTTACAAAACAAGAAGCACACTATACTACGCGACGTGCCCTGGGAGCTATGGTCATGTGCTTTTCGCCCGTTCAGAGAACCGCGAAAAGCATGTCGGGGGCCATTATATGGCCCAGGGTGCGTTGTGGCGTGCTTTTGGTTTGCGAAAATGCCCCGGGTGGTCTGCGAATGCTGCGAATGCCTCCCGCTCGGTCCGCCAATCCTCCCCGCTTGCTCCGCCAACCCACCTCGCTCGGCCAGTCCCCCACTCAATGAAACACCGCCTCAATGACCGCCGGGTTCATCCGGACGGCGCGGGCGAGTTGCTTGCGGGAGAGGGTGCGGCGGTTCTGCCAGAGGGTGCGGGCAACCTGGATGCGTTCGGATTGGGTCAGTTTGGTGATGGGGCGGGCGAACTGGTTGTGGCTCTCCACATTGGCCTCGGTACGCAGGTCGGAATCCACACGCTTTTCCAGGAAGATGCGGGCGTCGCGGGTTTCTAGCTCTGTGAGGTCCTTTTTGCGCACGAAGAGGAAGGCGATGAAGCGGCGGGGGGAGCCGAACAAGGCGTGGACGGCGTCCACATCCACATAGCAGCGGGGATGAATCATCCCATTGTCATCCAGCAGCCAGTCTTGCGGCAGGGGCATCCGGGTTCGGAACAGGTCGCGCTGGGCCCGGATGGTCAAGTCGCCGATCCGTTTGCCCCGGGCTTCCGGAGCCGGGTGGAAAAAAAGCCGGCCTGCTCCCCAGGGATAATCCTCCGGCAAGAACGGGTAGCCCGCATCCATCGGGTTCCGGAATACGTAGATGATCTTCTGCATCAGTTCGACATCATCCTGAATGGGCTCGTGATGTATCCAGATTCCGTCTTTCAGCAGGTAGTCGCGGCCCGTGCTATGGAAATACATGGTCAATTGCCGTTTCATCTGGACCTCGAACGAGCCGATGTCTTCTCCGCGACCTTGCGCGACGAGATGGAAATGCGTATCCATCACCACTTGGCAATAGACCCTGACCTGATATCGCCGGGCCAGCAAGGCCATCAGATTCATGGCAAAAACCTTGTCTTGGGGCAATTCGAACAACACGGACACCCGGGTCCCGTCGGAACAAATGTGGTAGCAATCCTGGACCGGATGCCGTTCCCACTGCACATAACTCTCCATCTCCAGATCATTTTTGCAAAGATGGAAAGAAATCACGGCATTATCCGTTTTAAAAACGTTTAATTGAAAAAGAATTTTGCCGGCTCTCTCCCCTGCGCAAACCAACCGCACGCTCATCCCCATTCCGTGCTCTATATCGGCCTTCCCCGTGCTTTTCGCCCTTTCCCAAAACCGCGAAAAGCACGCACCCCCCAAGCAAAGCACGCCCCTTGCGGGCCAACGTGCTTTTCCTTTGCACACCCTCCCCAAAACACGGCCCGAAGCAACGGCACAAGGCCAATAAATCGAAGGCCAATGACCATCGGAACCGGAGGGATTCCGGCTTCGCCGGCATCCCTGGGCCAGGGGTCCTGCAAAGCATAGAATGGCATCGGCCCCTACGGGAGGCCAAAACCTAATAACCATCGGAGGCCGAAGGCCGACTCCCCCTTCCAGGGGGACCCAAGGGGGTGTGTCCCCTGGGGGACCGCCGCGGAGCGGCGAGGGGGTGAAAGGGTAGGCGCAACAGCGCCGTGCCCTCCGCCGAAGCGAAAGAAGCAGCGCATCAAGCGCTGCTTCTGAAGCGGAGGCGGAGGGATTCGAACCCCCGGGACGTTGCCGCCCAACAGTTTTCAAGACTGCCGCCATCGACCACTCGGCCACACCTCCGGAATATTACTCTTCTTCCTCCTTCGAAAAGAATTTCCACTGGAACAGGATCATATAGATCGCGCCGACCGTGACGCAGCTGTCCGCAAAGTTGAAGATCGGTTCGAAGAAGATGTTTCCGCCCACGAAGGGGACCCAGTCGGGCCAGGTCCAGAGCGGGAAGTAGAACATATCCACGACCTTACCCTGCATGAAGGGCGCGTAGTGCCCTCCCAGCGTGGCAACCAGCCCGGGGGCTGATTCCGAGAAGATTAGGCCGTAGAACAGGCAGTCAAAGATGTTGCCCAGGGCTCCGGCCGTGATGAGGGTCATGCCCACCAGCACGCCGGTCGGCACCGGCTTCTCCCGTTTCAGGAGTTTGGAGATCCACCAGGTCAGGAAGGCGAACAGGAGGATCCGGAAGGTCGTCAGTGCGTATTTGCCGATGACCCCGCCGAAGGACATCCCGAAAGCCATGCCCTTGTTCTCGATGAACACGAGCTGGAACCAGTTCCCGAAAACCGGGATGGATTCCCCGATGGACATATTCGTCTTGACCAGGATCTTGATGACCTGGTCGATGATGACGAGGGCTGCACCGAGGAGCAGGAGCCTTGTTCCCTTGCCGATCCGCATGGCCTCAAGCAGGGAATCAGTTCTTTCCCTGCTTGGCCAGCATCTCCTTGGCTTCCACCGTCAGGGTGGCGTGCGGGACCAGGCGGAGGCGCTCCTTGGGGATGAGCTTGCCGGTCACGCGGCAGATGCCGTAGGTCTTGTTCTCGATGCGCACGAGGGCGGCTTCGAGGTTCTGGATGAACTTGTACTGGCGCTGGGCCAGGGCGCTCGCTTCCTCCTTGGAGAGCTGGAACGCACCGTCATCCTCAACCGTCTTGAACGTCGGGGCGGTATCCAGGATATCGTTCCCACCGGTGTTCATCACGATCTTGCGGAGGGTGGTGTATTCCGCGCGGGCCTTATCCAGCATTTCGTTGATAATGCCGCGGAACTCTTCGAGGTCCTCGTCGGAATAGCGGGTTTTGTTGTTCTCTTCCATCTTATCTTTCTTTTAACGTTTTACTGCAATACGGATGCTTCCTTCGAGCCACTCCACCTCGCGGGCGTCTGCCGGGGCCTCGGCGGCCGGGGCCTGGGAAACGCTGCGGGAGAGCGTCTGGGCGCCGATCCACTCGCCGAAGGATGCGAGGGCGGCGGAGATTTCTTCGGAATCGGCATAGACCACGGTGTCGATGCGGTCGGTGACCTCGAACCCGGCGGTCTTGCGGAGGTTCTGGATGCGGTTCACCAGTTCGCGGGCCACGCCTTCGCGGCGCAGGTCCTCGGTGAGTTCCACGTCCAGGGCGACGGTCAGGGCGCCTTCGGAGGCGACCAGCCAGCCCGGCATGTCCTCGGAGGAAATCTGGTAGTCGCCGGGGTGCAGGACCACGACGCCGCCCGGGAGGGACAGTTCGTAGTCGGTGCCGGCGGTCTCGGCATTCTGGATGGCGGAGATCGTCGCCTGGTCCAGGGCACCGAATGCGGCGGCAATTTCCTTCATCCGGGCGCCGTACACCTTTCCGAGGGTCTTGAAATTGGGCTTGATCTTCTTGGTGATGATGCCCGTGGTGTCCACGACAAACTCCATCTCCTTCACGTTCACCTCCT
>Ga0265299_10004829_pt1 | contig 12655 bp, 17 predicted proteins | sample AusTroGonzalo_MG_4_FD_193485 | JGI IMG/M metagenome (GOLD analysis project Ga0265299, IMG submission 193485) | Bovine rumen microbial communities from tropical cattle in Woodstock, Queensland, Australia - Gonzalo_02 | ecosystem: Host-associated > Mammals > Digestive system > Stomach > Rumen ...
TTGAAACATTATCTTTCTAATGTTGCTAAAAGTCCAGGCTGATATGGAAGTAGTCTTCGAGAAACTTCTTACAGTCAATGCCATCGTCAAATAGGTTGCGTCCGAAACGCTCTTGAAACTCTTGCATTGACTCTGTGAAGACAGTCATGGTGAACCACTGAAAGACGTTATCAAACAGTTTCTTTCCCTGTCTGTTGACGTTCTTATAATGGTTGTCAAAATAGTAACTGGCATTTCTGACATACTGCCTTACCATCAACGGATGCTTCTTAAACTCTTCAATGCGTTTCCTCTTTGAAGCCAGAGGGCAACACATACAGCCCAAACGACGGGTAACGTCGAAACGTCCGCTTTCATCGTAGTAAAGAGGGTGGCACTTGATCTGACGTTCTTTGATAAACTCTTCTACGTCTTCATTCGTCCATTCCAGTATTGGCAGGTATTGTCTGACTTCATCCTTATTGGCATAGATACGACATTGCTCTGGTTCTTTGTAAAGTTCCTCGCGTTTCTTGCTTTCCTCTCTACGGATGCCAACGACGGCATAGTCATAGATACGGTATTCTTTCAGTTCTTGACAGCAGAAACGAATGGTACGTGACGGTAGTCCTTTGCGTCGGATAAGTTGAAAGAAAGTCTCTTTTGGTCTTACAAGTTCAACACCATGCTCAATAGCGTGTTTGATAGTTCCAGCAGGGTCTATTGTTGTTATCTTGTAAATGGCTTTGTAGTCAACTTCTGCCATCTTTGCCAGTTCCAGTATAACGTCTGAGTCTTTGCCGCATGAGTAGCAAATCTCTAATGGCTGTCCGTGTTTCTTCGCTGCCTTTGCAGCACTCTTTATGACGAAAATAGCGAATTTTACCTTACGTTGTAAGTCCTCTCTCATACCACATTAGAAAGAGAATGTGGCATGAAACATTATGAAGGTAATGTGACCTTCTGAAACATTATTTGTGTAATGTAACTATGATAAAAAGCGAAGTTTATAACTGTGACTGTCTGGAATATATGCGGTCATTGCCAGACAAACATTTCGATTTAGCAATCTGTGATCCACCGTACCAGTTGAAGAAATCGTCTGTCTCAGGAAGCGGAAAACTGAAAAACCGTACTTTGAATAAGCACGATATGAGTTGGGATATCGCTCCACCACCTGAGTATTGGCAGGAACTTTTCAGAATCAGCAAGAATCAGATTGTTTGGGGCGGCAATTACTTTCCCTTGGCTCCGTGTCGGTGTTTCGTGATTTGGGATAAAGAACAGGTATGGGAGAATTTCAGTCAATGCGAAATGGCTTGGACTTCTTTCGACAAACCTGCAAAACTCTTCACTGCATCCAATCGTGGCGGTCACATCGACAAAGTAAACTGGCATCCCACTTGCAAACCTATTGAACTATACAAATACTTGCTGAAGACCTTTGCCAAAGCGGGTGACACCATCTTTGACAGCCATTTAGGTAGCGGTTCAAGCAGGATTGCAGCCTATCAGATGGGCTTTGACTTCTACGCCTGTGAAATCAATAAGGAATACTACGACCAACAAGAAGAGAGATTCAGAAAAGAGTGTCTTGGCGAGTACGTGATGAAAGACGGTAGAGTGGCAAAGCAATTAGACATATTTGGATAACATTACACAAATAATGGGAACAATAGAAATACCACATTACCTTCAGAATGTAATACTGCAAGGTGATTGTTTGGAACTGATGCAGCAGATACCAGACGGCAGCATAGACATGATTTGTTGTGATTTGCCCTACGAGGTTTTGCATAAGAATAACCCTAATGCACAATGGGATAGGCTTATTCCTTTTGAACCTCTCTGGAAACAGTACGAGCGTATCATCAAGCCTAACGGTGCAATCGTACTCTTTGCGCAGGGTATGTTTACGGCAAAGTTGATGCTGAGTAATGAAAGACTCTGGAGATATAACTTGGTATGGGATAAACAGAGAGTTACGGCATTCCTCAATGCCAACCGTATGCCTCTGAGGTCTCACGAAGACATTTGCGTATTCTACAAACGTCTTCCTACATACCATCCTCAGTATGTCGATGGTGAACCCAATCACTCACGCGGTAACGGCAAGCACAAACACACTAATTCCTGTTATGGCAAGTACAAACAGGACTACAAAGGCAGAACATACGATAGTGTGCCGAGAGTGGAGTCAACTGTGCCAGACGGCAAGAAGCATCCGAGAAGTATCATAAGTATCAAGAAAGAGCATGAGAGTACGGTTTTCCATCCTACTCAAAAGCCTGTGGCATTGATACGATGGCTGATCAGAACTTACACCGATGAAAACAACATCGTACTTGATAACTGTTGTGGCTCTGGCACTTGTGGAATAGCCGCTATCCGAGAGCATAGAAAGTTTCTCTGCATGGAGAAAGACCCAAAGTATTTCGAGATTGCAAAGAAGCGTATTGAAGCAGAACTTAGAGAACCAACTTTATTCTAAAACAATTAAAAAACAAAAGAACATGACAAAATTATGCAGTTTGATGTGTCCTGAGTATGGTTACTGCAAGAACCGCTGTAAGGACAAAGAATGTGGTGGATTTAACCCTATGGATTCCGACGAAGAGGAACACGATCCGATGGAAGAAAAGTTAGAACGAACAACATATTAAGGCTATGGAAGTAAATTTCAAAGTTGGCGACATTGTTCAGATAACAGGGTCGGCATATTCAAAGAAACTTGGTCAATTCGTGACGATTAAGAAAGTCTGCAATACGCAGGCTTTCGTTGTTTATCCTGATGGCGAAGAAGAGTGGATAGATTATGACAATATCACTCAGAGCGGTAAGGTCAAGGATATGGTAAACCATCCCTCTCACTACAATCAGAACGGTATTGAGTGCTTCGATGTTATCAGAGCTGCCATTGGTACAGACGGTTTGCGAAAGTTTATGCTTGGTAACAGCATCAAGTATCTTTTCCGTTGCGAACACAAAGGTCAGTATCTCGAAGACATCAAGAAAGCAAGGTTTTATCTCGACGAGGCAATTAAAATCCATGAAGAGCCATGAGTGATATACGCTGGAATGAAGAGGAATTGCAGAAAGTTGTCAGGGCTATTCCTGTTGCGACACTCAAGAACGAGAAGAAACTTGAAGCGTATTTCAAGGAACAGGGTTGGAACAAGATAGAACTTGCAGCCGTGTTGACAGTCGTATTGACTGCCGTTCCTGACTTTCGTAAGATTACACTTTCTGGGGAAAATGAGATAACTTTCGGGGATTTTTACGACTACCATGAGCGGGCGCAGGTACAGTTTATTATCATTCACAGAGTAAACTATATCATGCACCAGGCAATGATTACCGTCTATGACCTTCTGGAAAAGAATGGTAGTCTGAAGTTTATGGTGAAGAAGAATCACCTCGAAGCCGAAAAAGTCTGGAGAGCCTACGAAGAGCCGCGTCGCAAGCAGATAGAGAAAGAGGCTTGGTACACGATGCAGGATCATCTTAGAATCTCCTATGACATTCTGAGTCCGAGACTGGAGAAAGTCTATGAGACCATCCGTGACTACATGATACGTCTGGGTTGGAAGAATATTGAGGTTAAGGCAAGGATTGAGACGGCTTTGCTCGTTGCGAAAGTTGCAAAGCATAGTTTCCGGGCTTTTTTCAAGGAATTTGAGGAAAGTTGTGGCTGTGACTTTAGTAAGGGCTTTGAGTATGCTGACTTGCATCTGATGGTTAAGTATTTCTCGCAGATGTCAGAGTCTCTTGGCTTTGTAATGACCAAAGACAGATTTGGACTGCCAGATGTTGACTGTTTCGACTGTGACGCAAATCAGAGAGTGAAGTGGGCTTGGCAGGATTTTATCAAAGACTTACAAGACAATGACTTGATGGATGAATCTGCCTTACGTGCAATAAACTTGAATCCGAAAGTTGCTGAGGACTATCACAAGTTGATAGCCGAAGAGGAACAACAGCAAATGGATAAGAGTGTTGACAAACTCAGTGAGAAATTTAAGGTAACTAAAAAGAAATGATATGGAAACATTTGTGATGTTTAGAGAAGACAAGACCAGGCATAGCGCAATCTTGTTCGTGAAAAGTTTTCGCCCTAAGAAATGGCTGAGAAAAGAAAAGATAGAATACACTATCAATGCTGATCAGGCAGAGTATTTCGGTGATAGCGATTTGAAGTCAAAGGTATGTGATAGAATCAAGCGAGACTATCCCAATGCCGAGATTTGGTGTGACACTTACAGAGATTTCACAGAAAAGTTTGTCAATCACAGATTCTGGGTGATTGGTCGTTGGCGTGAAGATGACACTGAAGAGTTCTATTGTGGCAGTGACCAGCACGGCAAGCCCGAATACACAACGGACTTGAACGAGATTCGTTTCTCTTTGTCTGAGAGTTCTATCAACGAAACTTTGCAGACTATTCGTAAGAGCACCAGAGACAGGGCTTATACCAGACTTGTTTTCCTCAGTCTCGAAAATGAGTTGCTGAGTCCGTGCATGACGATAACCTGTACGAGCAAGAACAATGGTGCAACAAAGTTCTTTGCCCGTGAGGAAGATGGCAGACTCAGACTTGTTTTAACCTCACAATTTGCTGCAAAGTTCAACTACGAAGCATCTATCAAAATGTGGGAGTATCTGAAACAACACAACAAGAACTTCTTGTATGCTGTGATGCCCGCTTTCAAGGATAATGTTTCGGCAAAGAACATTGAGCAGTATATGCGAGACCACAAAGTTTCTCGCATGATTGTGATGGACTTGCAACTGAAATTCCTGAACAGAAATGGCAAGGCATAGAAGAGACCGCGACGATTCCACTTCGATGAAGCCAAAGAATAGGGTGATGTGTCCTGACTCGATGAAGCAGAAAATGCTATTTGAGAGTGAGCGCAAAGCCAATGACTTCATCAAGTGGAATGGTGGTGAGATTGATACGCATGGTGGCGTATTAAGAGCCTATTACTGCCCTGCCTGTTGTGGCTGGCACATATCAAGTCGGAGATATAACAAAGACTACGAGACCAGAACTGACAGGCTTATCAATGCCTATAACAAATCTATCAAGACCACAAACAAGAAGATTGACAGACTGATCCATTCAATCGACTACGAGCAAGAGGCAAGAAAAGTCTTTGCCGATTTACCTGCTAAGATACAACTCTGTGACAGTCGTAACGTACTGAGGAAGTATCTGACAGAGTATTTCAAAATTCATGGAATGGTCGATGATGGTAATCTCAGAACTGCCATCTACAAGGTATGGGAGCAATATGTCAAAAATCCTTATTGATAATGAACTTGTTCGTAGGAAGAATGTCGGTGACTACTTTCTGAAATATTCTCAGGCGGTGAGGCCATGGTTGATAGACCTTGCTGAGTCGTACAAAGAAAGAGGTGAGTTTCCGATGTTTCCTTTGGTCGTACTGCCATCGTACTATACCGATTCCAGAGACAGAGAGATCGCTATGTTTGCGGCTCTTTTGTTGAAGAATGATGCAGAATACGACCAGATACAGGAATTTCGTACTATGCTTGGTAATGAGCCTTGGCAATGGTTTGTGCAGAGACAGTTTGTTAGGCTTGGTATCGGAAGAGTCCAAGACAAGCGTACTGGCGGTGTGCTGAACTGGAAGATAGCCAACCTATTCTCAAAGATATGGGATGAATGTCATGTCGTAACTGTGAGAGATAATTTCATTAGGGATATCGGTACGCAGTTGGAAAACAGAGTCAGGGAACAGCATTGTTCGTACTTCGATATGCTCACTTTGTGGCTCGAAGACTGCAGTGTTGGTGACTTCTTCTATAAGTTGAGGCTTCTACTGATGATTTTCGGGGCTTCTGGCGGCTTTTCTCTTCGGTTGTGGGTAGTTGACCCATCTGAGTTAAAAAGTCCGCTTACGAGCGATTTACGGACGTTTCTGAGCACGTTCTTTCCAGATTACAGAAGGTTTGGAACGGTTGACGATGCCATTAACAAGTTTGGTTTTGACAGGGATAGTGATTTCTTCTATGCTTTTTTAGCGTACAAAGAATTGCAGAAAAGAAATCCAAAGGTTTGCAGTGAGTTTGCTACGACCTATCTCAGATGGTATTGGATGGGTGCGTTAAAGAAACCGTATCAGATGCGGGAGATTCTACCAAAGGTATAACAAAGGTTGTTCGTGTTCGAGTTCAATTGTTGTTAAGACCCAACGGCCTTTGTTTAGGGGAGTGACCGATGCAGAGTAAGGTCGCTCCCCGCTTTTTTTTGTATATATGCGTAAAGTATGGAATAATTTTCTTATCTTTGCACCGAATTTGTAACATCTAAAAGGTAGCATTATGAAGAGATTTGTTGTTTCGTGCTTTATTGCACTTACTATGTCCGTTGGTATGGATGCGCAAACCAATACCTACAATTCTGTATTTCCTATTCTGAACACGGTAACGGCTGAACCTGAGTTTGTCGTAACCAGTATCTCACAGACTTATGTCTTCATGGGTCGTACAGTCCTATTGTCTGACATTATGTATATCAGAATGGGCGAACACCCTGCCTATGACGCTAAATGGGGCAGTGACCTTGGTTCTTTTGTCTCGTTTCGGTACGTCACAAAAGATATGCTTGGAACTAATGGTGAATGGAATAGCGGTTCAGAAGCCACACAGTTTGCTTTTCATCCAGGCGGCTTACCAAATGTAACCTATTACGACTCTGACACCCCTATGTCTATTCCTTTGTATGCTTTTACGTACAGTCACGAAAAAGGTCTTAATCTCGTAGATTTGAACGGGATGAAAGTTGTGGCGAAACTCGATGATGGTAACGATCTTACAAAGTATGCCTATCTGACTGTGTTCGCTGGCAAAGGACGCGGAGCCAAGGATATTATAGTCATTGCAGGAAAAGACAACTACAAGATGTTTGGCACGTTTGTTGAGAATGGAGAAAGTGGGGTGAGAGCGATTTCTTTGTCAGACACAACACCATCGTACTTCGGCATCAATGGGCAGAAATACGATGCGCCACAACAAGGATTGAATATAGTTGTGGACGGTCAGGAAACAAAGAAAATCATTGTGAAGTGAATCCGTGACGATTTGTCACGCTTTTAGGTATATATAGTACCGACGCACATTATAGGGTGTGCGTCGGCTTTGACTACTCAAACTCTAATGTAAGAGTTTTGATAGCGAGAGACCTTTCTGTGCCATCTGGCTCTTCTACCAAAGCAACACCAGTATTGGCATTCAGGTTGAGCAACTTAACGTCACGGCGAATGTTTGTTGTAACTACTTTCATACTCTATTCTCCATTAAAAAACGACATTGCTTCTTCACCTAAGTTACGAGTGTCGGCAAAGATGTAACGACTCGTAATCAGAGTGTTTTTGTGATTCATTAGTTTGCTGATTGTGGCGATTGGAACGTCACGCTTTGCCAGTTCCGTTGCACCCGATCGTCTGGCGGTATGAGAGCCAATGAGTTCGTACTTCTTTCGGATTTGTACCTTTCCATGATAGAACAACTTGACTGGCTCGTCGATGCCGCAGTTCTGACAGATACGTTTGATGATGCGGTTGTAACTGGCACGTTCAAACTTCTTACCTCGTTGCTTGAAATACTTGATGAAGTTCTTATGCAATGGTACTGTTGTGGCAATGTGCGTCTTCTGAGAGACATAGGTAATGAAGTCACCCTGAATGTTCTCAGTCGTAAGCTGCTGAATGTCTGAAGAGCGGGCAAGGCAATAGTATTCACAAAGAAACTGTGCCTTGACGTTCTTTTCATTCTCAGAGCGAGGTTTGTAGTTCTCGATGCGTCTGATTTCTTCTGCATTGAGCACTACTTGCTCAGATGGTACACGTTTAGCCTTCAACTCCTTTGCAGGATTCTTGCACGGGATGATACCTTCATCAGCGAAACGAGCGAGGAATGCTTTGATGATAGCGAGATAGGTGCAAGCGGTATTGCCTGCAAAACTACCTGTGATGTACTCTCGTACTTTGGAAAGATTGAGCGTAGTCAAATCACTCCATTGTACTTCATTGACTCCGATTGCTTCACGCATGAATCGGAGAATCTGGACGCGATCATAGTTCTGGCGCGTCCATTCCTGTTCAAAACTAAGAATGTGCATATCTAATTGAATTTTGATGATTAAAAAATGAGCCTATATATACAATTACGTATATATAGACTTGTAGTGAGTGCATAGCCATTTCACTGACTATGCACCTGTCTAACCAAAAATTCTATCAATTATGAATAGAAAGCAGAGCCAGACAATACAACTTATCTGGCTCTTTCGATGATTGCTTTGATTTTCTCTGGTTCTTTGACCAGCACGTCGCAGTTGTACGCCATGTCTCGCGGTTTGCTTACGATACCAAGTTGAATCAACTGGATAAGCATTTCCGAGTATGGCTTGTAATAACTGTCACCAAGCAAATGACGGATGATGTAGATGTTGACAGTCTTATACTCTGATACTTTCAAAGCCAAATCTTCGATACCTGTGAATAGTTTCATGCTGAGAAATATCGCAGGTTGTTGTGGTTTGACTTCCTCTTCTGCAATGAGACAGGGATTTTCAAGACTTTCGTACTTCAACGAAAGATCGTCTCTGTACGACAGAATGTAATCGGTGTCAACGTATGCACACTGTACGCGAGTGATGTCAGCACCCTCACTGAATAGCATATCGCCACGTCCAATGAGTTTTTCAGCACCTACACAATCAAGAATAACTCTGGAGTCTGTGCCAGTCGTAGTTCTGAACGCTATGCGAGTGGGAAAGTTCGCCTTGATATTGCCAGTGACGATAGTTGCGGATGGTCTCTGAGTAGAGATAATCATGTGTATGCCAACGGCACGGGCTTTCTGAGCGATACGACAGACAGATTTCTCTATCTGCTTTCCAGCACTCATTACGAGGTCGCCATATTCATCAATGACTACGACGATGTACGGAAGTTTATTCTCAGAGACATTATTGTACTCTTTGATGTTACGTACATTACGACCACGTAAGAGAGTATAACGCTGTTCCATGACCTTGCACAGAGCATCAAGTGTTTGCTCTGCTGATTCGTTGTCGGTACAGATGTTTTCGCATTGTCCGAGATTGGCAAAATACGCATTGGGGAAGTTTTCGTAGATAGAAAACTCAACCTGCTTCGGATCAATCAACACAAACTTCAACAGTTCTGGACTGAGTTTGTGCATGAGTGACATAAGCATTACGTTCAAGCCAACGGACTTACCTTGACCTGTAGCACCTGCCACTAACAGATGTGGCATTTCGGCAAGATCAGCCATGAACACCTCGTTAGTAAGAGTCAGTCCGAGACAGCACGGCAAAGCCATTTCCGTTTTATGGAATGTCTCAGACTCAATACATGATTCAAGAGATACGATGTCACGCTCTGTGTTTGGAACTTCGATGCCGACACTACCGTCTGCCATCGGTGCAATGATTCGCACTGATGGAACACCGAGCGTTGCAGCAAGTTCATCCTTGATGCCACGTATTCGAGATACGCGCACACCAATCTTAGGACGGAAACGATAGAGCGTGACAGATGCACCCTTGACTTCCTCAAAGTCGTAGGTTGTGACTCCGAAAGTCAGCAACGTCGCGCTAATGAGGTCTTTACGGGAAAATTGTTCGTTCATAATCTTTTTAATTGAATTATCGTACTCCTATACTTTGCAGAGAGTATAGAAGCGAAAGACTATTTGCACCAGTCGATGCAAGCGACACCGTATTTGTCGAGGTTAGCAATCATCATGTCGGCAACGATAAACGAGCCTTTGTAACATTCGTCGTTTTCTTTGCCTTTGAGACGTTCAAGAGCCTTACGCCCTTGTTCGTCTGACAGTCTGCCTTGCACGGCCATACGATAGTAGAAACAATCTTCTACCAGTTCATCGGGGTGTATTTGCAGCTCAGGAATACGAGCGGCTTCACTTTTTGTCATGTACTATCAAATATTAGTTGTTCCATAATTATAACGAATTAAAAGTGAAAATATTGTGATGTGTCGTACTTATAAGGTACAACACACCGAGAGAGTTTTAGGCTGCTGCCATTTCTACGACCATTGCAGTCTCTTCTACTTCTTCCAGAACCTCACGGTTCTCAACGTCGCGGACATAGCCACCAGAGTCAAGCACTGGCATAACGAGCATGATGTCTGACTCTTCGCAGTTTACGATAGTTGCACGGTCTTCACTTTCGATGTTGAAGCCAGTAAACTTGATAGTAGGCATAGACCTCAGTGAGTAGGCAACACCCATCGTAACGTCTGATGGACGTGTTAGGTGGAAAGTTGCAGTCATAGTCTTCGAGAAATCGTAATCGTCGTAGTCGAAGTAAACGAGGTCAGAGCCACGATAGAACGAGACATTGACGTGACGATGTGAGTCTGCTTTCAACTTGTATATCCAATCCTGTGCTGCTTTACACTCTTCGGGAATGATGTTGAAGCGATGCGTCAACGAGTCGGGAGAGGGAATAACAGACTTCCAGTTAGGATAACGACCTTCTGGCACTGAAGAGCGTAGAGTTACGTCACCGAGACGGACTAAGAACGTGTCGAAACATTCATAGTCTTTATGGTGGTAGATGTCGAAAAGTACATGACCTTTGTTCTTTTTGGCGTAGTCGCAGATGCGCTTCCAATCGTCGGCAGTAAACATTGCCTGAAAGATGGTATCACAACTGCTGTCACGTTCAAAGACAAGGTTAGGCTTATTCGATATGACTGCCAGGGTATGACCGTCGCTTGCAACGAAATCTATGCTCTGAGTATTGGCATTGATTTCTGCTACGACATAGTTCATTATCGGTCTCAGTACGTCCTTTGCCAGATGTTTGACTATGAGTTTCGCATTGTTGCTATTCTCAATAGTGACTTCGACAGAGCCAGCAAACTCGTTCTCAACCTTTTCCTCAAAGATGAAGACTTGTTCGCCCTTGATCTTAGCCAGAGACTTCCAGTATTTGAGCAGGTCGAAGACTTGACATACTGGAAAACTACACTCGAATGTATCAACTGTGACATTTCTGATTTCGTCACCGATTTCGTCACGCAAAGCAATGAAGAAGTTCTTTGAGAAATCATGGTTGCACTTGCAGATGTCGGTCAGCGAGATAAAACCGCTGTACTCTTTGATTTGACTCTGGAGTCCTTTGTTGGTCTTCATAACTTCGCTAAATGCGTTGTCTGCAATCTCTAACATAGCCTGATAGATGGCTTGGTCTTTCTGTAAATCTTCCATAATTAACTGAATTTTTTGGTGAAACATTAGTAATGGTAACTTGTATAGGTTGTAGGTCTATACAAGTTTCTGCAAGAGAATACAAGTCCAGCACAAGTTTCTGCACAAGTCAGAAAGAGTCATGCCAGACAAGTCGGTCGCCATCGTCAATGAGAATGTCAACACAGCCTTCATCGTTGTCGAAGAATTTGGTTGCACACTCTTTGCTGCAAAAGCAGTCAGTACCGTCGAAGAGAAAGCCAGATGTTGTTTCTTTGCCACAGACTGCACATTTCTTTGTCGGAAGAAATGTCGATGAAGGGAAGTCTCCACTCCAACTTGAATACGGAAACTCTTCTGGATCGATGCCAGCAAGTTTACAAATCTCATTCCACTGGTCGCTGCATGATGGGTCTAAGAGGAAACCTTCTGCTTCGTCACAATTCCATACATCTTTTGCATAGTCTTCGTATGAAGCAAATTCTTCTGGTAAATCGCCACATTCTTTCAGATACTCAGTAAGATTCTCCAGAGTTACGTATTCGTCGTAATCTTTCTGTGTGTAAACATCAAAGATTATGCAACGACCGTTGTCTGTAAAAGCCAACATTGTTCTTTCTTCTGCCTTATAGACGGCTTTGATAAACTTTTTCTCCATAATTGTGATAGTTTGGTTATGGTTTGGCAAGCCATTATAACATGACCTGCCAAAGAGATTAGCAATGTTCGTCGTTGCTGAGTTTAATGCCAGTGATAATGTAGTTGAGGTCAAGCAGGGAGAGTTTGCTTACATAATCGTGGTCTGGTTCAGACTGATCATCGTCGAATTTGACACCACCATTTGTAAAACGGTAGTATTTAAGCTGTTCAACACCATTTTCATCAACTACGATGTAAAGACATTGGTAAGCGGAATAGACTACGTTCTCGTAAAGTTTATCGCTGTAGTCTTCGTCTGTCATGTCCTCTAAATCATCCATGTTGAGTTTGTCTGGCTCGAAGAAATAACAACCACCATAATCAAAGAAGTTCCAGACTTTTGTGATAGTTCCTTCTCCGTCTCTACCTTCATCAAGTCCAAACTCATTGATTTCGTAATCTGTAACCTCTTCACCATTCTCTCTGACAAATTCGAGGATGGCATTTACGAGCATACTACGATAGTTGTCTCTTGTTTTAAATAACTGTGATACATCCATAACTTAATTGAATTTTGATTAGACATTGGTAGCAATGCCGATGGTAGAATCAGCACTGCTAAAAGTTACTCAACGGTACGTTCGATGATGTGACATTCTGAGTAAAGTTTCTCACCAGAACGCTCGTCACGCTCTGCCAGAGCCTTCTCTGCTTTCTCGTAGGAGCCGAAGACTCGCGCATAGACTTTCTTAACTGGTAAGTCCTG
>Ga0265299_10004832_pt1 | contig 12649 bp, 17 predicted proteins | sample AusTroGonzalo_MG_4_FD_193485 | JGI IMG/M metagenome (GOLD analysis project Ga0265299, IMG submission 193485) | Bovine rumen microbial communities from tropical cattle in Woodstock, Queensland, Australia - Gonzalo_02 | ecosystem: Host-associated > Mammals > Digestive system > Stomach > Rumen ...
ACAAACTCCTGGAGAAAAACCAGAAACTCCGCGATACTGTCAGCTTCTATGTTCCCAAGTGGGAAGAAGATGAAGAACAATGCCGTACCTGAAGCCCGATGAAATCCCCTTTGCATCCGTTGCAAGCGTTCTGAGGAAGAACAACATCGACTCCGGCAGGAAGTTGGCCGATGTCATGTTTTGTTCGGATTACACAGGATTGTCCAGGCTGAAATCGCCGCAGGATCTGAGCCTGTGTGAACTGCGGATGATCCATCGGAACGGCCATGTTCCCATTGAGGAACTGTGTGCTGCCATCAGAGAGGGATTATGAGCAGATTCAGCAACATAGGCGATTGCCCTGAACCGCGTCTTGATGACGATTATGACCCTTATGCCCAGTACCATCAGAATGATGACTATTTCATCGAAGTCGGCGAAGAGGAGGATGAGGAAGAATGAGCATAGGAATGGAATGCTCCTACTACACTCCTGAAATCTGTGACGGGCATTACTGCCCAAGAGATGAAGACCATTGCCGCTATGTCGATGATGTAATCGAACTACAGGAAAAGGAGGAACACGATGGCCTATGAAACCGGCGTATCCCGCTACCTTGTAGGCACGGGAACCGTCACAGCATACTTCCCTGTCGATCACAAAGGAAACGAGGATGTCTGCTGCGAACAGTGCAAATTTTTCAATCAGCGGAACCGCCGCTGCAATCTCACCGAAGAACTGATCCCCTATCCCACCAGGGGCCGTGGCAGAGAATGCCCCCTGGAAATCTATGAAGAATAAGGAGGAACACATGAGCCTTACAGTTTCCGAAAGCGGCGGAGCAGGATTCGATCCCGTTCCCGCCGGCACTTACCCCGCAGTCTGCTATGAGATGGTTGACCTTGGAGAACAGTTCTCCGAACGATTCCAGAACTCTTCCCGCCAGGTTCTCATCGGCTGGCAGATTCCGTCCGAAACCATCACCATTGATGGCGAGGAGAAACCCCGTGTTGTTTCCAAACAGTACACCCTGTCCTTGAACACGAAAGCACGGCTCCGCTCCGACCTTGTTTCCTGGAGAGGAAGAGATTTCACCGATCAGGAACTCAAAGGATTCGATTTGAAGAACATTGTCGGCAAGCCCTGCATGGTGTCCGTGATCCACAAGGACTCCAATGGCAAAACCTATGCCAATGTGTCCGGCGTCCTTGCCCTTCCGAAAGGCATGCCGAAGCCTGCGGTGTCCTCACCTGACGACATCATCATCTTCGACCTCGATGCCGATCCCCTGGAGAAAATCAACGAACTCCCGCAGTGGATCGCAGACCGCATCCGCCGGTCATCGACCTACGAAGAACGCCTCTATGCCGAAGGCGCTGCTCCTGTCGAATTCGTTGAGGAACCGCTGGACTCTGAGGAAGATTTACCCTTCTAAACTCCACCTGGAGGAACCTTGAAAATGGCACAAAAATATCTCTGTGTCTATCATGACTGGCTGGCGACATTTCAAGGTTTGGGTTACGACCGGGCCGGTCGGCTTCTTATTGCTGCTCTTGAATATGACATCAATGGGAAGCTGCCCGACCTGGACGGGAACCTGAAATATGTCTGGCCGCTCATCCAGGCGACGATAGACCGCAACAAAGAAAGCTACAACAAGCGCTGTGAAATCAACAGAAAGAATCGGCTGTCAAAAACGAATCGTCACGAATCGACAACGAATTGTCACGAGTCGTCACGAATCGTCACGAATCGTGACAATAGAATAGAAGAGAATAAAAGAGAAGAGAAGAAGAATAATTATCCTACTCTTGAAGAAGTAAGAGAATATGCAAAGAGCAGGAACAGTCTTGTTGATCCTGATTTCTTTTATGACTACTTCTCTGCAAGGGATTGGATAGACAGCAAAGGAAGTCCGGTGTTGAACTGGAAGAGCAAGTTCATAACCTGGGAGAAAAAAGAGAAAGAGAAGAAGGCCAAAGAGGAACAGAAGCCTGATCTTTCCTGGTTCCACGAGGATGCACATGGAATACGCCGTTAATGAACAAATGGAGAACAACATAGCCGGTGCATTACTCATTGATCCGGAACTTGTTTTCCAGAATATTCGGCCTTTTATCCAGGAAACTGATTTTATAAACCCGTGTGCAAGAGCCATTTTCTCAGCCGTTTCTTCCTATCTTTCTGCCGGAGTCGTTCCAGATTCCGCCCTGATCCTGAAGAAGGCAAACGAACTGGAACCGATGACCGATGAGGAATACTGCCGGCAGGCAATGGATGTTACCCCATCCTGCCGGAATGCTTCTGAATATGCCAAGGCTGTACATTCCGCTGCCGTTGAAAAGCAGGAACAGGAAATCGGCATGAAGATCGCAATGGGGCAGATCACAGGCTTCCAGGCCGTATCTCAGTTGCAGGATCTTTCCCGTTCCAGGGCAAACACTATCATGTCGCCAAGGGAAGCCGCTGATTCCATGATGGATTTCCTGAATGCAAACGAAGACGGCAAGATGAACCTTTTCGTTCCTACTGAACTGGATCCCCTGGATGAAATCCTTTCCGGCGGGCTTGTCAAAAGCGGACTCATCACTTTGGCGGCAAGGCCGGGAACCGGGAAGACCACAGCAGGGATCAGCATTTCGGAGAATGTCGCCGGAGAAGGAACCACAGTTCTTTACATCTCCCTGGAAATGAGCATGCAACAGATATGGGCCTGTCGCCTTGCCGCATGGTCAGGGCAAAACCGGAGCGAAATTTACACCGGCAAATACACCAGCAACAGGGCATATGACCCGCAGAGAATGGCCGAAATCAACAGCAAAAAAGATGCTGTCTGCAAAGCCGTTGAAGCCTTGAGCAAGCACCCGTTCTACATCCGTGACAAGGCGTCCACCGTTGAAGACATCGAACGGGAAGCCGCAAGTATTCCGAACCTGGGCCTGATAGTCGTTGACCACATCGGCCTGATTAAGCCTGCGGCAGGATCATCCAGGAGCCGGTACGAAATCATGACGGAAATCTCCCATCAGCTGAAACAGCTTGCCCTGACGCTGAAGATCCCGATCCTCGCTCTGTGCCAGTTGAACCGCTCATCCCTTGACCGGAAAGACAGCAGGCCAACAATGGCAGACCTTCGTGATTCCGGCGCGATTGAAGAGGATTCCGATGTCGTTATCCTGCTGTTCCGCGACATGGAATGCCATGACGATACCCAGAGAATCCGCTTCATTGTGGACAAGAACCGGCACGGGCCGGTCGGGGATGTTGATCTCCGCTTCATCGCAGCCCAGTCCAGAATCTGCATTTAGGAGGTGGGCATGGGATTATTCAAACATCTTGTCAGACCGATGAACGTGGTTGAAGGAACATGGGATGACATTAAAGACGTTGCCTTTGATCTCATGAAAGAAGTTGATGATACCGTTATCAGAAGCATGTTTAACCTTGAACCGCTTTGCCCGGAACAGTACGGATTGCCTTCTGGGAAACCAAAACCGAAGAAGTTCGTGAACTATCACGAATATATCAAGTCAGATACATGGAAAAAAACATGCAAGGCAAAGCTGAAATCCGTGGGCTATAAATGCGAGATGTGCGGATCGGCTATGAATCTGAATGTTCACCACATTACATACAAGAACCTCGGTCATGAAGAACTGGACGATCTTCTTGTTGTTTGCAAGAACTGCCACAAGAAACTTCATGCCGAAGATCTGAAACGGAAGGAGAAAACTGATTGTACTACCTCGGAATAGACCCCGGCCTTCACGGAGGCTATGCGCTTCTGGAAAACAATGAAGTGAAAATCGCCAGAGCGTTCGACCAGGGAGAGTTCCTCGACCTGATTAACGATCTCATGAGAGCGCAGCAGGCAACTCGATGCTGCCTTGAGGATGTCAGCGCACGGCCCGGCCAGGGTGTTGTAAGCATGTTTCATTTCGGAGTGATATTCGGGTGGCTGAAAGGCGTCCTTGATCTCGGCGAAATCAGCTACCAGGAAATCAGGCCGCAGACATGGAAGAAAGAGTTCGGGCTTAATTCAGACAAGAAAAAATCCATTGATGTATGCAGACAGCTGTTCCCCGATGTTGACCTGAAGCGCACGCCGAAGTGCAGAATCCCTCATGATGGAATTGCGGAGGCCCTGCTGATGGCCGAGTTCGCAAGGAGGAAACTATGACATTACCCGATCAGCCGAAAGCAACTTCCCCGCTCCGCGCAATCCGCCTTTTCTGCCTCTGGTGCTGCAAGGAATCCCAGCAGGAAGTGCGCCTCTGCCCCGCTGTTGAGTGTGTTCTGTGGCCGTTCAGAATGGGCCGGAACCCCTACCGCAAACAGAAGACCTTATCGGAAGAACAGAAGCAGGCGCTTGCAGACGCAAGAGAACGGTTTAACCTTTCAAAATCCTTGCAAATTGCAGAGGAAAATGAATCGGAATCCTCTGGGAATGTAATTCCATACCCCGATATGTATCTGGAAGAAAAGGCCCTTCAGAACGATGAATATCCGACCTATCCTGACTTGCCGTATTAGGGGGTGAAACACAGTGTTTGAACCGAACTATGAACTGTATCGTGAAAGCGTAGGGATTACGAACTCTGAAATGACCACGGCCCTGCGCCGGGTGTACCCGCACTATTCCAAAGTGGTCGGCACGATGATCAATGCTCCTGAGAAGTATGGTGTTTGCCTGCTGCCGAAAGCGGAGGAATATCTCACCCACACATTCGGAATCGGCAATGGCCTTGCCTGGGTGCAGATGGTAAAGGATACCATCAGGAGCAAACTGAAGCCGGATGAGCATCGAAAGAAAGGCAACCGCATCACCGTCTGGCTGGCAGATGATACCTATTTCCGGCTCCTGTCTTTGAAGACAAAGGATGAGTATCCGACCTTCCAGGCGTTTGCCGAAGCGGCCATTGTCGAGAAGATCGAACGCGAGAAGATGAAGCGTCAGGAGATCATCGAAGCAGATGAAGCCCGCCTGTCATGAGCAGGAAGAAAGAGATGTACCGCCTTCCCAATGATCTCCAAATCGGGAGCATGAAGAAATGCAAAACATGCGGCAAGGAGTTCAATGTCCTCTTTGAAGAGGATTGGGTTTACAAGAGAACACATGCCCACATGAAGGATCTCGGCTCCCGATACTACTTCTGTTCCTGGTCATGCCTTCGGGCATATGACCGGGAACAGGAAAAGAAGCACAAACCGAAAAACATCATGGACGATTACGAATATTGATAAGGGGAACACACATGAACACATTAGAGTTAATCTTTGAGGATCATGCCAGGCAGGAAGAATGGCTCCGTGAGAGGAACCCTTCCGCATCATTCTGGTATAACTGGCTGATTGCCGGCCTTGTTGTCCTCCTGTTCATCGGCTTTATCAAGTGGGGCATTGATATCCACACAAACAATGCAGCTGAACAGGCAAAGGCCGATCTCATCGCCGCAATGGATGCCGAACACGAGCAGATGCTCCTAGCAGCGCAGCAGGAGGAAGAGGAACAGAAGAAGGCCGATGAGGAACTCCAGATCCTCGAAGCGCAGGCCATTGCCAGAGCATGGTTCGGAATTCGGAACTTCACGGAGAAATACCATTACACGAATGCCGACCTGTTCACTTATGCCCAATGCGCTGTGAACCGTGCCGAAGCAACAGGCAAAACCATCATGGATGTCCTTGCCGAGAAAGACCAGTTCATTGCCTATTCTGACAAGAACAACCTGGAAACCGGCCTGTACAATCTGGCCCTGTCATTCGTGTCCGATCTCCACGCTGGCAATCTGCCGGAGTGTGATTTGAAGTTCAAGTATGCCGTGCTGGCTGAAATGGGCATTTGGCTCGTTGATGATCCGGGGGAAACAGTTCCCGAACGGTGGCATGCATGAACAAGAATCTGAAGAAAGTGTCATCGGCAGCGACAGCGCCATGCCGGTTCCGTGGAACAGGGATCGAATGCCCATTGTCCGAATATCTGGATCACCGCTGTGACGAATGCGGATGGAACTACGATGTTGAGGATCAGCGCAAAAAGAAAATCATGGGGAGGAGTAAATGAGCGTACTGATTAAAGGCATGGAGATGCCGAAAAATTGCTTTGATTGCATGTTTCACTGGCACGGAGACGGAACCACATACTGTCTGGCACAAAGCAAGATGCACGACCTGCATCACATCAAATGGCAGTGCAAGGGATACGAGGAACAAATGAAGTACAGGGAGCCGACTTGCCCACTCATCTCCGTACCGCCGCATGGCAGATTGATTGATGCGGATGCGATTCCTTGGATTGAGGGGAAAGATGAACAAGATAAACCAGTATATTTGTTGTTAAAGTTTCAAGTTGAAGAATTGCCAACCATCATCGAAAGCGAGGGTGAGTGATGGCAATACTTGAAGAACACCCAATAGAGTGCAAGTGCGATATATGCTCTTTCCAACGGTGTGGGTATTATGAGTATCCGTGCGATCAATGTGATGATTATTCGGAATACAAGCCAAGGTCAAACGCTGACCGCATCCGGGCTATGACAGATGAGGAGCTGGCTGATATGTTGTATATGCGGCAGTTCCCAGATCCAAAATTTATCCCAGATACAGAGGGAGAAATTCTCGATTGGCTGAAACAGGAGGCTGCGGATGAACGAGGAAATTGAAACCGGCGTCTTTGACCTTGAGGAAATCCATCATAATTGCATGGTGCAAATCTGGAAAAACTCTGTCACAGGAGAAGTGAGCATCGCATGGAAACCTGAGGAACCAGATGAAGAACCCATGTAAAAAGGATTGCCCTGATCGTTCTTCCACATGCCATTCCGAATGTGAAGCATACCTGAAGTTCTACGAACATAACAAGGAGAAGAACAGAAAAAGCCTGATGCAAAGCCAGATCAACACATATGTCAATGACGAAGTGAATAAATCATTGAAAGGAGTACGATAAAGAACAAAGCCCTTGGGTGTCTTACCCAGGGGCTTCGTCCTTTCATGGGATGTTATGTTGGGCCAATTACTGGCAGGAGGAGAATCACTTACCACCCATTCTTCTTATTGCGTTTGCCTCTTCCGTTCGGATACATGATTTCGTCATATGCTTTCTGGCCGGCCTTGTTGATGCCTGCTTTCTTCAGCACCTTTGTGCCTTCATATTCGCCGGGAATATATACAGCCTTTTCATCAACCGTTCCGTCCTTGTCGATATCGGCGGCTTCTGCGAGTTCCAGCGCGGCTTCAATGGACTTGCCTCCGGCTACCGCGGCAAGGAATACCGCCGCCCTGCCCTTCGTGACATCATAGTTCCCGTTGCTGGCCTGCTTTGTCATCATGGCCATGACATCGGCATCCGAAAGTTTCTTACTGGTATAGCCTTCCTTGATCGCCTTGAACGTATCCTGGCCGCTTGCCTGATCCGCTCCGCGTTTCTTGGCGTTCTCTTTTTCCTGCTCTTTCAGATACCCGACGGATTTGGAAGAATCAACTTTGTACCCGTAGGCATTCGGGTTCATGTAATCGTAGTACATCATGGCCGAACTGTTCTTGTCGCGGAGATACTCCTGGTCGTCCTTGCTCATCTTGCCGATCTCCGGAATCAGCAGGTCAATGACATCGAAGCCGTCTTTCGCCTTTTCCGCGTTGAACGCGGTGTTGACCGTAAGGTATTTTGTCGGATCGTCAAGTTCTTTGATCCCGGCGAACTGGTTCTTGTACTCGATGTTGTTGTCTTTGGCTACCTGCTCTTTTGCGTTGGCTTTCGTGTACTCGTCATGCTTCGCCATGATGGTTTCCTGAACCCCGGAATCCACTTTTTTGTAGACCCTGTCGCCGAGCATATCCCACACGCTGCGCTCAAAGGCTTTGCCCCTGCTTGCCTGGTAGTCGCGCCGCTCGTCCGCGGTGAGTTCCACGGTGCGCTTCTTGTCGCCGCTTCCGAAAGTGATGGTCTTCGGCCCGGAAGAGGCGGGCATGTGCGATTTCCCGGTTTCATCATAGATGCGGTTGATTTCCTGGCTGGCTTCGCCCTGATTCAGCTGCGTGTGCTTCAGCGGCCCGAATGCGTTCTTTGTTCTGGTTTCCCTGTCGCCTGCGGAAACAGGATTCCCGAACGCGTCCGTCTTGACAGGCAGCCCCTGCCGCCCTTTGATGATCGTCTTGTCGCCGATCTTGACGGTCGGGGTTGCGTTGACCACCTGATTCCATGCGGTCTGCGCTGCGTTGTCGCCTCTGGTATCCCTCTGGTACTCGTCCTGCACCTGTGCGATGTGCCTTGCCGGGGCGGGTACAAACCCGCTTGCCGCGGTTCCCGCCATTGACAGAAGTCCGTTGCCGACAGTCTTTCTCCAGTTGACTTCACGGTTCTCCACAAGGTTTCCTTCCGCGTCCTCTTCGTAGGTCGTGTCGTATTCCTTGTTGTAATTGATGGTATCGGAAAGCTGCGTCAGGGATGCGATTGCCGGCAGATCCGCCAGGGAATCCACCGTCGCCGTGCCGAGGGCTTTCAGGTATGCGTCAACGCCGCTGGAGTGTTCGTCATCCGCAAGCAGGCTTGCCAGCGCCAGCGTCTGGTTCAGCGGTTCCACGGAGGACAGGTTCACAAGATCGTCGCCCGTCTCCCAGTTCCCCGCCGGTTCCCCGTTGAGGATCCTCTGGAGCATGGAGCGGTTCACCTGCTGGCCGCTCTTGCCTTCGGCCTTGTTCTGCGCCTTGATGTCCGAGTTCTTTTCAAGGTTCCAGTCCTTGTACCACTCCTTGCCCTCGTCCTTCGCCTGCTTCATCAGGGCCTTCAGGGCGATGACCACGGCGGTTCCGAACAGGCCGCGCCCGATTTCGCCGGATGCCTTGTTCTGGAGAACCAGCGCATCCTGCTGCGCCTGTACGTTGCCCCCTGCGTTTTTCGCGGCCTTCACCGCTCCAACGGCATCATAAACGCCTTTTGCCACGCCGAGCGGGGAGCCTTCCGCGATCTTCAGCCCGAGGTTGACAGGAACTCCGATGTAAGGAACGATTGCCGTTCCAAGACCGAAACCGCCTTTTCTCCCGCTCGGTAGATCCGTTCCCTGGAAATGTGTTACTTCGCCGCCCCAGCCGACCAGATCGAGGAAGTTCCTTACAGACTCCAGCACCTTCTGCACCTGTGTAGTGTTTTTGAACGTGCTGTACAGGGCCTCATTCTCACCGATCTTCTGTGCAGTTTCTTCAGTCATGGAGCCGCCACGGCTGTTGTTTGCTCTCTGTGCAGCTTCCGACGCAGAGGATTCTCCCATGCCCACGAAGAATGCGTCGGTAGTATTCAGTGCATAGTTCAGAATCTGATTTGTCTTGGCAAGAAATCTTCCACCGATATCGTACTTACTGAATGCTGACGTGCCGTTAATGTACTTGCCGTCCTCTCTCATATCGAGATTCGCAGCAATCTCCAGCGCGCTCCGTCTTGCTGCCTGAAGCGCATTCCCCCAATTCTGCCCACTGAGAATGCCCTTCTCCATCCCCCTGGACCTTTGCCCGGTAAACAGGGAAAGCACGCTGTCTGCGATGACTCCGCCCGTGTTGTTTGCCGCAAAGTTGAACACACCGAATGTGCTGTTGCCGAGGAGGTTTCTCCCGGTCGTGCCGGTTCCGAACAGCTGGCACAGTTTCTGGATGGAACTGACCTGCTGCGCTCTCTGCTTCGCTGTCGCACGGCCCATGTACCGGATGTCAGTGGGAATTCCCCCGACTACAGCGTAAGCATAGTTCCGAATATACTCCGGTGACTCCTGGGCAAGAAGACTCCGAAGGATTGTGGTCGCATCCTGGACTCCTTCACGGACATTGGCATTGTTGCCGAGGATATCATCCATCAGGAATCCGCCGAACTGCTTTGTGATGACTTCCTGTGCGACATCCAGATAACGGTCCTTCGTTATCTCTGTAACTTGCTCATCAGAATATCCCTGGTCGCGCAGCCTTGCTTCTTCCGCTTCGATCTCTCCGAGAACATTCGTGGCTTCTGTAACAGTCTTCTGCACAGAATCAATCGTTTCCGGATCAACATCCACATCGTCGATGACTCCGTCACGCAGCATGCTGAAATAGTTCGCAGCCATCTTGGCTATGCCTTCTGCATCAAGCGCAGCGTCTGGGTCTCTTCCGTATGCCCTCAATGCTCTGGCAATTGCCGTTGCATGCTCCCGCTCAACCTTTCTCCAGGCATCGTATGATTGATAGTTGCCGGTCTGCCTTGCTTCATTCAGAAGGTTCTGGCCGATGACTTTGCCCATCTTGACCTGCTCATCCGACCACATGCTCGACGCCATCATCGTCGCCATCTCAGCTTCGCCGTTCAAGCTCAATCTGTTCAGCGCATTCTGTAGCGTTTCTGCTTCGGTCTTTGTGAGGTATGTAAGTGGGCTTCTGACATCAGGGCCTTCCCTGTTTGTCAGTGTTCTAGTGAAAAACTGGCTGGTCTTTTCTCTGCCAGTTCCGGACGCTGAAGTGTCATTGTTTACCGGCCCGTTATTCTGCTGTGGATTTTCATTGTCAAAGAAGGGATTCTGATTGCCGTTGTTCTGCTCGTTATTTTGCCCGCCTGGAATATTCTGTTCCGGATTTCCGTTGTTATTGCCGGGGTTTTCATTGAATCCTGAAGATCCTGCGTCGTTCGCTATATCTGTCAGCTGCCGCCGAAGCACATCCGGATCGTTTGACATCTGTTCCCCGGTCGCCTGTTCGTAGTACTTCATGTACTCCGTCATGTTGTTCGGGTCGGATGCGATCAGACGAATCAGCGCGTCAGGCCCCTGCTGTGCCGCACCCCAAAAACGATCCCATGCGTTGTCGGCGTTCTGGTACTGCTCGTTCTGAGCAATGGATCCAGTCTCATCCGGCACACCATTCAGTCTGTTTTCAAGATCTGTCCTTGCCTGCCTTACAGTGGTTCCGGTTTCATCAGCATAGGCTTTCAGCGCCGCTGGATCGTTCAGGATCTGGTTGATCTCGCTGGGTGCAAGTCCTCTCTGCTCAGCGTCAGCATCTGCAAGGATGTTCTGCACTCTCTTGACGGTATCCGCATTCGGCTCTGTCGGAGTTTCCGTAACCGCACCCTGCTGTTCGTTCCATTCGTTGATAATTTCTGCGACTTCTTGATCGTTCCCAATGCTAGACTCTGTCTGCATGCCTTCCATGTCAGAAATGAATTGACGCGTAGCCGGAAAGTCATTTGATCCTGCTCCGCTTCTTGGCGATACATCCATGTCAGGGTGCTGGTCAAGATAAGCGCGGAGATTCTGGATCATTTTTGTTGTGCCGTGCGTTTCAATCCATAGCGCAGGGTTCTGAGTTTGCATTGCCCTGTTCAACAGATTCAGTTCCTCTGTGGAAAGCTCTACAGGGTTTTCTACGCCTTGGTCTATGCCTTGTGGGGATTCCGTTATTGGTGCAATCTCTGCTTCCGGCGCAATCTGTGCAATATCCCTTGTGGTTTGGTCGTTAACATTTTCAGTTTCCGCCCCAGCTTTCATCCGTGCCACAGATTCCGCTTCGTGCTTCCCCGGCTTGATCACCACATCTTCCTTTGTGGTGTCCATCGCGATATCCTTAAGTTCGTCAAAGGTCAGGCCGCTCATGCCCGCTTCAATGGCTTCATCGGCGACGGCACGGATGCGTTCCGCATCATATTCCTGCCCGCCCTGGATGCCGTTGAAGATCGTGCCGAGGAAGTAGCCGATGATGACGTTCTGCGCGAACTCACCCCAGCCCCAGTCCTTCCAGAAGTCTGGGTTCGGTTTCGGAATCCCGTTCTCAATAATCATCGGGTTCCTGGCTTCTCCGTCAAGGCCGAGCAGCCGGTCGCCGATGTAGCTAATACCATATTCCGTGCCTTCCTGAAAGCCCTCGGTGTTGCCCAGCGCTTTCCGAAGCTGCGGGTTCTTGATGAACTTCAGGAGTTCCGGGAATCTGCCGTTGGCAACGGACTTACCGTAGGCGGCTTCAAAACCGCCGAGCAGTTTGTTGGAGAGAAGCGCGGCTCCCATGTCCAGCATGGCCTTTGCAGCTACGCTGTCGGTGTCGTTCTTTTCTCTCTGCTCCTGAGTCAGTGCGCCGGAACCGGCGGCTCTCAGGCCCATCAGCGCCTTGCCCCCGAGGCCCATTGTCAGGAAATTCACCGCCATGTCTTCAGCAACATTCGCGGCTGATTTCCCAACGCCTGCCGCAGTCTGTGCAAGCCAGGAGGCTCCTTCCATGCCGTTTGCCCAGTCAGCCTGTGCTTCATTATATGCGGTTCTTCCGCTTTCCCTCGCGCCTTCGCCCCATTTTTCAAGGCCTTCCCACCCGGTCTTCTCACCGAGCCAGTCGGCATAGATGCCGAGGCCAGCGCCAAGCTGCCCTTCTCGTTCGCCCTGGAAGCCCTCGACAATGTCCCTTGCCTTTGTCTCATCCGCAAGATCCGTGTAGGCGCTTTTGCCTTCCGCGGCGTTCAGGGCTTTCAGCCGCGCTTCCAGATCCTCTCTGGTTTTCCGCGCTTCATCAGCAGCTGCTGCGCTCATTGGGTCTGTAGCATACCCGGCAATGTTCCGCTCGTTCTCGACAGCCTGGTTGTACTGCTTCAGCAGTTCATCACGGTTCTCTCTCGGTTTGTTTGCCCACCGCTCGAAATCAAGATCGTCTTCTTCGGCAGTCTGCTGCTGCG
>Ga0265299_10004836_pt1 | contig 12639 bp, 14 predicted proteins | sample AusTroGonzalo_MG_4_FD_193485 | JGI IMG/M metagenome (GOLD analysis project Ga0265299, IMG submission 193485) | Bovine rumen microbial communities from tropical cattle in Woodstock, Queensland, Australia - Gonzalo_02 | ecosystem: Host-associated > Mammals > Digestive system > Stomach > Rumen ...
CGCACCTCTCTGTCGTTGAAAAACCTGATTGATTTCTTGCTCATTGGCCACCTCCTCTTTGCTTTATAGTTCGTATGGAATTAGCTATGCAAAGTTAGTAAATTTATTTGAAAGTGCCAAATAATTCGTCGCTTTTCTCCGCCTCCCTCACTTCTCATTTCTCATTTCTCATTTCTCATTTCTGGGCCTTCCTCCCTCTTCCCTCAGCCTTCATTTGCATGATTTTATTATTTTAATTTGTTCGTTTCGTTTTTTATTTTTATCTTTGCAGCGAGAAAATGTTCAAGTTATGACAGCACTACAATTAAATGCGGAACTGCTCCGCGAATTAAGCATCATAGCAGAGGACGAAGGGCTGATGAAAAAAGCCTTAAAAGCCCTCAAAAGGATTACGGCCAAGAAACAGGCGATGGATGAGACCGAGTATATTATGTCGTCTCCTGCCATGGTTGATATCTTGCGCCAAGGTGACGAAGACATCAAGAACGGCAATTTCAAAGTTGTCTCATTGGACGAGGTATGGAAATAGCATTTCTTTACGTATATGTTTTCTCCCTGCGATACCATTATTCCAAATAAACTCTTCCTTCCTCCTTCTTCCTTCAGCCTTCATTTTCACATTGAAAAATGCAAAAGTGATATTGTGATATAGTGATATCAAGATTACGACACGGAACAGTCCCGAGTTATACCATAGAAATGACGATGAAAAAGATACTATTCGCTTTAGCTGCCTTAATCATACCAGCATGTGGTAACCAACAAGCAGTCGTTCCTGCTGAGGGCGACAAAGCAAGTACTGAGGTGGCCTTTGAGGTGGCCAAGAACTACTTCTTCAAAAATAATCAGGAGATTCCTGCAAGTCCGAAGATTACGACAGCAGAGGAATTCAGCAAGCTCTTCGGCATGGCCACGACGATGGGCAAGGATGGAAAGCCAACACCGATTGACTTCACCAAGCAGTTCGTGCTGGCCATCGTCCTGCCTGTGACCAATCTCGCCACGGAAATCACTCCAGACAGACTTGATGAGAAGGGTGACACGCTTTTCTATTTCTACGATGCCAAAGTCGGAGAGGCACAGTCATACAGCACACAACCCATATCGCTCATCATCCTCGACAAGAAGTATGCAGACAAGACCGTTGTGATGGTTAACGAGCAGGCGAAGGATTACTGATTATGACACGGGGACTGTCCCGTGTCAAATGAAGATACTCTCGCTCGAAAAACTCAAATAAATTTGGAATTTTGCTCGCTTATTCGTATCTTTGCAGCGGAATTAAAAGATAATGATATATGACTGCGATAGAATTGAATACAATGAACACTGAGCTTTGGCAGAGCATAGGTGCCATTGCTGATAGTGAACCGTTGATGAAGCGACTTACGCGATTTGCCAAGAAATTGGTGAAAGAGAAGAATGACCCCACATTGATGACTGAAGAAGAGTTTTTCGCCAAGATTGAACGAGCAGAAAAACAACAGGGGAAGAGTTTTGCAAGCGTCGACGAACTGGATAAATACATCCGTAGCTTATGAGCCAATATACGGTTATCATCAAAGAGGAGGCGCAAGAAGACCTGAAAAGATTGCTTCATAGCGAGCCCAAAATATACAAAAAGGCTATGAAGTTTATTGGCGAACTTTACGAGCATCCCAAGACTGGGTTGGGACATCCGGAGCCATTGAAAGGTAAGCCAGAAGGCAGATGGAGCCGTGAGATAACTAAGAAGCACAGGCTTGTTTATCGCATCTTTGAGACCGAAGTCCACGTTGACGTACTCTCTGCCTACGGGCATTATGGCGACAAATAAGTCGCTTTTTTGTTTCTCAGCCCTCTTCCCTCTTCCTTCTTCCCTCAGCCTTCATCCTTCCTCCCTCAGCCTTCATTTTTGCAAATGTGATATTGTGATATATTGATATAACTAGAAAGCTACACTTCCTCGTCAGCTTAAAGTACGCACTTGAATATGCCGATGGTACGATAGTTACCATCTTCATCTAAGTTGATAGTATTGAAGTCTGAATTTAAAGGTATTAGTTCAACTTTACTATTTTGCCATCCTTCTTCAGTTGCAGTCTTTTCGCTATGGTATTTCTTGATGGTGTATTTACCTCCGTATTCGGAATCAAACTCACTACTTTGTGTAAGCACTATCTCGCCATTGCGCGAACCTGCTCTATACCACTCAAATACACACAAGTCGCCATCCTTTATCTTGGGCAGCATTGAGTCGCCTTTCGCATGTACCACGAAATGGCGCTTGGGGTCTGGCGTGAATCCGTGCCCTGTAGCATCTACCCAGCCTTCCTCTTCAGGAACTTCACCATCCTCAAAGTAACCACAGGCAGCACTGAGCGAGTAAAGTGGTATGCAACCTATTTTATATGTATCAAGAACTTTATACGCTGTGCCTGGCGAACGATCTATCCTAATTGTTTTAGTCTTTGCCACATACACGGGATAATACAAGTCGTGATACCTAATGCCCTCATGTTTGCATTCTGCTAAACAGATGCCGAGCAATCTCATAATACTACCAGTACGTCTTCCTTGGGTTGATGGTGCAATCTGCCTCATGTAGTCTGTCAGGAACACGTCACCCTTCAACAAACTGAGTACCAAGTCCTGATATAGGGGTATTCGTAGGATAGTTCTTGCAAGCAGAGCTTCCTGCTGTCGTTCGTTAAGTTCGTTGAAAACATAGCCGACACACGTTAAAAACCAGTAGTCGTAGTATTCGAAGGTCAGTCCAAGTTGCGCAGAGGTTTTTACCTGATTCTCGCCATATTTTCGGAAAGCAGTTTCATTCTTCTGCTTGATATATTGAGGGAACAACTGGCCTATGTCAATGAATCTCATCCCAAGATTACCTTGTGACTCTATTGCCCTGCACATTTCCGATGAACAAGCGGAAAAACTACTGCTTTGAGTCAGTTGGTCATCCTCAATGACTCCCTTATTGTCTTTCACATAATCAATGAACTCTGAATAGGGAATAGATAGTACGCGACCTATATAGTCATGCACTTTTTGCTTTGGAACCACATAGTTCTTGTCTGCAAGCATGTAATAATCGACGCTCTTCTCAAAAGAACGTGTCATAAAACGTGTTATGTATTCCCTGTCTGAAGTCATATTATATTATTCGATATCTATTCCAGTCATTCTTCAAGTTGTCAAAGGTCCCGTCTTCATATTTTACCACTAGTCGAAGAGAGCCCTTAATTGTTTTCTTCTCTATAACAGTACAACGTTTTTTATCATATAATATTCTGTCGCCAACCATAGCTTCTTTGATCTCATGAAGTTTTTTAACTCTGACTTTTGTCTCGCTATTTAGGCTTTGGTTCTGGGTCAATGCTTTTCGATAGAGAGTTTTCTTGTTGGGCACATAATCAAGAACCTCATTATCATATTTGACGAGAAATTTCGAGGAGTTTTTTCTGACATATATTTTACATATCGTGCATTTTTTACCATTGTATTCCATTTGATCACCAACATTTACACCATCCAACTCTTCAACTTCGTGCAAAACTTGGTCTTTTTCGCTTCTTGGTAGATAATCACTTTCCTTAGTTGTTTTTTCGCCTTTATCTTTTACTAAAATACCAGAGTTGTTATACCAATTGCCATCTGCGAAAACTTTACATTCATTACTAGAACCATTTCGTATAATTCCTTCTATTTTATCGTATTCGTTGCCAATCAACAATTGATATAAATCTGAATTTCTGTGAGCACGAACAAGCATCTCACCGACCTGGACCTCACGTCCCATCATGTTTATATCAAAGATATATAAGCACGTATATTCTGATCTAAAACAATACAATTTACCATTTAGTTGCCTAACGTATCCTTTAGACCTAAATAACAGAGTATTATATTTACCATGTATCTCAAACGTTTCATCATTATTTATAATTCTATATTGCTCCCTTTGATTATGATTCGAAGAATCTCTTTTGTTTTTTTCTGCTCTTATTAGTATTTTTTGAATACGCTTTTTCCTTTCCGTCTCTCCAATTGTCAATTCTTTTTCTTTAGGCTCCTCATCCTTGTGGTCGTCTTGCTCTTTGTTATTTGATGACTGTAGTCCCTCTCTTAATTTTACAATCGCTTTTTCCTTAATCTGTCTTGCTCTCTCTCTTGTTAATCCATAATACTCGCTTATAGACTCAAGTGTCTCTTCTCTTACATCAATGCCATAATATTTTCTCAAAATGTTTTGTTCTCTTTGGCTTAGGTGAGAAAGAAGGGTTTTAACATATTCCTTATTATAATCATTATCCTCATAATTCAAAATATCATTATGACTATCTTCGAAAACATCCAAATCCTCATATGAAACACATGTGTCTTTTAGATTGTTAGGAAGTCTGTCAAGATAAGAAATGATTTCGTGATTATTTTCATCACCAATCTCAATCTCCGTTACTGGTGGCATGAAGCCATATTGATGTTCATATTTTACTCCAAAATCTTTTACTCTTTTGTGAAGAACTCGTGCATTCAATGGGAACCTTATTAATGTGGAATCTGTAACTATCGCGTTAGAAAGATATCTTCTTATCCACCATAGAGCAAAGTTGATGAATTTGAAACCACGAGATTCATCGTAAAGTTCGGCAGCTTTAATAAGGCCTAAAACCCCCTCTTGTATTAAATCTTCAAATTCTAAGCCTTTATGAAGATATTGTTTTGCTATTCCTATAACAAACCGTAAATTTGCGCTCACTAATTTTTTACGAGCATCAATCTCGCCCTTTCTGATTTTTTGGGCTAGCTCTACTTCTTCATAGGCTGACAATAATGGTTCACGACCAATTTCCATTATAAATTTGTCTATTCGTTCATTGGTCTCTAACGAATTTTCATCTTGAATGATATCATGTGATGGCTCGTACCCCTTTATTATATTATGGGTCTTTATGCCCTCTTTTCTACAAATATCTAGACATATATTTAAAAAGAAGATAACGCTTCTTAGGCATCTTTTAAAATTATAATTTGGAAATTTATTGATATATACTTCTGGATCTACGTCATGATCCAAAATATCAATCAGTAATTGCTGATAGAGACGATTTCGTGTGATAGTGCGAGCAAATAACTGCATCCTTAAATTCTTTTCTAACTCAGGATAGATATAGCCAAGGCAACTAAGATACCAATAATTATAATATTCAAATGTCAGTCCAAGTTGAGTGGATGCTTTAATATGCATTTCTCCGTATCTCCAGTAGGCTGACTCGCTTCTTGAGATGAGCTTGTTTGGGAAGAATCTTCCGATATCTACATATTTGCATCCAGGGTTATTAGCCCATAACAATGCCTTACACATTTCTATCTCGCATGTAGAAAAAGAACTGAATTGGGTAATATCAGCGAGTTCCAATCTTCTGTCAATTTCGTTATGCTTGATATAATCGAAAAAATCAATTAATGGTATATTAACCAATTCATGTACATAGTTGATGAGTTGCTGACGTGGAACTATAAAGTTCTTGTCATCAAGAATCTGTTTATTAACGAACTTTTCGTAAGTTCGATTATAAAACAATTCTATGAGCTCACTACTATCCATTACTCATCTTCTTCACTAATGAACTAAGTGAATTTTCTATTTGGTTAATGATAAGATTCAAATCTGTATCCGATTCTGTAAGTCTCGAAATTCGATCCCAGTTATCTTTCAGTAACTTCTGAAAACTGGCTATGCCCTTTTTTATCGTTTGAGCTTTATTCAAGTCGTTTGTAAGATCTACAGCATCATCTAACTCAATTTCACCCTCTAAGAATTCATCAAGGACCTCCAATGCGTCTTCATTCTGCGATTTGATTACTGTGCCAATTTTACGAATATCTTTTGCGTCATTAAAATCTTCATTTTTAATTTTCTCGATAACCCTATCAACAATATTCATATCGGGGTTTTCTTCATCAGCATTAGTTATTGCCGGATTCTTAAGCAGTTCAAAATAATGACTCCATTTTCTAGGTTGCATATCATCTTCTTTACGCATCCTATCATACACTTTAATAGATAGTTTTGCATCGCCAACTTTCATACCCAAATCATCAGCAATTGCATTGATCGGACGCCTTGATTTCTTTTGTGTTCTCCAAAGATATCCAGCTTTCTCAAAGGCATTCCAATCCATGCGACCAATAATATGGATTGTGCCTAACAAACTAAGTATTTGCTCTTCTGTTATATCATCTGGCAAAACCGTACATCTAATATAAGACCACTTAGAGATGTCTTTCTTTGCAAGCATTCTGTAAGCCGCTAATCGGCAATTTCCTTCTAAGACGACATTACCCTTTACAATGACAGGTTCCAGCAAGCCGCCATTTGCCTCAATACTCATCCTTAGAGTCTTGACATGATCAAGCTTGCACATTTCCTTCTCAATGGTCTCCTGTGAAGGCGAATCCTCGTCCAAGGTGTGAAGTGCAGAAAAAACGCGTGGATTTTCTGCATAAAACAACAAATCTGATTGCTTTAGCTCAGTATCTGTTACAATAACCGTCTGTTTGCCAATAGGCATTTCTCTTTTCGTTTTCATATGTTTAGGCATTTAATATTTCATGAATAATACTTGCAAAGCTATAATCTGCATCGCTCTTATACTTTGCTAACGTGATGTCGCCCTGTGCTAAGAAGGCTGCTCTTTGCTTGGCTTTCAACAGTACGTCAATCCACACATCGATGCTGTCTTCTATCATTAGGTTGTATATGTTGCAGTCCTTTTGCTGAGAGATACGATGAATTCTGTCTTGGGCCTGCAAATAGTCATCGAGATTAAAACCTCTATCGTAAAAAATGGCGTTGTTAGCAACTGTTAGTGTAAGACCCTCTTTTGCTGATTGTGGTGTAGCGAACAATACTTTAGCATCTCCTTTCTTGAAAGCGGCTACTGATTTATTTCTGTCCTCGACACTCATCTTACCAGTAATTTTACAGGCATTGAGATTCTTATATTTCCTACAGAACTGGTCAACATTCCCTGTGAATATGCTCCATACAATGACCTTTTCGCCACGTTCCATAATCTTTGCTATGGTCTTGTCAAGAAGTATCTCCTTGGCAGATAGGCCTTCGTAACTATCATCTAACAATCTAGGATTGGAAGTGATTTGTACAAGACGTAACAATCGTTTGATGGTGTCAGTCGATTCATCTAAGATGCTTTCATCACCCTTCTTTAACAAAATCCTCATTTCAGAACGGACTTCTTCATACATCTCGTTCTGTCTGTTCTCGAAACCAATAAACAAATCGTGATAAACCTTGTTAGGCAATGAGATGATTCCGCTACTCTTCGTTTCTCTGACACTGAACGACTTAATCTTATCAAATATTGCTGAAACAGACTTCTCAAAAGTATTTCTTCGTCCAGCGTCGCTTTCCAAGTCGTTCGATAAGTCACACTCGTTCTTGAAACTTTCAAAACTGTCGCCTAGTGATTTCCCCTGATCCAAGAAATATACCTGAGCCCAAATATCATAAGGCCTATTAGCGACAGGTGTTCCTGTCATAATGATACGAATCTTAAACAACGGTGCTATTTCAAAGAAATCCTGGGTGAGTTTTGCATCAGGATTCTTGATTTTGGTGGATTCGTCAATGATAATAGCCACATTCCTCGTCTTCAGGAATAACTTCATTCTTTCGAGCTCACCAGAGATGGTTTCGAAATTCGTAACGATCACACGGGCTGTGCTATTAAACACGTAGTAATTGCTACCACGCTTATTGCCTATCGTTTTAGGGGTAATATTTGTGTGTACCTTAAACTCTTCACACCAATTATTTACCAAAGTTTTCTTGGTAACAATAAGAACCGTATCTATGTCTCTTTTGTCGAGCCAATATAATAGCAAGTCAATAGCAATCTTGGTTTTACCCAGGCCTTGCTCATGAAAAATTGCAGCATATTCCTTGTCTTTGATTTCAAGGAACGCTTCATGCTGATAGGGAAAAGCTTCATGCTTTGCGCTCAAATTGTACTCGATGTCGTATTTTATATTGCTCATAGAATCTGTACTTTGTTATAACAATCAATTACATGAAACTTGATATCGTCTAATTGCTCTTTCATCTTCTTTATCACAATGATGTTCTTCATTCGTGAAAAACCCATGATAGAAGTACAAAGAACAATAATTCTGTCAGCATCGTATGTTCTGACTTCATTGATATAATCATTCAACTGTCTCTGAGTATGCTCCTGATCTATATCGTTGTCAGTCTTTGCCTCCCCCAAGATGATAAAGTTGGAATCATTATAGAACACATCAGGAATTGATCCGCCAACTATTTGTGGGCATCGATTATACTCACCTGGCAATTCTACACACAATAGATTGTGCGTAAAATCTCCTGGGATTGTTGGGACATAATCAGCAATCTTCTTTACCAATGTCATATGTGTTAATGATTCCATATATCCTATTTTGTTTGTTGTTCAATCAGACCAAGGACAAAATCTAATTTTTCTTTCAGATTTTGTAGTTTCCACAGTTTTTCGCTGTAGTTTTCGTCATTGGCTAGGTTCTGAATCTCTCCAACAGGAAAATCAAACAGTCGCTTATACAAGGCGCTGGCTAATACATCATATGGGTATTCTGACAAATCAGCAGAAGCCAGTTCTGCAGCATGCAATACTTTTTCTGCTGCTGTTATATTATCTTTAAGAAATGCGTTGAGTGCTTCGTCATTTCGCATAATCTGAGGAATGAGTCGTACCTTCTGGGCATTGTTCACATTTCTGTTTGCCACCCATTTGGCAAAATCGTTTGCTTCAAAATGCCTTTTCTCTATCGAAGCTTTTATTTTGGAATTCTCATGCTCCTTGAATTTAGAATACTCTGAAACATCGAAATCATACCCCTTCTCTTTAGTATACGGTTTATAAAACTGAACCATATATTTGTACGCATCAATACTTTTCTTGATGTCACTACCGTTTCCACCACACATCGATATGATGGCATTCATGTTTCTACCCTCAACTTCGCTAAGGTAGTAAAGGTATTTTGCCTTTGAATATGGATCCCATTCTCGAGGACCAACGAGGTGAGATTGTAGCCTTATCTTGTGTTTCTCGTCATCGTCAAGTTCCTCATAAACAAGAGCGATTATCTCCCCCCAATTACCAGGAGTTCCATTCTTCTCAAACTCCCTGTAAATCTGTAAGCGAGTGTTACCTTCAATGACAACGTATGAACCATCCGGTTCGTGACTAACCACAATGGGGTGAATGATTCCTCTACTTTCTTTAATCGAGTCACGGAGTGAATGATAAGTGGTTGAACTTCCCTCGCCACTATTGTCAGACAATGCAAGGGCAATAAGTTCACTACTGATTTCCTTATACTGTTCTAAGTAGTGTTTAATTCGAGGATTATCCTTATCCAGATTAATACTCGCTGTGGGCAACATTTGTAATACGGCTTGTTTCATCACTTCACTAATTTATAAGGGTTCAACTCTTCAAATCTTAAATCGAAATATTTCTTGGCTATCTCAGGGAATTCGGCTTCAAAGTCGATCATTGTCTGGTAGCATGAACAATACGTCTCTTTTCTTGGGTATCCCTTGGGGATTTTCAGTTTCTTATTGTATTTGCCTTTTGGCGTCAGGCCTTGAATGCCCTGATGGTATTCTTCGTTTCTGACACAGTACTGACGAAAACTCATTTTCTTGTAGAAGCCTGGCTGGTTACACCAACGAGCAAGTTGTGTGTACATGCTCTTAAAACGAGAATTATTGTACTCTTCAAACCTCATGATGTATGGCAGACAACCATGTTCCATCAGTATCTTTATTCTGAAGAAAGTTCCTTCGATGTCTTTCTCGTCTTGGCTGTCATATGCCACAAGCACATACAACTTAGTGGATTTGCGGCAATATGTTCTCCAAATCTTCAAGCCCTTGATAGTTTGTTCCACTTGGCGTTTCTCATTTGGGTCATCCATCTTATAGTGGTCAAAGGCAAAGATGTAGTCGCCATGATATTTCACCTCGCTGAGTAACTTTGCCTTTTGCTCAGTCATCAAGCGAATATCCATTCCCTGGCGGAATTGAAAACTTTTGCCTGTGCGCTTTAAGTCATCCATCACTTTGGCAAACACTTTTGGTGGCGCTGCCATGATGTTGTCATCCCACAAGTAGATATTCTTGCGGCTCTTGTCAAGAAATTCTGATACTGGTGACCACTCAACAACTCTGTTAAGCAGACGATTCACACAAAAGCCACAATGACGAATACAGCCACGCGTGGTAAAGCCAATAGAATAACTCAGATAGTCATCCCATCTACGTTTCTTCATTTTCTCATCGCCACCTGTGACTTCCTCAATATAATCATTGTAAAGGGTATAATCAGGAGCATGATGTTCCACCTCATCAGGCAAATCGGGACCATTGACCTCGAAGAAACCTGTGCCGCCATAGAAAATAAGGTGCTGCTTTATCATAAGGCTGATGAAATTGGGAATCTTGGTGAACTTAAACACCCTCGACATCACCAACACATCATAATCGCAATCTGTAATAATGGGATTGCCATTCGCCATCAGTTCATCGTAGCTAGAAATCAGCCTCACATTGTGACCATGTTCCTTGCAAAAAGCAGATATTTTCAGTAATGCAAGATTGGGATGGCGAGTCCCATGATCTAACAAGTCAGCATCTATGATGCCGACTCGTAGCGTTTCATTGGGCTGAACAATCAAATCCGTCTTGAAACCTTCATTCTCTGGTAAGTACCTCAGCATTAAGCGTAAGGCCCTCCGTCTTTGGGCAAACATATCAGCTTCATGAGCATTCTTGCAGTAGAGGGCGTTGTCACGTCCAACAGGTTATTATTGATCTGATAGCAGTATCCTTCTATAATTCTAAGTATCATGCAATTTCAGTTATTAATAGAATGAGAGGAATAAAGAAAGCGCACCCTCAATCCCTTGCATACTCAAAACCGAGCCGTCGGCAAACAGGCCCTAACACGATACACAAGGAAAGGGTACGCCTATACAGGCGTATCCCAAATCCCGCGAGGTCGTGTTTTCAAACTAGTTTTGCCGACTATTTGGTTTTGAACCTCATCAGAATCTTCGATACAAATTCTTACTTACCCACGATGTCCTGCACAACAGCCCTCACTCCCCTATGGAGATTGGTGTTTCTGTCATGCATTTGCTCAGACGGAATAATCCATCGTCACAATACTTGGCAGCAAAATTACGAAATAATCGCGAAAGTGCCAAATAATTCGGAGTGAAAAGTGAGGAACGAGCAGGAATGGGGGCATCTCAAAGAGATGGGCAGGGGGCTCGGGGCGTGAAAACAGACATTTTCCAATGCACCAAACTGACGTTTGGCACATTGGAAAATGCAAATGTGAGGGTGTGAGGGTGTGAGGGTTTAAGTCATCAGAATGTCTGTCTTACGATAGAACACCTTGTTTGTACCTTTCTGCTTGTATGACATATCCTTCTCAATCAGATGGTCTTTCATCAGACGATTGAGACGCATATAAGCAGCAGAAACAGTACTTAGGCCAAAACAGCGCATGACATCATCTGAAGCAAACACTTCTGGCAACCGGTTGAACCCGTCAAGCGTCTTGGTGTTCCTCCTTACGTTTACAGAAGCCTCCTTCAGTTTATTGTCGAAGTAGTGTTCTGCCATCGCCCCGAAGTAGTATCGCTGGCAGGCATAAATCAAGAATAGAGAGATTTATATGAAGCGAGGTTCTGAACAAGTAATTGATAGACTTTTAGCACCGGACAAAGCTTTGGAAAACCTTCCAAGAAAAAGCTTATTGGCTAAATATTCAGAGGCTTTAATGATTATATTATTGTTCTCTTTTTAGCTGTTAATTAATACCTATGGACTATAAGGTTATTGTAGCTGGTAGTAGATACTTCTACAATTACATTACTCTCAAAGAGCGTTGTGAGTTTTATCTTCAAAACAAGATGAAGACTCACAACGTTATAATTGTGTCCGGTCATGCTTCTGGTGCAGATTCTCTCGGAGAGAAATTTGCAGCAGACCACAATCTTAAATGTGAGTTGCATCCAGCCGACTGGGAACGTTACGGCAAAGCTGCTGGGCCAATAAGAAATGCAGAAATGGCAGAGGTGTCGGATGCCCTTATCGCATTTTGGGACGGTAAAAGTCGTGGAACAAAATCCATGATTGACCTTGCTAGAAGAAAGGGATTACAGGTGGCAGTCGTTCGATACGACTTATAACCCTCAACCCTCACACCCTCACTTTTGCAAAATTCAATTGCCCAAATCGGATGGGGTGGAGGTGTATATATTATCTTATAATTTATATATATTATAATATATATAAATTATATATATAAGGTTTAAGTTTTATATGCTATATCGAAAATAGTAAAAGTGAGGGTGTGAGGGTGTGAGGGTTCTGCTAAACCTGAATAAGATTGAACTATTTGAAGAAAGACTCACACCCTCACACCCTCACATTTGTGTTTTTCAAAAGTCATGGAGTTTTGAAAAATTCTCCATGAGTTTCAAAAAAATCTCCATGAGTTTTGAGTGGCCACTGATGGGGGGGTATTTAAAATTCCCAGTGGCCGGTCT
>Ga0265299_10004837_pt1 | contig 12639 bp, 12 predicted proteins | sample AusTroGonzalo_MG_4_FD_193485 | JGI IMG/M metagenome (GOLD analysis project Ga0265299, IMG submission 193485) | Bovine rumen microbial communities from tropical cattle in Woodstock, Queensland, Australia - Gonzalo_02 | ecosystem: Host-associated > Mammals > Digestive system > Stomach > Rumen ...
TGACGAACATCCCGATGATCGACCTCTTCAACTCGCTCGTCATCTCGCAGAAGCTCCCGATCTTCGCGAAGGCCGGCGAGCCCTACAACGAGCTCCTCGCGCGCATCGCGCTGCAGGCCGACTCCGACGTCATCGTCATCGGCGGCATGGGGCTAAAGTACGACGAGTACCTCAAGTTCAGGACGACGCTGGACAAGTCGGGCGCGCTCGCGAAGACCGTGATGTTCGTCCACACGGCGGCAGACCCGACGGTGGAGTGCGTGCTCGTCCCCGACGTCTCGCTCGCCGTCGCGGAGAAATTCGCGCTTCAGGGCAAGGACGTCCTCGTCCTCCTCACCGACATGACCTCCTTCGCCGACGCGAAGAAGGAGATCGCGATCACGATGGAGCAGATCCCGTCCAACCGCGGCTACCCGGGCGACCTCTACTCCCAGCTCGCCGCGCGCTACGAGAAGGCCGTGGACTTCGACGGCGCTGGCTCCATCACGATTCTCGCCGTGACGACGATGCCGGGCGACGACGTGACGCACCCGGTCCCGGACAACACGGGCTACATCACCGAGGGCCAGTTCTACCTCCGCAACGGGCGCATCGAGCCGTTCGGGTCGCTCTCGCGCCTCAAGCAGCAGGTGAACAAGGGTGTGGACAAGTTCGTCGACGTCGACGGGAAGAAGGTCAACATCAACAAGACGCGCGAGGACCACCGCACCATCATGGACGCGATGATCAAGCTCTACGCGCAGTACAAGGAAACCGTCGAGAAGCAGTCGATGGGCTTCAGGATGTCCGCATGGGACCAGAAGCTCCTGAAGTACGGCGCGATGTTCGAGGAGAAGATGATGGACCTTTCGGTCAACATCGACCTCATCGACGCGCTGGACCTTGGCTGGAAGATTCTCGCCGCGTGCTTCGACCGCGGCGAGGTCGGCATCCCCTCGAAGATGTCCGACAAGTACTGGCCGAAGGGCTGACGCCCCCGGCCGGCGGGGCAGGTCACTGGATCAGGACCTGCCTCTGCTCGTAGTGGCCCGGCTGCCAGACGCGCACGACGGTGCCGTTCGGCTGGATCTGGTCTACGTAGCGGCCCTCCACCCATACGTTCTGGGTCTGGTAGACCGGAGTCGTCACTACTACCGTGGTGGGCGTAACGACCGGAGTCGTCACGACGACCGGAGCCGAGTAGCTGTACCTTGGCGGTGGCGGTGGCGGCGGACGGTGGATTCCGCCCGACAGCACGCCTCCCACGACGCCGCCGACAAAACCCGGCCAGAAATTGCGCCCGCCATGACCCCAGAAGCTGCCGTGGCCATGGTGCATGGCCGGGGCGGGCCCCCTTCCGAAGCCGCCGCGGGGGCCACCGGGCCTAGGCCCGCCGGGACCTCTCGCGAAGACCGATCCCACGCACATAATCGTCGAGATCGCCACGATTATCGTTAATTTCTTGTTCATTTTCCTACCTTGCCTTTCTCCGCTTGTTGCGGTTACATCAGGGTAGGACAGCTCGGCGCGGAATTCTGACAAAATTTTTCGCGTATTTCTTCCGCCCGCCCGTCAGCACTTGACGAAGCCCTTGCGGTCCCAGCGCACCCAGGCCTGGCGCATGAACTTGACGGACCTGGAGAACATCTGGTCGACGTTGGCCGTGGAGGAGCAGTCCAGCATATCCCTGATCTCCTCGCTGGAGAGGTGGAACCTCGTCTTCAGGAGCATCACGTAGGCGCGCTCGGGGCCCTCGTTCCAGAGGTCCCTGAAGCAGAGGTGGGTCATGTTCCAGGCCTCGTTGCGGACCATGTTTATGTCGTCGACGGGAAGCTCCATCGTCGCAGGCCCGTCCTCCGCGTCGGCATGCGCGTTCTCGATGGATATCTCCCCGTGCTTGTTTGGGTCCGCGTTCAATATGTAGCCGCGCACGTACTTCCTGAGCCAGCCCTGGAGGCTGCCGCCGTCGTCGCGGTAGAGGTCTATCTTGCGACGGCCCAGCATCTCCTCGTAGAGCATTCCCATGAGGTCGCCGTCCGTCAGCGAATAGCGGCGCATCAGGTCGGCGTTCTTGGAGGACTTGGCCTCGGGGACGATCACGCGCTCCCACACGAGCTTCCACCCTGCGTCGCCGCCTTCCTTGACGAGTTCGTACCATTCGTGGTCCGTCATGCCGTCCTCCTCTCCGCGTCAGGCGAAAGTCAGCGCGCCGGGCACGGGGTCCATCCCCGGGCGCTTCATCCATATCGCGGGCTCGTTCTTGCCGGCGACGAAGTCCGTGTAGGCGATCTCGCCCTCGCCGCCGCGGATGCGGACGGCCTGGCCGGCGAATTCGAACACTCCTTCGGCCACGGGCGTGCCCTCGCCGTCCTCGGCGTGGACCGGCAGGCGCGCGTCCGCCCCGGCGCCGCCGGGGAACGTGACGTTGACCGCCCAGCGCATCTTCGTGTCCTTCACCTGGTGGGAGACGAAGGTCAGCGTTATGGTCTTGCCCTCGGGAACCTTCATGTCACACCACCGGCTTTATGTACTTGGACTTGAGGGACCGCCACAGGACGACGCAGAATGCCGACAGCGGGATGGCGAGAAGAAGCCCGAGCATCGACTTGAAGACCGCGCCCCAGAAGAAGAACGAGAATATGACGCCGGCGTAGCCGAGCCCTGTGCGCCCGCCCTGTATGCGCGGCGTTATGACGTATCCGTCGAGCACCTGACCGGCGAGCCACACGCAGAGGACCCCTATCACGCGGAGCGTAGAGCCGCCCGCGCCGAAGAAGGCGAGCGGGAGCGCAATCGGGAGGCACGTGACCGTGCCGAAGAGCGGCACGAGGTTGAGGACGCCGAGCGTGAAGCCTATGAGGAACCCGTACGGAAGGCCCACGAGCGCGAAGCCAAGCCCGTACAGCACGCCCTCGATGAGGCAGATGACCGTCTGGCGCTGGAAGAAGCTGACGACGATGTCGATGAACGCGTTCACCTGCTCCGCGACGAACGCCTTAGTGTCGTCCTTCAGGAAAGGCATCTCCTTTACGTAGTCCTCGCCGCGCATGCTGGGGCGCGTCAGGAAGTAGACGAAGAAGATGAGCGCGACGAGCCAGCTCACGAGCCCCGTGACGGACCCCAGAACGCCCACGCCGACCTGCGCCGCCTTGACCTTGTATATCTCGATCCAGTCGCGGTACGGCACGCCGACCTTGTCCGCTAGCTCGCGCGCCTTCGGGAAGGTGGCGTGGAACCAGTCCATGAACCTCTCCGCCAGCTGGGGGGCCTGGGTTATCAGGTTGGACGCCTGGTCCGCGACGAACGAGCCGAAGTACCAGATGGCAAGCGAGAGCGGCACCAGTATCGACAGCATCATCAGCGCGACGGCGACGGACGGGTTGCGGACCGTCTTCTTCCACCATGCGTAGTATGGCTTGAAGAAAAGCGCGAGGAAGAGCCCCGCGATCACGGGCGTCACGGCGGGGGAGACGAAGGCGAGCGCCTTCAGGATCCCCCACCCGACAAGGCCTACGAACGCGAAGACCACGGCGAGGGAAAGGAGCGTCAGCCCGCTGGCGACGGTCTTCCTCTGGGCATCTGTGAACTCTATCATGCGGCTTATTATACCAAATCCGGCGGACTAGTCCAATATCCCCTTTGACGGCGGCTCGGACTCATCCCACCATGAGCCCTTGGACGACGCGATGCGCGCTATGGGCTTCGTAGTGAGCTGCTTGCCCTTCGAGCCCGCGCTCCTGATGAGCACGACGTCCTGGTCCTCCAGCTTGCCGGTCTCGGAGTTGGTCCGCTTGACCTGCTCCTTGGGCAGAAAGTGCTGCTGGTGTATCTTCTGGTTCTTGGCCGGCTTGAACTTGACGTAGATCGTGTCGGGGCAGCCCGCCTGGAAGAAGATGATCTTCGACTTCGGCTTCTCGGGCGCGAGGCGGTACTCCTTGTTGCGGATAAGCCCGCCGAAGCGGAAGCGCTTTATGTAGCTGAAGCCGTAGCCGCCCTCCTCGTACACGCAGGTGAAGTCGCGCTCGTCGCGGTCCTTCTCCTGGTTGTAGCGGATGACCGCCATAAGGTCCTTGTCGACGAAGATCTTGTCCTCGGGCTGCACCTTCCTGAACCGCCCGTCCCTCCACACGAGTATGAGCTCGTCGAGCGAGGAGCACTTGAAGAGCTCGTCGCCGTTGCGGAGCCCTGAGCCGACGTAGTGGTTCTCCTTGTCCCACTTGATAGTGAGCTCGCTCGCCGTTATCGCGCGCACGTCGACCTGCTTGAACGCGCCCTGCTCGATTCTGGAGCAGCGCGGATACCGCTTGGCGTACTCCTTGACGAGGGCCTTCAGGTACTTCACGACGAAGGCGCGCAGATGGTCGATGTTGTCGCGCACCTCGCGCTCCTCGCGCTCGATGCCCTCTATCTCCTCGCGGTTCTTGTCGATGTCGAACTGGGAGATCCTCCTGATCGGGATCTTCAGGAGGCGCTCCACGTCGTCGTCCGTTATTCCGCGGCGGAGCTCCTTCAGGAACGGCTGGAAGCCCGTGACCACGGCCTTCTTCACGCCTTCCATCGTCTTCTCGCTCTCGATGCGCTTGTATATGCGCTCCTCGACGAATATCCGGTCGAGCGTCCGCGCGTGGAAGAGGTCGTCCAGCTCGCCGAGGCGGATCTCCTGCTCGCGCTTCGTGAGCTCCATCAGGCGGTCGACGTTCTTGCGGAGGATCTCCGAGACCGTCATCAGCTTAGGGCGCCCGGCGTCCAGCACGATCGGGCGGGACGAGAGGGACTTCTCGCAGTTCGTGAACGCGTACAGGGCGACGATCGCCTTCTCCTGGCTCTCGCCCGTCTGCAGCTCGAGCTCGATGCGGACGGAGTCGCTCGTCAGGTCATGCAGCTTGCGGACGGGCACCTTCTTCTTCTTGATCGCGTCCTCTATCGACTCCGCGATGGAGTCCGTCGTCTCGCCCCACGGAAGCTCGGTTATGACGAGCCTGTTCTTGTCCTCCTTCTCGATCTTCGCGCGGACCTTAACCTTGCCGAGTCCGTCCTGGTATTCCGAGACGTCCAGCGTGCCGCCGAGCTGGAAGTCGGGGTATAGCTGGAACGGCTTCTTCTGTATGCAGGCGATCTCCGCCTCGAGGAGCTCGATGAAGTTGTGCGGGAGGATCGCCGTCGAGAGTCCGACCGCGATGCCGTCCGCCCCGAGCATCAGGAGGAGCGGCAGCTTCGAGGGAAGGTAGACGGGCTCCTCGTTGCGTCCGTCGTAGCTGGGGACGTATGTGGTGGTCTTGCGGTTGAAGACCTCCTTCTTGGCGAGTTCCGTGAGGCGGCACTCGATGTACCTGACGGCGGCGTGCGGCATCCCCGTCAGGAGCGAGCCGTAGTTGCCCTGTCCGTCGATGAGATAGCCCTTGCCCTTGCCCCAGAGCTTGTTCGCCAGCACGCACAGCGCGTCGCCGATCGACGCGTCGCCGTGCGGATGGTACTGCATGGTGTGGCCGACGATGTTCGCGACCTTCGTGTACCTGCCGTCGTCCTTCTCCCAGAGGGAGTGCATGATGCGCCGCTGCACGGGCTTGAGTCCGTCCTCCACCGCGGGTATCGCGCGCGAGCAGATGACGTACGCCGAATACTGGCGGAAGTTGAAGTCGAAGAGCTCCTTCATCGGACCCGATCCGGTGAGGCCGTGCGTGTCGAAGGATACCTGGGCCTTCTTCGCCTCCGGGGCCGCCGCAGGCGCCTCCGGGGCCGCCGCGGGCGCGGACTCGCCGCCGCCCGCCGTGAACATGTCCAGGTTGTCGAACAGGCTCGGCGGCAGGTTATCCTTCGCGTTGTCTTTCCCTTTTTTCATGTCTGCAGTAATTTACAATGTGCCGTTTGTCGGTCCGCCGCTCAGGCGATGGCCACGTCAACCGGTACGGTGAGCCCGGCGAGGACGACGTCGAGGTCCTTCGGGGCCATCGCGACTAGAATGCCGCGGTGCCCCGCGTTGATGTATATCTCCGGCAGGTCGTAGATCGTCTTCTGCACGTATACGGTCATGCGCTTCCTGGTCCCGAACGGGGAGGTGCCCCCGACGTGGTACCCGGAATGGCGGTCGGCAGTGTCGGGCGAGCACGTCGCGACGGTCTTGCACCCCCTGGCCCTCGCGAGGTTCTTGGTCGAGATCTCGCGGTCGCCGTGCATCAGGCAGACGAAGGGCTTCTTGTCCTCGTCCTCGAGGATGATCGTCTTGATCGTCGCGTGGTGGTCGAGTCCGAGCTCGGTCGCCGCCTGGATCGTCCCGCCGTGCTCGGTGAAGTCGTAGCACCGCGCCTCGTACTTCACCTTCGCCGCGTTCAGCGCGCGAATGGCGTTCGTAGCCGGTATGGTCGTCGGTTTCATTCGGCAGCCGGTTCGGTCGGGGCGGGGGCTTCTGCGGACGGCGCGTCTCCTGGCGCCGCGCCCTCCGGCGCGGGAGCCGACGCGTCTCCGGACGCCTCGGCGGGCTCGTCCTCCTCGCCTTCGCAGACGGACACGGAGACGAGCGTCGCGCCCTCGGAGAGGCGGACGAGCTTCACGCCCTGGGCCATGCGTCCCTGGACGCTGAAGTCGGAGACGGCGCTCCTCACCATCTGCTGGTCGCTCGTGATAGAGATCACGCTCTCGTCGTCGGAGACCGCGTGCGCCGCGACAACCGCGCCGTTGCGGTCCGCGCCCTTTATGCCGATCATGCCCTGCCCGCCGCGTCCGTGGCGCGTGAAGTCCTTGAACTCGCAGCGCTTGCCGTACCCGTTCGCCGTCGCGATGAAGAGCGTCTTCGAGTCGTCCACCGCGTCCAGCGAGACGACGCAGTCGTCGTCGAGGAGGCGGATGCCGCGCACTCCCGTCGCGGTGCGGCCCATGCGGCGGACGTCGGACGCGGCGAAGCGCATCGCCCTGCCGTTCTTCGTGAGCATGATGACGTCGTCGTCGGGCTTGACGAGGCGGACGTCCTCCAGCGCGTCGCCCTCTTCGATGTTGATGGCGCGGATGCCGGACTTGTTGACGTTCTTGAACTCGCCGAGGAGCGTCTTCTTGACAGTGCCCCTGACGGTCGCGAAGAACACGTCGACGTCCCCCTCGAAGGAGCGGATCGGGAGGAGCTCCAGCACCTGCTCGCCCTCCTGGAGGTTGAGGAGGTTGATGAGCGGACGCCCGAAGCTGGTCCTGGGCGCCTCGGGGATCTGGTACGCGTCCTTGAGGAAGAGGCGCCCGGTGTTCGTGAAGAACATGAGCGAGTCGTGCGTCTGCGCGACGAAGACGAGGCGGATGAAGTCCTCCTCCTTCACCTGCGCGCCCCTGACGCCGTGGCCGCCGCGCTTCTGCTCGCGGTACTCGGTGAGCGGCACGCGCTTGATGTAGCCGCGGTTGGAAAGCGTGATGACGCACGGCGCGTCCGGCACGAGGTCCTTCATCGACACCTCGTTCTCGTCCGCGACGAGCTCGGTGCGGCGCTTCGCGTCGTCCTTCGCGCAGTAGCGCGCCTTGATGTCCGCGAGGTCCGTGCGGATGATCGCGTAAACCTTCTCGGGGTCCGCGAGGATCGACTCCAGCTCCGCGATCGTCTCCAGGAGCTTGGCGAGCTCCTCGGACAGCTTGTCGCGCTCGAGCCCGACGAGCTGGTAGAGGCGCATCTCGAGGATCGCGTTGACCTGGAGGTCGGTGAAGCCGAAGCGCTCCTGGAGGCGCGACTTCGCCTCGTCGCGCGTCTTCGACGAGCGGATGATCGAGACGACCTCGTCGAGGTTGTCGATCGCGAGGAGGAGCCCGTCCAGTATGTGCTTCCTCGCCTGCGCCTTCTTCAGCTCGAAGCGCGTGCGGCGGGTGATCACCTCGAAGCGGTGGTCGACGTAGCAGCGGAAGAAGTCCTTGAGGTTCAGTATCTTCGGCCTGCCGCCGTCGATCGCGAGCATGATCGCGCCGAAGGTCGTCTGGAGCTGCGTGTGCTTGTAGAGGTGGTTCAGGACGACCTCGCCCATCGCGTCGCGCTTGACGTCGACGACGATCCTGACGTCGGCCTTCGACTCGTCGCGGATGTCGCTCACGCCGACGATCACCTTGTCCTTGACGAGCTCGGCCATGTGCTTGATCATCTCGGCCTTGTTGACGCCGTACGGGATCTCGGTGATGATGATGCGCTCGCGGCCGTTCTCCTTCGTCTCCACCTCGGCCTTGCCGCGCACGGTGAGCTGCCCGCGCCCGAGCTTGTACATCGAGTTGATGCCGTTCCTGCCGCAGATCTGCGCGCCCGTCGGGAAGTCGGGACCCTTCACGAACTGCATGAGGTCGTCGACCGTGCACTCCTCGCGGTGCTGCACGTAGTAGTCGATGCCGTCGCAGAGCTCGCCGAGGTTGTGCGGAGGGATGTTGGTCGCCATGCCGACCGCGATGCCGCTGGAGCCGTTGAGCAGGAGGTTCGGCAGCTTCGCAGGGAGGACCGTCGGCTCCTCGAGCGTCTCATCGAAGTTCGGCGCCATGTCGACCGTGTCCTTCTCGAGGTCGCCGAGAAGCTCCTCGGTGACGCGCTGCATCCTCACCTCGGTGTATCGCATCGCGGCCGCGCCGTCGCCGTCGATCGAGCCGAAGTTGCCGTGCCCGTCGACAAGCGGGACCCGGAGCGAAAACGGCTGCGCCATTCGGACGATCGTCTCGTACACCGCGGAGTCGCCGTGCGGATGGTACTTGCCGATGACGTCGCCGACGATGCGGGCGGACTTGAGGTGCTTCGTGTTCCAGGTGTTGCCGAGCTTGTGCATCGCGTAGAGGCAGCGGCGGTGGACGGGCTTGAGGCCGTCCCTCACGTCGGGCAGCGCGCGCCCGACTATGACCGACATCGAATAGTCAATGTAGTCGCGCGACATCGAGTCCTCGATGTTGATGTCCTCCAGCGCGGCTGCGGCGGCCGCTTCCACGGCGCCCTTTTCCTGGTTGCTGTCTTCGCTCATAACCTGTATATTATACCAAAATTCGCGCGCACGCGCACGCGCACGCGTGTAGGACAAGGACATTGTTGGCGTGCGCGTATCTTCGTGGTCAGCAAAGAAGCAAGTCAGCTACCGTGACAAACTCCACGGGAGAAGTCGCTGGCGCATGCCCACAACCATTAGACTACAAGCTCACGTCCGTGACGACGTTTGCATCATCGACCGTCAGCGTGACGGCGAAGGTCTCGCAGAATCCATCGAACGGCGGCTTGGCAGTCGGTTTCGGCGAGGCATAAAGCGTCACCTTCCAGCCGTCGCCGCCATTGACGAGCTGCGACGAGCCGCTTACGCTTGCGCCGCCTACCTTGCCGGCGAACGACACCACGCCGTCCTTCTTGAAGGTGAGCTTGACGGTGTTGCTTGTATCGCCAGGTTCGCCGAGCTCAAGCGTCCTATCGAAGTTCTTCTTGAACAGCGGCATGGCCGCCTTGGTGTCCGCACGCTTCCAGAGGTTCTGGTAGCCAGCCCAGTCGTCGGACGACGCTACGCCGACTTCGATTTCGTCAACTACGACGCTTGTAACCGCCACCTCGTTTGTGACAACCGCCTTGCCCGCCTTTCAGATCGCCACGGCGTGGAATTCGTCGCTTCCATCTACACGATCTACACGTTCTACACGGCTAAACTCACTCGCGCTGAGCGCCCACGTCCTTCCGCCCTCGAGAAGCTTTCCGCTGATCTTCCCGTTCGCGGCAATGGACAGAGAGGCCGTGCCGACGGCGGGCAGAGGGCTGCCCGCCCTACCATCGCCATCATCCGGTAGGGCGGTCGCCCCGCGACCGCCGTACACGCCGCCGTCGAACGTGCCGACCGCCCACGCGGGCAGCGGGTCGACCGTTAGCTTCACGAGGTACGTCACCGACGACTTGCCCGCCGTCGTCACCGTTCATTTCCGTCGACTCTCCACATGTCGCGATGACGATTCCGCCGGAAATCGTGATGTCGCCGCATTTCGAATATTCCGGCTGGGTGTATGCTCCGCCGATGCCAGGAGCGGAGCAACCACCCGTTGCGATTACTTTTCCACCGGAAATCATGATGTCCCCGGAATGCCCCATGTATCCTGATCCTATACCAGCGGCATAGTCGCCGCCCTAGGCCGTTACCGAGCCTCCCTCTATGACGATGTTCCCGCAATTCCTCAGACCCGTTGAAGAATCTGGGTCTGCGACATCCGCGCCGCCGATGCCGGCACCATAAACGCCGCCTGTCACGACGAGCGTCCCCGTGCCGCTGACGACCAGCGTCTTCGACTCCGGTACTAGGTAATATTATCTGCTGTATTGTGTTCTTTAGTATATTTCAGCATGTTTTCCGAAATGTCAATTCCCAGAACAGATTCCGCACCCATCTCAGAATACTGCTTCGCATGCTGCCCCATTCCGCAGCCAATATTCAGGATCGTTTTTCCGTGAAGATCCGGGAGCATTGCGAGCAGGATTGGTGTTTCAATGCAGTCGTTGAAATTGACCTCATTTTCTCTGCTGCTCCGGAAGTGTTCAAAGAAGGCATCGTTGTCGTAGATATTTTGCTTTGACATACTGCATTCCTCCCTAGCACGAAATTTCAAAAGCTTTTAACAAGCGCTTGCTGGCTTCCGAGCTCAATATTATCATATGTCACGGGCGATGATCATTGTCTGAGTCTGATCGGATGGCTAATCACTGTTTTCAGTTTTTCCGGCGCAACTTTCCGGATATCGCTCAGGTAAATCTCGTGGTGCAGACGCTGATCTGTGATATCCAGCGTATAGCCCTGCTCCTCCATATACCGGTGCATCTTTTCCACCGTGTTCGATTCGTCATCATAGGGCCCGATGTGCATACACTGTACGCACAGACCTTCGTCATAAGTCAGGAACTCCGCCTTTGAGAAATCCGTTTTTTTCTTGCGTTCAGCTTTTGCCACCGCCCAATCGAAGTTGTCTTCTGTCACAAAATCCGGCAGCCGGATCACAGAGATCCACTGAAACCGTTCTTTATGGGCATAGTCGATTCCCTGAACGCCGTCCTGCCACCAGAAGCCTTCCAGCGGAGGAACAACAAAATCAAAATAGCCTTCAATCCGTTGATCACCCATTTTGCTCATTTTGATTGTGAAGGCAATGCCGTAAAGCAGGCTGATCGCCTGTTTGTAAGCACCGTCCTCCGCGTTGGGATCCCCTTCGCCGCGGACTGCGATATAGTTCATGGGCGGAATCGTCACAATAGACGGCTTAGCTGCCGGCATATAATAGTCTTTGTATTCTTTCTTATAATCAAACGCCATGATATCATCCTTTAAGCCGTTTTACCCTGTCATTCACGGTCTTCATGAACTCTTCTTCAGAAAGGCTTGGATCTCTTGTTCCCAGAATCAGATCACACGGAAGTTTTTCACACTCGCCGCATGAATAAAACCCATTCTGATTCCTGCAGCAGTCATAAATAGGGCACGCCTTTCCATCCGGTGCATGGAATACCTTCCCGGATAAGGCGTTGCAGCCTTTACACATATTGCCGTAGCAATAGCATGCGCCGCAGTCGGATCCGCAGCAACTGATCAATTCATTCTGATTCATCTTATCAAACATCTCCTTTTGTTTTTTCATAGGTTTTTGCCAAAGCCTCGGCCATATGCCGGAATCTGTCCCTCACTTCCACCGGTTCCAGGACTTCCGCTTTGGCTCCGAATGTCAGAATCCAGGACACAAGATTGTCCATGTCCGAAAAATCTGCAGTCAAGAGCAGGCGTCCGTCATCAGCCTCCGTAAAGCACTTTGGCCCGTATTCCTCGATCAGCCGCCATTTCATATCCGGCGTAAAAAGAGCCTTTACCCTGATTCCTCCCGGAAATACCTTTTCATTCGACAGATCAGGAACAGGAACGTTCCGACAGGTAAATCTGCAGTCAGTCTCTTCTACATTGTCCATGCGGTTCAGCTTAAACAACCTGAAGTCTTCCCTTGAGGTGCACCATCCCCATACGTACCAGTTTGACCACTTGAATACCAGATAATACGGCTCGATCGTCCGGCTGCTCTCTCCGGATGGCGCGTAATACCTGAATTCCAGAAGACTCCTGTTCTCGATTGCGTTCTGTATCATCTCAATTTTGGGAGCAAGCGAAGACTTGTTCCAGGAGGACAGATCGATCAGGATGGAATCCCTGCCGCCAATGTATGCTGATGATCCGGATTGAAGCTTTTCCATCAGCTGACTGTAGTACCGGCTTCCGCTCACGCTGTCGAGGCTCCTCAGTCCGGCAAGAATCATCTGCATATCCCTGGATGTCAGGATCGTCCGGTCCATTCGATATCCGTCCATGATGCTGATGCCTCCGCCGGACCCCTGGACGGTCCTGATCGGTATTCCGGCTCTGCAGAGATCCTCGATATCCCGGTTGATTGTTCTCCTCGAAACCTCAAACCTTTCGGCCAACTCAGGCGCGGTTGTCTTTTCTTCCTGCAGTAAGATGGACAGGATCCCGATCAGCCTGTCTGTCTTCATACCCTCACGCTCCGTTGATATGATACACAATCAAACATGACAACTGATTGGCATGTTTATCATAGCAGAAAAGAATCGTTTATGAAATACAGAAAAAACCGTCCTGCAGAAAAAGCAATATGATCAGCCGGAAACAACCCATCGGTCACATAATTTATTTTGATGGTTGTCAAAATAAA
>Ga0265299_10004842_pt1 | contig 12631 bp, 9 predicted proteins | sample AusTroGonzalo_MG_4_FD_193485 | JGI IMG/M metagenome (GOLD analysis project Ga0265299, IMG submission 193485) | Bovine rumen microbial communities from tropical cattle in Woodstock, Queensland, Australia - Gonzalo_02 | ecosystem: Host-associated > Mammals > Digestive system > Stomach > Rumen ...
AGTTAATCACACGATAATCAAGGTCTTTGTCCTGCAAAATCTGCTTGTCGACCTCGCTCATCACGAAAGGCTTGTCGGCTTTGCGTTTGTCGATGAAATTGCTGTTGTTGAGATAACGTCTGTCGATGGTATACATGTCGACCAAAACCAGCAGCGCCAAGACCGGGAACATGTATTTTTTGTTCATCTTCCCACTGACAGTCAACAAGATAATTATTGCAGAAATGTAAATATACAAGAAACTGCGTATCGCATCATGACGGAAAATGGCTACACGTGCCTTTTCAAGTTCATTGGCGAAAGTGGTGTAAATCGCTCCATCCTGACCTGCCTGCAACTGCTTGAATTGCAATGCTTCAGCTTGACTCAAGAAGTTGAAGAACGTTTGTGGCAGGGCATAAAACAAGAGGCAGAAACCACCGGTAATTCCCAATGAAATGTATAGATATTTCTTGTTTTGCTTCAACATTTCAGGGTTTTTGAAGATTTCCGCCAAAGCGAGGAAGGCAAGCAACGGCATGCACACCTCAGCAATCACCAACGTCATCGAGACTGCGCGGAACTTGTTGTAGCCTGGAATGTAGTCAAGGAAGAAATCAGTGAATCCCATGAAATTCTTACCCCAGCTGAGCAGTATCGACAACACCGTTGCTGCCAGAAGCACCCATTTGTATTTGCCTTTCACGATGAAAAGTCCCAAAATGAAGAGGAAACACACTATTGCACCGACGTAAACCGGACCGCTTGTGCCTGGCTGGTCGCCCCAATAAGCGTTCTGTTGCGCTATTGTAGAACGGAAACGCGGATCGCAATTCTGTAAAGCATTATTATCATTTCCGATATATCCCGAAGCGCCGCCTTTAGCGTTCGGAATCATCAGACTCCAGGTCTCACCTATTCCGTAGCTCCACTGCGTAACATAGTCTCTATCAAGGCCTTTGGTCTGATTTGCGACGTTTTTTGTCAACACAGGTTTGCCACGCATGGTCTCCTTGCCGAATTCATAGTTCGCATAAAGCGTGGTGGAACATGTCAGAATCGCTATAACGGCAACGCCAACAAGGATTCCGCTTGCTTTCAGGAAATGCGAATATTTCTTTTCTTTTATTGTCTCGACGATTTCGGCCACTATGATACACACCACTATAAGCAGCAGATAATACGTTATCTGAAGGTGTCCGGCTCTTATCTCAAGCGCCAATGCGATAGCGGTCAGCACTGCTCCCCAGAGATATTTCCCTTTGTAAGTCAACAAGATACCAGCGATAACCGGTGCCATGTAAGCCATTGCGACAGCCTTTGAGTTATGCCCTGCGCCTATCACTATAAACAGATACGACGTGAATCCGTAGGCTAACGCGCCAATGAAACTCACCCAAATCTTGCAGTCGAGAACAAGAAGCAGGATAAAGAATCCCAACATGCTGATAAACACGGCTCCAATTGGATGCGGGAATCCGGCCGCAAGCATTCTGCCGACATACGTCATGAGGTTGCTGTTTTGCGACACGCTGATATTCCATGCCGGCATGCCACCGAACATCGAGTTGGTCCAGAGGCTCTGTACACCTGTCTCCGCTTTAAAATCAACGATTTCCTGCGACATTCCTTTGTACATCTCAATGTCGTGCTGCTTCAACCTCTTTCCCTGCATTATCGGGGAAAAATAAACAAGCGTGATCAGCGCGAATGCCACAATGCAAAGCGCAATCCAAAGGACTTTCTTATTATCCGAAAAGAATTTGTTCATATTTTAATATACTATCTTAACATATTGATTATCAATAATCAACAAATACATTTTATCAGCTTTTACAATGTTTTTCATCATCTCGTCAAGAGGGATGCGGTTTTCTCCGGCACCAAAAGTGCCACAATCCTCACGATAGATTTCCTTGCCGTCAAGCGAAATGAGACGCAATACCACATCCGTTTTTTGACTTAAACTCACAACACAGAACGCATTGTCGTTCAACGGATTAGGATAAACCGAAATATGATTTTCATTATCTGAAAGCTCATTCACTCCAAAATCATTCCACTCATAGCATCCCATATCGATTCTGTCGTCGAAAACACGCGGTCCGCCTGCCAAATCAGTATCTGGGATAAACAATCCGGAGATGTTTTCCGTTCCTGTATTTATGCAAGGACTGTTAGAATTCAGTTTAAAATCATAGTTTTGCATGTCGACAAACAACGGATCCGCGTCTATCATATCGTTATATTGATCATCCGTCATATATTCATCGCCGTAGATGTATTCGAGGCCGTATTGCACATCGCCGTTGTTAAAAACCGGACGGCAGTCGCCACCCCACAGCCATATCTGCGAGCCTTCGTAATACTCGGTGGTATCCTTATCATTGATGTTAGCAATTGCATGATTTCCCCAGAAAATACAGTTGTTCAGCGTAGGTGCCGCATCGAAGGCGGTCTGCATTCCTGCGCCACCACCGCCACCGCAGTAATTATCGACTATGGTAAGGTTGTTCAGTTCAGGATCGGATGTCGCCATCGCAAGACCTCCTCCATAATGTATCACACTGTTTTGATAAGCCAACATATTCGACACCTTCACGGAATAATCCTTGCAGCGTTGAATGCCTAAACCGCCAGCATTTACAGAAAAATTATTGTAAAACTTAGCATTGTTCAAAACCATGTTGCAGCTGTCGATATTCATTCCGCCGCCGTAAGCTGACTCGCTATAGTTATCATGGAAAAGCATGTCGTGAATGTCGAGATTGCATTTCAGGAACTGGAAACCGACGCCCCAAGTGTAATCTGGTGGACAAGCGACAGCAAGATTGCTATATATCTCGCAGTCATGAATATGCAGCGTTGAGTTCTCCGCATAAATCGCACCGCCACGTCTGCGAGTAGTGTTATGATGGAAACGGCAGTTTGCAATCTCCATTCCGTTAACCATGCTGATGCGCATCACACCGCCATCACCGCTCATTTCAGTCTTTCCATAAGAAAAATCGCAATAACGCAACTCCACATTGCCTGATTTCTGGAAATATAAGCCTTTCCATGCACCAGCAGCAGCCTCATCATAGTTTGAATAACCGGTAGTGTCAGCCACAGTGAACGTAATGCGGGATTCTTCCTCACCTAAAGCAATCAAATTTCCAAGAACAGTTATCTCAAAATAACCGTCAGATATAACATTAGTGCCGGGGTTGACAGTCAAAGTCTCATCTATCGGAATAATTACATTATCAGTAAGATGAATCTCGCCACTCCACTCACCAGATTGATTACCAGACACTTGCGTCACCTGTGCATGCATCGCAAAGGCGCAAAAAATCAACAAAACCAATGCTATTTTTTTCATAGTATCCAATTTTTAATAATGTGTCAAAGATACTAATTTTTCAAATAGGTGTAATTATGAATTTTTATTATTTTTGCATCATGAAAAATTGGGCAAGATATTTTGCAATTTGTGCAGTGGCGATTCTGATGATTCGCTGCGCTAACGTTGTGACTCCAAGCGGCGGTCCGAAAGACGACAAATCACCCGTCGTGATTGAAGCCTCACCGGAAAACAACTCCACAGACTTCAACGGCAAGACGATTCACCTCACTTTTGACGAATTCGTGACGCTCAACAACCCGTCGAACAACGTGATGATTTCGCCTCCGATGAGCAAAAAGCCGACATATCGCACAAGTGGCAAGTCATTGATTATCAGGTTTGAAGAGCCATTAAAACCTAACACTACATATTCCATCAACTTCGGAGATGCCATTAAGGATTTGCACGAAGGAAACGTGTTTAAAGGCTATACGTTCAACTTCTCGACAGGCCAGAGTATCGACTCGCTTTCGCTCAAAGGCAAGGTTATCTCAGCTTCAACATTGGCACCCATGGAAGGCTTTGTGATTGGATTGTATTCCAATGATAATGAGACACTTACAATTGATTCAATGCCTAATCGAATCAAGCCGGAATATATCACTACAACCGACAAACAAGGTAATTTCGAGTTCTCGGGACTCGCCGACAAAGACTATCTGATTTTCGCGTTGAAAGACAACAACTCCAATTTGATTTACGACCTTCCAAATGAGGAAATCGCATTCTATCAAGATTTAGTAAAGCCTTATTATATTGAAAATCAAATTGTTAAAGTCGCAGTCAACGACACTCTCGCCAACGATTCAATAGCGGCTGCCGATTCAACATTTGAGATTAAAAAGCCCGAATATCCGAGTTATACGCTTTATTCTTTTGTACAGGAAGACTCCATTCAAAAGATTTTCAAAAAAGAGCTTGTTGAAGAAGGTCTGTTACGCTTCGTGTTCCGCTATCCCGCTGAAAATGTTGAGATTAAAGTCCTCGAAGAACTTCCAGACACATTCAATATCCTGCCTGTTTATTCGACAAGAAAAGACACCGTTTCGTGGTATTTCACACCATGCAAAGACAGTCTTTGGATCAGCATCAATGACGGCGTAAACATCAGTGACACAACACATTACAGCCTCAAACCGCGTAAATCAGTATCAAGAAAACGTCGCACTCAGGAAGAAGAGACAGTGAAACACCTAATGATTAAAAACAACCTCAAAGGCAACAAACTTAAGCCGGAGCAGCCACTGGTTTTCACCTTCAACGAGCCGATTGTCAAGGTTAATCAGCCCGATTCGATGCATTTCGAAAAAATCGACGAATTTGGTCTTAAATATCAGATTATCAACAATTTAAAACCTGAAAACAAATATCAGATAACCATTCCTGATTCCGTTTTCTTCGGCATCAGCGGCGTTTCAAACGATAGTATCAAGCTTAATTTCAGTGTTCAGGAAGAATCGGCTTTCGGCAACATATACATCACCATCGAAGTACCTGAAAATATACCTCAGGTCATAATTGAGTTAACCACTGACAATGGCAAAACCATTGACAAACAGATAATTACAGGCACACAAGAGCTCTCATTCGAGTATCTCGACCCAGGAAAATACAAACTCAAAGCCATCCTCGACCTTGACAAAAACGGCATTTGGAGTCCGGGCCATTTCGGCAAGAAACTGCAACCCGAAAAGATAATATTCTACAACGGCATTCTTGAGGTGCGCGCCAACTGGGACATTGACTTGGACGAGCCGTGGAAAATAGAAAAATAATTGACAATGAATCCTTTATATCCTGTTATCAAGCTTCGTGAAGGCAAAGACGATGCCGTGAAACGTTTCCATCCGTGGATTTTCTCCGGCGCCATCGCCAAAGCCGCTCCCGGATTGCAAGCCGGTGATATTGTGACAGTTACAAACTCAAAAGATGAGATTCTCGGAACAGGTTTCTGCGAATCGGGTAACATCGCCGTGAAGCTTCTCTCGTTTGAGAACACCAAAATCGGTGCAATGTTCTGGCAAGAACGCCTCAACGCTGCTTTCGAGACACGTAAAGCTCTCGGATTCATTGATAATCAACACACTAACTGTTTCAGATTAGTCCACTCTGAAGGTGACAACCTCCCCGGACTTATTGTCGACATCTACGGAAAGACCGCCGTCATTCAAGCCCAGACAGAAGGAATGGCATTGAATATCAACGCGATAGCAAAGGCCATCGAAGCCATTCCTGAGCTGAAAATTGAGGCCATCTACAACAAAAGCTCCGAGGCGATGCAGCGCATGGGAAAAGACGCTGTCGACGACGGATATCTCCTCGGCGGAAAATGCGAGGATTTTGTGCTCGAAAACGATTCCAAGTTCTTGATTGACTGGGAGGAAGGACAAAAAACCGGTTTCTTCCTCGACCAGCGTTTCAACCGCGATTTAGTGAAACAACTTGCCAAAGGCCGCACCGTTTTGAACACCTTCTGCTACACCGGAGGATTCTCGGTCACGGCACTGCAAGGCGGCGCAAAACAAGTGGTTTCCGTTGATTGTTCCAAGAAAGCGATAACGATTTGCGAAAACAATATCGAGCTTAATGGTTTTTCAAAAGAAGCCAACCCGAGCCTCGTGGAAGACGCCAAGCTTTATCTGCAGAACATGCCTGAAAATCAATATGATTTGATAATCCTCGACCCGCCGGCGTTCGCAAAAAACCATAAGTCGCTGCACCGTGGCTTGCAAGGTTACAAATTCATAAACAAGGAAGCTATCAAGAAGATTCAAAAAGGTGGTCTGCTATTCACTTTCAGCTGCTCGCAGGCTGTCGACAAGGCACAGTTCCAGAGCATCGTGATGGCTGCAGCCATCGAAACAGGACGCAAGGCAAAGATTTTGTATCAATTATCTCAACCTGAAGATCATCCTATCAATATATATCATCCAGAAGGAGCTTATTTGAAGGGATTAGTACTGCAGATTGATTAGTTTTTCATCTTTTCAATGGTCTTCGTGGTCGAAAACCCCTCAACCAAGTCAACCGTAACAACTTTTCCGCCTTTGGCGGTCACGATGTCGTATCCCACGATGTTTTCCGGCTTGTAGTCGCTGCCTTTCACCAAGACATCAGGCTGAACGGTCTTTATCAGATTATAAGGGGTGTCTTCATCAAAAAAAACCACTGCACTCACAAATTCGAGGCCTGCAAGCACAAAAGCACGCGATTTCTCGTCATTCACAGGGCGTGAAGGACCTTTCAACCGTTTGACGGAAGCGTCGGTGTTCAAGCCGATAACCATCACATCGCCGAAAGCAGCCGCCTTGGCAAGATATTCAACGTGACCGCGATGCAAAATATCAAAATAGCCGTTCGAAAACACTATCTTCTTGCCGTTTTTGCGGCAATCCTCAAGCCATTTTGCAAGCTTTTCCCCGTCAAGGATTTTATTGTTTATCTTTTCGAAGTAATTCATAATTTTTTTGCAAAAATATAAAATTCTTAGATAAAATGATTAATTTTGTAGCGACAATCTTGACTATTAATAAAATCTCATCATTATGAAAAAATTATTTGTTTACTCGTTAGCAATCTGCACGGCTTTATTTGTTTCATGTTCAAAAGACTCGTCATCATCGGACAACAACGGTGGCGGAAACCAGATAACGGGGAAAAGAATCAGTGAGATTTATTACAGCAACGTTGAACAATCTTATTTCTCCAATGACAACGGTCAGACATGGTCATATGTAGGTTCAACCTCTACAGACAACAATCTGGTCCGTGTATGGCATTGGGAACATGATAAACTGACTTCAGTAGATTATTACTATCAGGATCATCTTGACGGCACCGACAAATTAAATTATAATAATGAAGGATTGGTTTCAGAAATCGTTTATTATGTTGATGGCGAGGAATCAGAAAGTGTTGAATTTTCATATAATGGCACGGCAATAAGTAAAATTAAGTACTTTGACCATGGCACACTGGAATCATCTTATGATGTGTCGTATGAGAACGACAAGCCTATCAGAATTACATGTACATATATGTCGGAAAATAAAACAATGTCAAAACATGGCAAAAGTTTCATGGAAAATATGTTCAAAACTGACGAAATCTCATCTAAAGATGGAATTCTACCTTATACAGAATTGGCATGGATTGACAATAATATGACAAAAATGTATGTGTTTGATTCCGACCTTGAGTATTTTGTCACTTACACATACGACAACAAAAACAATCCGTATTACGGCAGGAACTCATCAACTGCTTTAATGTTGGCATGGGGTAGTTCGTATCAACTGTCACAAAACAATGCTTTATCGGAAACATATAACGTTTACGGTGATTTATACACAGTCGACTATACCTACAATTATTCAGATAATTATCCTACGGACTATAAGTATCCATACGAGAATATATACGAATACTCAGTTTATTTGTTCAAATATACAGGCGAGACAACCTATTCCTATTCATATCTGCCAGATTGATCAAAAAAGAACATCACCACATAGGCTAAAACGCCGGTGATGAGGTAAAATATCATCTGTGAGCCGTGGTTAATGGCGGCAAAAGAGCCTGCGACTTGTTCCGAGATGCCGTAGAAGCCGCTCAGCAAGGTGATGGCGATGAAATGATATGTTCCTATGCCACCCGGAACCGGCGCCACTACACCTAATGTCGCTATGCCCAGCAAAGTGATTGCCTCTACCACACCCAGATGATTGGTTTCACCAAGCATATAGAACGGCAGCCATGTCATGATGACGTAAAAGCCCCAAACACCCAGTGTGTAAAGGACAAAACGCCATTTCTTCTTCATCGTTACGACAGATTTTATGCCATCGACGAAACCATGCCAAAGCGAAGCGATTTTCTTGTTTCTTTTGATGATTCTAATCAAAAAAACGATACCAACAACGCCAACCAGAATCACTATGATTCCGAGTAAAACATTGTTTATCAACTTGTTAAGAAGCGGCATCATCCAAGATGTGACGAGACTTCCGAGAAGTTTCCATTGAAAAACGATGACCAAAAACGCCAAAGTGAAAAGCACCAGCAAATCGATGATTCTTTCAGAAATCACCGAGCCAAATGTCTTGTCGAACGGGATGTTTTCCTTGCGTTTCAGCACGCTGCAACGCACCACTTCACCGAGTCGCGGAAAGATGCAGTTTGCCAAATAAGCTATCAAAACGGCTCCATAAGTCGACGAAGCCCTCGTTTTATAGCCGAGAGCCTCAATCTGTATATTCCATCGTAAAGCTCTGAAAAACAATGAGATGGCAAGACATGCCAAACTCAAAAGCATCCACGAATATTTCGCTGATATGATGTCGGTCCAAAGCTGTGACAAATCGATGTTACGGAAACTGAACCATAACAAAGCCACTCCCAAGGCGAGAAAGGCTATATACCACAGTGTTTTGGACGTTTTTTTATTCAAATCTTGTTGTTTTTGTCAGGAAAAACAATCATCGGCTTGAATTTCTTAGCCTCTTCGAAGTCCATCGAGCAATATGACGCGATGATCACGATGTCGCCTTTTTTCACGAGATGTGCCGCCGCTCCGTTGATTCCGATGACACCGCTGCCACGTTGTCCTTTGATGACGTAGGTATGCAGACGGTTGCCATTGGTGACGTCGTAGATGTCAACTTTCTCATTTTCAATGAGGTTGACAGCATCCATCAATTCTTCATCGATAGTGATGCTTCCGATATAGTCAAGGTCAGCCTGCGTGACAGTGGCGCGATGTATCTTCGATTTAAGAATCTCTATGTTCATCTTAATAAATTCTCATATTATCAATTAAACGGACCGGTCCGAGCTGCAGTGCCACGAAAATCCTCGCATGCTCGCTGTCTTTCCAGTCGGTGACGGTCTGCAAAGTGGTCTCGTCTGCTATCTCAACGTATTCAACGTCAAATTGTTTTATCTCAGAGTATTTTTTCAGTGCCAAAGCCTTCATCTCAGCCGGACTCATGGTCTCATATTCTGCGACAGTCTCTTTCAAAACCTTGTAAATCATAGGTGCGATGGCGCGCTCTTCATCGTTGAGGCGCATATTGCGCGAGCTCATGGCGAGGCCGTCTTTCTCACGGATGATGTCGCAAGGCACTACTTCGAGATTTATATTGTAATCTTTCACCAACTTAGTGATGATGGCCAGCTGCTGGAAGTCTTTCTCGCCGAAATAAGCTCTGTCAGGCTCCACGATTTCAAACAATTTGCGCACCACTATAGCCACTCCGTTGAAATGTCCCGGACGGCAAGCACCTTCCATCACATGCTCGATGGCACCGAAATCATAATGGTCTTCAACTTTTGTAGGATACATCTCCTCCACTGACGGCATCAAAACAGCGTTGCAGCCTGCACTTTCAAGCATCGCGATGTCTTTTTCAGGCGTGCGGGGATACTTCTCCAAATCTACAGGATTATTAAACTGGACAGGGTTCACAAAAACACTTGCCACAACGATGTCATTCTCACTTTTTGCGCGACGGATCAACGAAAGATGTCCCTCATGCAAAGCACCCATGGTAGGAACAAGACCCACCGACATGCCAGAATCACGTTTTGCCTTCAAATACGATTGAAGATCTGCGATATAATTAAAAACTTGAATCATAACCATCATTAGTTTAAAAAATCATGCAAAATTAAACAATTCACAAATATAATGTGCAATTATTTTAAAAAATTCGTAATTTTGCACCCAGAAATGCCCTGGTAGTTCAACGGATAGAACGGAAGTTTCCTAAACTTTAAATTTGGGTTCGATTCCCAGCCGGGGTACTTTTTTTATAATATTTTGGGCTTGTTTTCGTTATTAAATTGATATCAATATATTTTCATATGAAAAAAATTACACTCGTCATAGCTATCTTACTGATAACCAATATATTTTGCGTTGCGCAATCCATAGGCGAATGGACAACGCATACTCCGGGCATGAAAGTCACCAGCGTCGACATCATGCACAACAAAGTTTTTGCCGCCACACCTTACGATATTTTCTACTATAACACAGACGACAACAGTATCAACCACCTTTCGAAAGTCAACGGTCTTTCAGACATCGGCATCAATATCATAAAATACGACAGTTCGTCAGATTTGCTTTTCGTAGGATACACCGACACTAACATCGATCTTATTGATAATCAGGATAATGTAACAAACATCCCGGATATCTACAACAAATATATCCTTGGCAACAAGACAATCAACAATGCATTTTTCCACAACGATTTAATCTATGTATGCTGCGGCTTCGGCATCGTCGTGATTGACATAAAACGCAATGAGGTCAAAGACACATACATCATTGGAAACAATGGCAGCTATCTGGGTGTCAACGACTTAACCATCTGCGACAATGTTTTCTACGCTGCAACTGAAAACGGTATTTACTACGCTTCCGTGGATAATCAGTTCCTCGCCGATTACTCCCAATGGAAACGTTTCGTACATCATATGCCACACCAATCAGATAATTTCTCAAATGTTGAAACTTTCGACGGATATGTTGTGGCGAATTACTCTGATAATGAGCATGATAACAACGTCTTATTTGCCATTACCGACACCACAGCATGGAGCTATTTCCTCAATGATGAGTTTGACTTGATTAAGGATTTGCGTGTTTGTGACGATCGTCTCATTGTGACTGAAAACACTCAAAAAGTCACCGTTTTCGACACAAATAAGAATGTCGTGTTTTCTAAAAATCATATCACGGCTCAGTCAACAGTTTATGACAATAGACGCAATTGTTATTGGTGCGGCACTATCACTTCGTCTTTGGCAAAGCTTTATCCTGACGGCACAAACGAATACATCTGGTTCAACGGGCCGTTCTCCGATATGGTTTTCAGTATTACAGCTGACGGCAATGATTTATGGATGGCTTCTGGAGGTTACACAAGCACATGGGCGCCAACGTGGAAAAGCAACGGCATCTCACACTATAACGGTGATTCATGGACATATCTGAATTCTTGGAACGTACCTGCATTGGACACCATCTTCGATATCACATACGTGAAAGCCGACCCGCTTAACAACAGCATCGTATACGCAGGTTCTTATTCAAAAGGTTTGGTACAGTTTGAAAACAATAAGGTGAAAAACGTTTTCAACTCATCAAACAGCACTCTCAGCATGCATCTTCTTATCAACTACACATACATCACAGGATTCGATTTCGACAGCAGCAACAATCTTTGGATTGCTAATAGCGGTGCCGACAAGATGCTTTCCGTTTATAAAACCAACGGCTCATGGCAGGCGTTCAACATCGGCAGCGGCGATATTGGCCGTCTGATGGTCGACAAAAACGACATAAAATGGATTTTCAAACGCGGTGGTGAGCTTATCGCTTTCGACGGAAACACAACAAAAACCGTCAACAAAAACGCCAACTTAGGCAGCCTGCCAGGTGATGCGAACTGCTTCGTAACCGACAATAAAGGCACTGTTTGGATTGGCACTACCGACGGCGTGGCATTGTTCTATGATTCGCAGAAAATCTTCAAAAACAACACCTACGCATGCTCGAGGATTCTCATTCCTCGCAACGACGGTTCAGGTCAGGCCGATTACCTGCTTTCAGGACAAAGTGTTTTGGCAATCGCTGTCGACGGCGCAAACAACATGTGGTTCGGCACCAATAACGGTGTAATCCACACTTCCAACGACGGACAAACGACATTGCATCATTTCACAATGGAAAACAGTCCTCTGTTCTCCAACACAGTGAAAGACATAGCAATCGATGATGACGGAAACGTTTTCTTCGCAACAGATAAGGGTATTATTTCATATAAAGGCACTGCTTCAAAGGGCTACGAGACAAATACCAACGTCATTGTTTATCCAAATCCTGTACGTCCCGAGCACCAAGGAATCGTAGGCATCAAAGGTCTTGTCACCGACGCTCTTGTGAAAATCACCACCACAAACGGCACTTTCGTGACTCATCTGAAAGCCGAAGGTGGACAAGCCACATGGGATTGCACTGACATCAACGGGAAAAATGTCGAGCCAGGCATCTATCTTATCTTCGTCAGCGATGAAACAGGCAAAGAGACATATGCCACCAAAGTTCTTATCATGAAATGATGAACAATCCTGACAAAACCCGCGCCATTGTTCTAAAAGCCATAAAATACGGCGACAACAGCCTGATTGTGAAGCTGTTAACCGAACAAACCGGATTACAGTCTTTCATTATAAAAGGAGCATATAACAAAA
>Ga0265299_10004843_pt1 | contig 12630 bp, 9 predicted proteins | sample AusTroGonzalo_MG_4_FD_193485 | JGI IMG/M metagenome (GOLD analysis project Ga0265299, IMG submission 193485) | Bovine rumen microbial communities from tropical cattle in Woodstock, Queensland, Australia - Gonzalo_02 | ecosystem: Host-associated > Mammals > Digestive system > Stomach > Rumen ...
CGCTCCCCGATGAGTTGATTCAGCGCATCGTCGACAGCCGCAACTTCTGTGTAGCGATGGGATGTCTGCGACAGGTAAGTTTCTGTTTGCTCGACATGGCCTATTACACACTCAATCATGAATTAGATACTGACATTAAGTCCTTCGAACGTGAAGCATGGAAAGAGGCGGTCATCACCCCAACGGTACCAGGAACCTGCATGTCGGTACAGTTCTCACATATCATGGCTGGCGGCTACTCAGCAGGCTACTACAGCTACAAATGGGCAGAAGTGCTCGATGCTGACGCTTTCTCGGTATTCAAACAACATGGATTGTTCGACCCTGCAACAGCTGACAGTTTCCGCCAGAATATCCTGTCGAGGGGAGCAACCGAACACCCTATGACGCTATACAAACGATTCCGCGGACAGGAACCAACCATCGATGCATTGCTGGAGAGAAATGGAATAAAGAAAGATTGAAGCATGAAACTGATAGGAACAATAATGATGATGTGCTTGCTGCTCATAGCTTGCAGCAACGATGACGACATCAATGAGATATTCATCAACAACCGCTTCAAGATTACAGGTCTTACCTATAACGGGCAGAAGACGGTGAAGGATGTAAAGGAGTTCTATGAGGTCAATGACACCTACTGGATTGCGTTCTCCCAATCGACAATCTCGGGTGTGTTGCAACCAGGAATGAAGATAGAGGGAACGTGGAATGCCGACGAGAAAAGCAGAGAGCTATCCATCAACCTTACCTCACCGAGAAGTGCTGAAGGAGCATCAGATATCTGTAGCAAGGTATTTAGCATCCTGACACACGCCACATCGTACAGCGGTGACAAGAATGTAATGAAAATCAAGTGGGACAATGGTTCGTTTATTGAGATGAGTTCGGAAAAGTGAAGAGGCCCCCTCCGACTCCCCCAAGGGGGAGAGAAGTGAAAAGTGGAGAAATAGTAAATAAACAAATAGAAAATAATGGTCAATAGTAAATTGTCAAATAGTAAATAAGAAAATGACAGAAGAGAAACAACATCAGCTCGACCAACGCTATCTGAGGATGGCAAAGATATGGGCAGAAAACAGCTATTGCAAGCGCCGTCAGGTAGGTGCTTTGGTCGTAAAGAATCAGATGATTATCAGCGATGGATTCAACGGGACGCCATCGGGATTTGAGAATGTATGTGAAGAGAACGATGTGACCAAACCATACGTGCTTCATGCTGAAGCAAATGCTATCACGAAGTTGGCACGCTCACACAACTCGAGCAATGATGCTACGCTGTATGTCACAGCATCACCATGTCTGGAGTGCTCGAAACTTATTATCCAGTCGGGCATCAAGCGCGTTATTTATGGGGAGCAGTATCGTCTGAGCGACGGCATCGACCTCCTCAAACGTGCAGGAATTGAAGTTGAACAAATGGACGTATAAAATAATATATGGATTCACCACGTCACTCAAGATTTGCGCCGATACTGATAGCCGTCAGCATTATCGTGGGTATCATCATCGGAACATTCTTTGCAAATAGGTTTTCGGGCAATCGTCTGAATATCATCAACACGTCGTCAAACAAAATCAACGACCTGTTGCACATCATTGACGACCAGTATGTAGATACAGTCAATATTGCTGACATCGTGGAACAAGCGATGCCACGCATTCTGGCTGAACTCGACCCACACTGCTCGTACATTTCTGCCGAGGCCGCTAAGACAGCAAACGATGATCTCGATGGTAGCTTCTGCGGCATCGGTGTACAATTTACCATCAAACACGATACGGTTTATATCACCAGCATCATCAGCGGAGGACCTGCTGAGAAAGTGGGGCTGATGGCGGGCGACCGCATCATCAGTGTGAACGATGAACCATACGTAGGTAAAGTGGTTACCAACGAAGAAACGCTGCATCGCCTCAAGGGTGAAGAAGGGTCAACGGTGAAAGTGGGTGTCATGCGCCGCAGTGAGCAGAAACCGCTGTCGTTCTCCATCACACGAGGTGAGATTCCGATTAAGAGTATCGATGCCACATATATGCTCACAGACAAATTGGGCTATGTGCGCATCAATAAATTCGGCAAGACCACCTACCCTGAGTTATTGATTTCATTAGCCCAACTCGAGCAGCAAAACTTCAAAGGGCTGGTTATCGACCTCCGAGGCAACACGGGCGGTTATCTCGACTGTGCCATCCAACTGGTCAACGAATTCCTGCCATCCAACAAACTGATTGTGTACACAGAAGGACGTAAAGCAAAACGTGAGGACTACAAGAGCGACGGACGTGGCTCATATCAGAAGTTGCCACTCATCGTACTGACGGACGAAGGAACAGCTAGTGCTGCCGAAATCTTCTCTGGAGCCATACAGGACAACGACCGAGGTATCATTGTCGGACGTCGTTCGTTTGGTAAGGGATTGGTTCAGAAACCTGTCGTATTCTCCGACGGAAGCCTCATCCATCTCACCATTTCACGTTATTACACTCCTTCTGGACGCTGCATCCAGAAACCATACGTCAATGGTGAAGATAAAGAATATGAATATGATATCGCAAACCGATACCTCCATGGTGAGTTCTTCAACGAAGACAGTATTCGCCAGACGGGCGATGTCTATACCACAAGTATCGGACGTCAAGTCTATGGTGGAGGTGGAATCATGCCCGACTACTTCGTAGCTGAGGACACAACCCTCTTTACCACCTATTATCAGGAAGTGGTACAGAAAGGACTTGTATCGCAGTTCTGTTTTGAATACACCGACAATAATCGTGCAAGGTATGCAAACTGCCACACAGGCGAAGAGGTACTGAGACAACTGCGGAAGGATCGTGTGATTCAACAGTTCATCAACTACTGCGACTCGAAGGGAGTGAAACGTCGCAACAACATGATTCTCAAGTCGCAGCAACTGATAGAGAATGTCATTCATGGTGTCATTCTCTATAACCTGCTGGACATTTCGGAGTACTTGAAATTCATCAACAAAGATGATGTGACAATTCTGAAAGCCATCCAACTTTTCAACGATGGTCTCACCACTCCTACCCTACCGGCTAATGAACAAGCAACAGATAAGAAGACAGCTTACGCAGCTCCGCAACCAACTCTACGAGTCTGGCTCTCTGCCTAACCAGGCTGCAGAAGTAATCGAGCGGCTTGAGCGTCACCCGCTGTTCCAACAAGCGGAGCGGGTGTTGCTGTTTCATTCCTTACCTGACGAAGTGGATACACATGCGCTTATCGAGCGCTACAGGGACAAGAAAGCCATCATCCTACCGACCGTGGTAGGCGATGAATTGGAATTGCATCGATACGACCCCTCATCAACCACTCATGAGGGAGCGTTCCACATTCAGGAATCATCAGGTCCCATCGTACCCGAAACGGAATACGGTACCATCAATCTGGCTATCATTCCTGGAGTAGCATTCGACCAGCAAGGCAACCGACTGGGACGCGGAAAAGGGTACTACGACCGATTGCTACCCAAACTGACCTGTCACACCATCGGAATCTGCTACCCTCACCAATTCATTGATAAAGTGCCCCACGAACCGCATGATATCCCTGTAGACGAAGTAATATATTAGATATGAAATACATCAGAATCAATCCATCCGATAATGTAGCTGTTGCTATTGAGCCGCTGCAAAAAGGCAAACAAGTAGTGATTGACGGGCAAACCATCCACCTTACAAGCGATGTGCCCGCTGGTCATAAGTTTCTCCTGACCGATCTCGCTCAGGGTGAGAATGTCATAAAGTACGGCTACCCTATTGGCCATCTCACAGAAGATCACCATGCTGGCGATTGCATCAACCACACACATATCAAAACCAATCTCAGTGGTCTGCTCGACTATACATACGAACCAATTCATATTGCTACCGATGAGTTTGCCTCTTACCCCAAGGAGCACTTCATGGGCTATCGTCGAAAGAACGGCGATGTAGGTATTCGCAACGAACTCTGGATTGTTCCGACTGTTGGCTGTGTCAATGGAGTTTGTCAGCAATTGCGTGACCAGATGCGGAACGAAGTCGACGATGTACGTATCGTGGCTTTTCCGCACAACTATGGTTGTAGCCAATTGAGTGGTGATCATGAGAATACACGTAAGGTCTTGCGCGATCTGGTACTGCATCCCAATGCAGGTGCCGTTCTGGTTGTGGGACTAGGATGCGAAAACAATCAACCCGACCAGTTTGCAACCCTCTTAGGAGATTACGATAAAGAACGAATCCGTTTCATGGTGACTCAACAAGTTGCAGGCGATGAAATTGAAGAAGGAATGCATATCCTACATGAGTTGTACGCTATCATGCGGAATGATGTACGCACAAAGATTCCATTGAGCGAACTGCGAGTCGGACTGAAATGCGGTGGTAGCGATGGGTTCTCTGGCATCACAGCCAATCCGTTGCTGGGTGTTTTCAGTGATTATATCGTCAGTCAGGGAGGAACGACCGTTCTGACCGAAGTTCCTGAGATGTTTGGAGCCGAGACCATATTGATGAATCGCTGTGCCAATCGTGACTTGTTCGACCAGACGGTGAAACTCATTAACGACTTCAAAGATTACTTCCTCAGTCATGGTGAACCTGTCGGCGAAAACCCAAGTCCAGGCAATAAGGCTGGCGGCATCAGCACACTCGAAGAGAAAGCATTAGGTTGCACACAGAAATGCGGAAAGAGTGCGGTACGTGGTGTGATAGACTATGGAGAACGATTGAGTAACAAAGGGCTTAACCTCTTGAGTGCACCAGGCAACGACCTTGTGGCTAGTACGGCTTTAGCCGCTGCAGGATGCCACATCGTACTCTTCACAACAGGACGTGGAACTCCTTTCGGTACATTCGTTCCCACGATGAAAATCAGCACAAACTCCAATTTGGCTGCCAACAAACCCACATGGATTGACTTCAATGCCGGCACATTGGTCGAAGGTCAGACGATGCAGTCCGTGTTCGAACAGTTCCGTCAGAAGGTCATTACCATCGCATCAGGTGAACTCACCTGGAACGAAAAGAAAGACTATCAGGAAATCGCCATCTTCAAAACTGGAGTAACGTTATGAGCCCCATCCGACAAGCACTCACCGACTTCTGCCAAGCCCACAACTATCCACGCTTTGAGTTGAAGACCATCATGTTCGACATGGATGGTGTGCTGTTCAACTCCATGCCCAATCATGCACGCGCTTGGCATCGGGCAATGGCGTTCTATGGGCTGGACCTCCCTGAAGACGAGGCTTACATGCACGAGGGACGTACAGGATTTGGAACCATCAACATTGTCACCCAACGTCAGTTCGGACGGAGTGCCGACCAGGCTGAGTGCGACAAGATATACCAGAAGAAAAGCGAGTTCTTCAATGAGTATCCTACCGCAGAACGTATGACAGGGGCCTACGAAACAGTGAAGGCCGTAAAGGAAGCAGGAGTCACGCCCACCATTGTGACAGGTTCAGGCACTGCCAGTCTCTTGGGGCGTATCGAGCAGAACTACCCAGACCTCTTTCACCACGAATGGATGGTAGCAGCACGTGATGTCAAGTACGGCAAACCCAACCCCGAACCCTATCTCATGGGGATGCAGAAAGCAGGCAGACTGAAACCCTACCAAACTATGGTGGTCGAGAATGCCCCTCTGGGTGTACAGGCAGGAGTCGCAGCTGGCTGTTTCGTCATCGCGGTCAATACCGGTCCCCTACCCGACTCTGTCCTCCTCGACCAAGGAGCAAATCTCCTGTTCCATTCCATGACCGAACTTAGTGAACATATATCCGAAATCATCCATGAAGCAAATCATCTTAATATAGACATTAGACTTTAGATTTTAGACTTTAGACAGGAAATAGGAAATGGTAAATGGTAAATGAATGAATAGTAAATAATATTATGATCTCTAACGACCTTACCCGTGAACAATTCATCGCATTGGCCGATTACTTCGAATTCGTGCCTTACGATGTGACCAGAAACGAACTATACAATGCAGAGGCACTCTATTCAGGTTACAATCCCAAACAACCTGAGACGATTGCCAATTGCTACGACACGCAAGTGTACGAATACTACATGAAGACAGGCAAACATGCCTTCAGTGCCAAAGAATCACTGGCACGCAGTCTGCACGATTTTGGCATCAACCGAGGTCTAAGTACCTTCCTCCAAGGCTATGACTTGAAACGCATCGTAGGCATCATGGGCGGACACGGACTTCTGCGCACCGATCCTATGTATCGTGAGATTGTGCTGGTCAGCAAGCGCCTCACCGAAGAAGGCTTCCTCATGATTAGCGGTGGAGGTCCGGGAGCGATGGAAGCTACCCATCTAGGGGCATGGTTGGCGGGCTATTCTGCAGCAGATGTCGAGGCAGCGCTCCATCGACTCAGTGTTGCTCCCACATTCCGCGATGAGGGATGGCTCTCAACTGCGTTTCTAATCATCCGCGACTATCCGCAGACACGCTACCGCAGTCTGGGAATCCCCACATGGCTATACGGCCACGAACCGTCCACTCCGTTTGCCACCCACATAGCCAAGTATTTCGAAAATGCCATCCGTGAGGACAACATCCTCACCCTCGCCTTTGGTGGTATCATCTACTCACCGGGAAGCGCTGGCACCATGCAGGAAATCTTCCAAGATGCCGTACAGAACCACTATCTCTCCTATGGTATCGCCAGTCCAATGATTTTCCTCGGCACCCAGTTCTGGAGCAACGACATGCCCATCTATCCACTTCTGAAACATCTCAGCAAGAAAGGCAAATACAAGAACCTACTGCTAACACTTACCGACAGCAACGAAGAAATCATCCAGACACTTCTCGATTTCCGCAATAGTAGTACGAACAAATAATCATGCATAACAAATTACATGACATTCGGCTCCTCGCCATCGATGCCGACGATACCCTGTGGGAGAATCAGGTAAACTTCGAAGCAGCTCAGCATCTCTACTGCAAGCTCCTCCGCCCATGGGCTGACGAACAGACCGTGCGCGACAGCCTGTACAAGGTAGAGTGTCGCAACATGCCGCTAACAGGATATGGAACCAAAGCCTTCACACTATCCCTGATAGAGAATGCAATAGAGCTAACCGACCACAAGATCCCCGCAGAGAAGATACACGATATACTGAAAATCGGCTATGCCATCATGAACCAGCCAGTGAAACTACTCCCCGGAGTTCAGGAAACGATGGAACAACTGTTCAAAAGCCAGAAGTACTACCTCGTGTGCTTCACTAAGGGCGATGCCAAAGAACAGGAAGACAAATTCTTCAAGTCAGGAATAAGCGAACTGTTCAGTAATATCATCGTAACGTCCGACAAGCACGAATGGGAATTCCGAAGGCTATGCCTCTATTACGATATCAAACCCGAACAAATCGTGTCGATAGGCAACTCTTTCAAGTCCGACATCCATCCCATCGTCACCCTTGGCGGTTGGGGCATACATATCCCCTACAATCGTCTTTGGCAGTACGACCATATCGAGGAATATGAGCACGGCCATGTCATCCAACTCCAACAATTCTCCGACATTCTACAATACCTTTGATGTTAGATGTTAGTTGCTAGTTGTTAGACGCTAGCTGTAAACTGTAAACCGTAAACTGTAAACCGTAAACTATAAACATATATGATTAAGTCAATTCTCGCCGTCATCCTTACGGCCGTCAGCTGCACACAACTTGCAGCACAAGGATTTCGCAGGGAGCCAATGCCCGAAGGGTCGTACTCCCCAGTGACCAACATCAATCGCAATGGTTACCCACGCGTACTTGCCGACAACAGCGTCATGTTCCGTATCAATGCTCCACAGGCACAGCAAGTGCAGATCGACCTTGGAGGCACCAAGTACGACATGACCAAATCCGATGCAGGTTCTTGGGCAGTGACCACCCGTCCCCAAGTGCCCGGCTTCCACTACTATTCTCTCATCGTCGATGGCGTATCCGTAGCCGATCCAGCCAGCCAGACCTTCTTCGGTTGCAGCCGTTGGTCAAGTGCCATTGAGATAAAAGAGAACGGAATGGACGACTTCGAAGTACAGGATGTACCCCATGGCGAAGTGCGTACCGTCTACTACTTCTCCAAAGTCGAAGAAGCATGGCGTCCACTCATGGTCTATACCCCTGCAGGGTATAACGAAAACAAGCAGAAAGACTATCCCGTAGTCTACATCCAGCATGGAGGTGGTGAAGACCACCGAGGATGGATGGAACAAGGACGTACCGCCCAGATTATGGATAACCTCATCGCAGCAGGTAAGGCCGTACCTATGATTGTCGTCAGCTCCAACAGCAATGTGCAGTCGCGTAATGGTGGTATGGGAGGCGGCTACAGCTGGCAAGGCATGCAGACCTTCCGCAGTGAGATGATTGACAATATCATCCCCTTCGTCGAGAAAACCTATCGCGTACGTAAGGACCGTAAGAGCCGTGCCATGTGCGGACTCTCCATGGGAGGCGGTCAGTCATTCTATATAGGACTGCGCGACCCTGAGATATTTGCCAATGTAGGCGTGTTCTCCACCGGTATGTTCGGAGGTATCTCAGGAGCATCCAACTTCGACCTCGAGACCGAAGTACCAGGCATGTTGAGCAATGTGAAGAACTTCAACCGCCAGTTCGATGTCTTCTTCCTCAGTTGTGGCGAACAAGATCCCCGCATCGAGTACACCCGCACCATTGTTCAGAAGATGCGCGATGGAGGCGTCCAAGTCCGCTTCAATTCCTACCCCGGTGACCACGAATGGCAAGTATGGCGCAAGTCGCTCCATGAGTTCGCCCAATACCTGTTCAAATAACCACAGTTGCATGATTTGCAACCAATATATTCAGCCGCTGTACTCCTTGAATACAACGGCTGAACATACCAAGCGCAAAAACTATGTTTCTACTTCACCATTACCTTTTTACCATCCACGATATTCAATCCCTTCTGGAGGCCATCGGTTCGCTGGCCTTGGAGATTGTAAACAACTCCATTTCCTTTAGCAAAGGCTAGGGCGAGGTTGTTGATGCCGTCAGGTGTGCCGCTCTCCTCAGGAATAATCCTCAGTCCATACACCTTCAAGGCACCGTCACCGGCAGCACGGTTAGCTGCGGCAGGAGTGTTGACAACAGGATAGGCAAAGAACCAAGTGTCTTCCTCCAAGTCGTATGGTATGGTCACCGTGCCTTTCGTCGATTGGGTATAGACGCCGACAAGCTCCGTGCCTTTCATCACGCCAAGACTGTAGCCGCCCGATGTCTCGATGTCGAATTCCACCTTACCCTTGCCGGCTGCCAGCAAGAAGTAGAAGCCCTTGAATGTCTCGTTAAAGTAAGACGAACCAGGCTGAGTGGTTTCAATCAATTCCTTCACGCTTTCAGTCGTCATTGAACTGGTCATTGTTACACTACCCTCAGTAGCATCAACCACATCTTCGTCTCCCAGCGAAGTCGTCACACCGCTTTCCGTTGTCGTTGCCTGACCCGACTCAGCAGTCTCGCTCGGATTGACAGTAGTTTCTTCGGCAATAATGACAGGCTCAGGATCGCTGCCGGCATACTCCTGACCGTAGCGATTATATACTGTCCATCCTTTTTCCTTTGCAGCTACCACCTGTGCTTTCGTCATCACGTTCTGCTCGTTTTCATCGCTGATAGCGTATAGTCGACCATTGCTTATTACAAGTAGGCTTTCAACCAGTGCATCCATTCCCTCGCCCTTAATCTGGTTGTCGTAGAAATACAGATTTTTCAGTGATTTATTATTCGATACATCAAGTGTCCTCAACTGGTTGCCTGTGCATGACAGCAGAGTAAGCTTGGTACATTTTGACACGTCGAGTTCCGTCAGTTGGTTCCTGTCGCATTGCAATAATTCCAGTGCGGTATTATTAGATACATCGAATGTTGTCAACTGATTATCGTAAAAATACAGCTTCTTAAGAGCGGTGTTGTTCGATAAGTCCAGTTCTTTAATTTGGGTACCCATGCACAAGAACTCTGTCAGTTTATCACATCCTGATATGTTGAGCTCCTTCAACTCTGTACAGCCACAATTCAGGTAAGTTAACTCGGTATTCTTCGACAAATCGAGCGTAGTCAAAATGTTACCGCTACAATTCAAGTAAGTTAGCTCGGTATTCTTCGACAAATCGAGCGTAGTGAAAGAATAGTTTTCGCTACAATCTAAATATTTCAGTGCTGTGTTCTTCGACAAATCCAGTTCTGTAAGCTGGTTGAAAGAGCAGTTCAACTCCGTCAGTGCAGTGAAGAACTCTATGCCTTTTAAACTCCGAATGTTTTTATTATTCACAATTAGATACTTAGCAAGTGCTATCTCTCTATCCGTCAGCACGCCGTCAGCACCTTCATACCAACTAAGCAACAAATTTCGGAAGTTTTCATCTGGGAAGTTCGTCTCGTCAATGGCTATTCCCTCAGATACAGGCTCCTCGCTACCCTCGTACTCTTGGTAATTGCTACCGTCAAAAGAATATGTGTCCCAACCCTTTGCTTTGGCTGCTGCCACCTGCTCTGGAGTCATCTCGTTCCCTTCGTCCTCGCCGTAATGAACTACCATACTTCCTCTCATTCCGTTGTTTAACGTTGGCATGCTCTTTATAAGTGCATCCATGCCCTCACCCTTAATCTGGTTTTGATATATTACCAATCCCATAAGCTTTGTGTTTTTCGACACATCGAGCGAAGTCAGCTGGTTATTACTGCATGACAGCGACCTCAGTTGCCTTTGATTGGACAAGTCGAGCGAAGCCATTAATTCAGGGTTATTGTTCAAGGTCAGCGATTCCAACTGAATGCGCGACAAATCAAGCGTAGTCAGCTGGTTCTCTGATAAGTATAGGGTTTTAAGACTTGAACAATTCGAAAGGTCAAGCGAAGTCAGTGGGCATTTATTTAAGTAAAGTTCCCTCAAGTTGAAACATGCATACAAGTTGAGTTCCGTCAACTGTGTACAAATGTTGCAGTTTAGTGAGGCCAACATTGCTTTATCTGATATATCGAGTTTCTTCAGTGGGTTCTCGCCACAGTACAAGTTTTGCAGTTCTGTGTTTTTCGACAAGTTCAACTCTGTCAAATTGTTGGTGAAGCAAGACAGCGATATCAGTGCTGTGTTCTTCGACACATCGAGTGAAGTCAGCAGGTTGCCGTAGCATGACAGCGTTATCAGTGCCGTGTTCTGCGACACATCAAGTGAAGTCAGCAGGTTGCCGCCGCAATTCAGCGATGTCAATGCCGTGTTCTTCGACACATCGAGCGATGTCAGCTGGTTAACGCCGCAATCCAGTGATGTCAGTGCCGTGTTCTTCGACACATCAAGCGAAGTCAACTGGTTGGTCAAGCAATACAGCATTGTCAGTGCTGTAAAATACTCAATGCCTTTCAGGCTCTGAATGTTCCTGCTACTTAAATAGAGTTCTGTAACCCCCGCAATCTCCTCATCCGTCAATATGCCGTCAGCGCCATACTCCTGACTGAGCAAGTAGTTTCGGAAGTTCTCATCTGGGAAGTTCGTCTCGTTGATTTCCACATCCGCCCACGCAGTCATTGCGGAGAGCAGAACCGTTAGTAATAGTAATTTTCTTTTCATTTCGTTAATTATTTAAAAGATTTATATTTAGGTAATCAATATGTCCACCCACTATTCAGTCCTTGCGGATATCCACAATGTACGCTGCAAAGATAATAAAAAATTTGCTTACGGCTTACTGCTTACAGCTTAAAATGTTAAATAAACTTCAAAACAGTATACTCTTCTCTTCAAAATCCCTGCTTTTTGTAATTTACTGCCGTCAATTAACACAAAGGAAGCGGACGGGGCGTTTAGTTCCTTTGGATTGCCCGCATAGTTCCTTTGGGGTTGTGAGGCGGCTATGCTATCCGTGTGTGTAACGAGTTGCGCATAACGCTGAAAGGCCTTATAGAGAGATAAAAATCAACTTGACCAATCGTTCCATTTGTTACAGTTACAGTTGTTACAATGAAAAAAGAAGGTACTACTTCCTTTCTAAACACTTTATAACTAATTGATATATAAGTAGTTAGATAGTATATTAAGAAGAATGGGTACCTTAAAAAAAACACTGTAACAACTGTAACGTAACGCTCAGATTGCTCAAAATTTTATCTAAAAAGCTGTAAGACAATGAGTTACGATATCAGAAAATCAACTTCCTCTAAGAGGTAAACGCTTGAAAAGGGACAGAACGCATCAAAATCCTGCTCTTTTAGGACTCAAAAGACATGCATACCCCCTCGTTCCGATGTTTTCCCCCTACTTGGCGCACACATCAGCGCGCGAAGAATTTCTGTCTCCTGACCTCAGTTGGAAGGAATTATGTGGCATAATGGCTAATTTGGTTGCCGATTCGGGCTATTATTAGGGTCAATTGTCACATTTTGTTGAAGCTTTTTGTCATAATTCCCATTTGTGTAATCCTGCAACATGAAATAGTCTCCCTCCTCTACAATAACCCTGCCTTATGCAATAATAACGAGGACTTATTTGATGGTAACAAAGCTTTGAGAATAACTTAACATAATTCGCCATTAACGATTAACACTATATTTTGTTTCCTCAAAAGGGAGCATAGAGGA
>Ga0265299_10004845_pt1 | contig 12629 bp, 10 predicted proteins | sample AusTroGonzalo_MG_4_FD_193485 | JGI IMG/M metagenome (GOLD analysis project Ga0265299, IMG submission 193485) | Bovine rumen microbial communities from tropical cattle in Woodstock, Queensland, Australia - Gonzalo_02 | ecosystem: Host-associated > Mammals > Digestive system > Stomach > Rumen ...
CAGCCCTTGCTCCCTAACCCCTACGGTGTCCTAGCATTTGACGAATTCACCGATGAAGCGAAATCTCTACGGTGTCTTTCCTACTTGACGAACCGCGCGACGGACGCGAGGCGGGACTCCTCGTCGCGGTTGAGGACCTCCACGTAGAACGGCGCGTGCCCGCCGCGGCAGAAGAGTCCGTGGACCGCGCCCACGCCCTCGGACGCGATCACGCCCTCCACCAGGCGCACCATCGGCTCGGTTATCCTGAGCCCGGGCACGAACACCGGTATGCCGGGCGGGTACGGGACTAGGAACTGGGACGCGATGCGCCCGATGGACGCCTCCAGCGTCACGAACTCGCCGTCGCAGAGCGCCGCGTCGCGCGGCAGCACGACGGGCTGGCCGTCCACCGCCGCCGAGACGGACTCGTCGTCCGCGCCCGGTGCGGGCCTCCCGACGAGGTCGCGGTTGATGCGGCACACCCGGAACAGGTCCTCGAAATGCTCTTCCGCCGTCCCGACGGTCACAAGGAACAGTATCGTCGTCGCGGTGGACTTCTCCCACTGTATGTGCGACTTGAGCAGCGCCTTCTTGAACGCCGCGCAGGACTCCGGGCTCTTCAGCATGAGCACGATCTTGAGCGGGTCCTTGAGGTACCCGTCCTCGCGCCAGCTCCCGTCCCCCGCGATGTCCGGAAGGTCCGCGAAGCACTCCCCCTCCGCGAGCGAGCATTCCGCCGCGACGCGCGCGCGGAACTCCGCCGCCCACTTGAGGCGCTCGTCGACCAGCTTCATCCCCTCCAGCCGCATCTGCACGCCCGCCACGTCCAGCGACGCCAGGAACGGGTAGTGCGGCGACGTGGAGTGCCAGTAGCGAAGGAACTCGTGCAGGTCGTGCGTGAACTTCTCGAACGACCCGTGCCCGTTGAGGGCGAAGCGCCGCCTGAGCCAGCGGAACTGGGCCGACGAATCCTCCTCCAGCAGCGCCTTGAACCGCTGCGAGACGTGTATCATCGACGCCTGCGAGAAAGCCGCCATGGTCTTGTGGGTGGACTGCACCGCGAAATGCGCGCCGCCGGACTCGTTCACGGCGTTGTAGCGCACCGCGCGTCCCGACCCGCCGTCCACGCACGTGTAGAACGGATGGAAGTTGACGTAGCCAGCCCACGCCTCGTCCGCGTAGAACAGCACCCCCGCGCGCTCGCAGAGCCGCGCGATCTCCCAGACCGGGTAGAGAATCCCCTCGTAGGTGCACGTCGTCAGCACGAGCAGCCTCGGGCGCGACTCGCCGGGCGCGTCCAGCGCGGCGCGGATGTCCGCGAGCGAGACCGGCGCCCATACGCCGAGCCTTGAGTTCCAGCGCGAGGGCAGGTAGCGCGGCACCGCGCCTGAGGTCACGACCGCGTGGTGGACGGACTTGTGGCAGTTGCGGTCCACCAGCACGACCTCCCCCGGCTTGAGGAGCGTCATGAGCATCGCCTTGTTGGACGTCGACGTGCCGTTCGTCACGTAGCGGCTCAGCGCGCTTCCGAATATCTCGGAGGACATCCTCTGCGCCTCGGAGAGCGGCGTCTGGGCCTCCGGACTCGACAGGTCGCCAAGCGACTCCACCGAGACCGAGAGGTCCGAGCGGAATATCATCGAGCCAAACGCCTCGTGGAGTCCGTGCAGGAACGGCGACGCCGCGAACGCGTTGCCGCCGTTGTGCCCCGGCGTGTGCCAGTTCGTGCCCGCCTTCACCTGCACGTACTGCCGCATCGCGCTCCAGAAGCGCGGCAGCCAGAAGGCCTTGAAGAGATGTACGATGCGCTCGTGGTACAGGTCGGGGCGCGAAAGCACCTCGACGCCCTTCTTCGTCCACCGGCGCTGCGGCACGGCGACGGGCGGCCGGCCGGGATAAGTCACGACGAGCTTCGGCAAGGCCGGCAGGTAGGTCTTGAGCCAGTCCTTCAGCGGGACGCCGCGGACCGTCCCGCAGTAGAACGCGTCGTCCACCATGAAGAGGCACACGTCGTCGCCGCCCTCTGTCATGCCGCGCGTCGGGTCGCCGTCGATGAAGAGCGCGTCCGGCAGGGACTCCGGACCCGGCACCGTCGTCAGTCGCAGCGGCGGGTACTCCAGCGGCATGCGGACGTTGAACGCCTCCGCGCAGAAGTCGCGGAACGCGTCCGACAGGCCGTGCTCCACGACCGGCATGAGGTCGGAGTCGCCGGCCGCGGGCTCGTGGAGCCAAAGGACGGAAAGGAATCTCATCGGAGGTACATTCTACCGCCTTGGACCGCGCCGCGCAAGCGGTGGGCGGCCAGGGCTACTCGGCCGCGATGCACTCGATCTCGACCTTGACGTCCTTCGGCAGGCGCGCGACCTCGACGCAGCTGCGCGCGGGCTTGGTGTCGCCGAACATCTCCGCGTAGACGCCGTTGAGCGCCGCGAAGTCGTTCATGTCCTTGATGAAGACAGTGGTCTTGACCACCTTGGAAAGGGAGGACCCGGCCTTCTCGAGCACGTTCCGGAGGTTGGAAATCGCCTGGCGCGTCTGGTCCTCGATCGTCGCGGCCTCGACGGAATTCGTCGCGGGGTTGATCGGGATCTGCCCCGAGCAGAATATGAAGCCGCCCGTCTTGAGGGCCTGGCTGTAGGGCCCGAGCGCCTTTGGCGCGTTCTCGGTCGCAATCGTCTCGATCATGGTCTCTCCTTAGAACGTAGCGGACCGCACGCAGTCCGCATTCCATCGCCCTCGCGGGCGGAAGATGGAGCCGGGAACAGGAGTCGAACCCGCAACCCTCTCATTACAAATGAGATGCACTGCCATTGTGCTACCCCGGCTTTGTCAAGTAGTCGTGATATTCTACCACTTTCAGCCCGCGTCCGTCAATGCCGCCGCCTTCGCCGCGGCACTTTTGCCGCGTCAGCGGTAGACGCTCCGCTGGCGCTGGGCCTTCATCTTGGGCTCCTCGAGGAGAAGCGAATACCACTGGTCCCCCAGGCCCGAGTTGCTGAAGTGCGCGACGCGGTTGTTCATGAGCTGCTCGTGGTTGCGCCTGAGCGTCGCGTCGTCGGAGTTCTTGAGCGCCTCGGTTAGGGCCTTGAAGGCGTCGTCCACGAGGCCCCTCTGGACGAGTATCCACGAATAGCACGCCGCGAGAAGCACGTTCTGGTTGTAGCGAAGGCGCCTCGAGCCCTTCTCGTAGGCCGCGCGGATCTCCGCGATGTCCTTGCCGAGCATCTGCATGCGCGCGAGCTTCATCGCGACAAGCGTCGGGTCGATGAAAAGCGCCTTCGGCATCAGCTGGTCGACGCGGCGGAAGTCCTTGACCATCCAGCAGAGCTGAAGCTGGGCCGTCGCCACCTGGCGCTCCATCATCGGCACCCACAGCCTGTAGCGGCGCATCTTCTCCGTCTCCTCCAGGGCCTTGCCGACGAAGACGCGGGTGTCTTCCATCATCTCCTTCTGGGCCGCCTGGAGACTTCCCGGCGGACGCACCTGCCAGCGCTGCATCTTCGCCTGAAGCTTCTTCTGCCCCTCGGCGAGGATCGCCTGCACGGACTCCATGTCGCGCGCGACGCGCTTCTTGACGAAGACCGCAAACGCAGCCTGGAACGCCGCAAACGCCGCAAAGCCGATGGCGGCGCTCCACCCCGTGCCTATCCCGGCCGCGTAGTGCGCGGCGGAAAATGCGCCGCACGCGACCATAATCGCTATGAACATTGTAACCATGGGTCAGATTATAGCATTTTCGCCGATCCGGATTCAAGTAAGGGCCAGAGCTTATCGATACAGCAGGATTGATACAGTGTTTCATTCAAGCCTGCATTTCCCCCTGCAGGCGACCTCAGTCCCGTATCAACAGGCCTTCTAGCCCCTCCTTCGCACCGCCAAGGCGGCTGCGCTCGCAGGCAAATCCCATGACATGGCTTTCGACGCTCGCCTCCAAGCTGGACGAAAGCAGCGAAAAGTCGCGAGTGTCGACGGCCTGGAGGAAGTCGCGCATCAGCGCGAGGTCTCCGCCCGCGTGTCCGCTGTCCTTGTACGTGTCCCCTTCCGGCGGGACGAACGACCAGGGATACGACTTCCCCGTGTCGAAGCGGTATAGCGTGAAGGTCTTTCCGTCGCCCTCGATGTACCCGAGCGTTCCCATTATGCGCGTGCGCCGCCCGCCCCAGGGCGTGAACGCGTCCATCGTGAAACTCGCCGTCACCCCGCCCTCGAAAAGAAGCGTGGCGACGATGTGGTCGGGCTGGTCGTTGTCCATGCGGTAGACGCAGCGCCCGTAGTCGGTAGTCCGCAGCTTCTCGAGAATCGCCTCGGAAGGACAGTCCTTCTTCAAGTCGAACACGTAGAGGAACCAGCGCTTCCTGTCGTAGATGTCTATCGCGGAATAGGGGCAGGTCTTCTCGTGCGGGCAGCCGTCCGTGCAGCGAGCCGTCGCGCCGGTCGGCGCCTTGTCCGCGCGGAAGAGAGCGATGCCGCCCTCGGCGCCCGCGCGCACGCACCGCCTGCCGACGAGCCACTTCAGGATGTCGAGGTCGTGGCAGCTCTTTGCGACGATCATCGGCGTGGTCGCCTTGCCGTCGTGCCAGTTGCCGCGCACGAACGAATGCGCCATGTGCGCGTACATCACGGGCTCCTGGTGCTGGATGTTCACAAGCTCGCCGACAAGACCCAAGTCTATCGCCTTCTTGAGCGCGCGGAAATACGGCGAATAGCGCAGCACGTGCCCGACCGCAACCATGACGCCGGTCTCGCGCTGGCGAGCGAGCAGGTCGAGGCACTCGCGCTCGGTCTGCGCCATCGGCTTTTCGAGAAGGACGTCGTAGCCCTGGCGCATCGCCTCCATCGCGGGCTCGAAGTGGAGTGCGTCGGGAAGCGCAACGAGCATTACGTCGGCGAGCTTGCCCGACTTGCCCGCGTCGAGCATTTCGTGGTAGTCGCCGAAACGGCGATCCCGCGGAACGCCCCATTCGTCGCCCATGCGTTCGCGGCGCGAAACGTCGACGTCCGACACCGCGACGACCTTCATCGTCCCGGGGAACAGCTTTCCGTAGGCGGGATACTCGTTCCCGCGCGAACCAGCGCCCATCACCGCGACCGTGATTTCGCGGCTTGTCTCGATCTTAAGCGGCTTTACCTCCGCCAGCTCGGCAAATGCACTTTCAACATCCATGGTTTTCGTTGCCACCCCCATGTGCGGACATTATACCAAGAACCCGGCTAGACTGCGCGGGACTCGAACGAACCGTCCCTCAGGCGGGTGCGGACGAGGTCTCCGGACGCGACGTCGGACACGCTGCGCACCACGCGGCCATCCGCGTCGGTCGTGATGGAGTAGCCGCGCTCGAGGACAGAATACGGGGAGAGAAGGTCCAGCTTCGCCGCGAAGGACGAAAGAGCCGACTCCTCGCGGACGAGGCGGAGCTTGAGCGCCGCGGACATCGCCTCCGCGTGGCGCACCACCTTGTGTTCGGCGAGCCCGCATGCCGACTCCACCCCGGCGAGCGCAAGGGCGACCCTCGCCGAAAGAGCGTCAAGGCGCTTGCGGGCGTCCGACTCGAACCGCCAGAGCGTGTCGCCGAGGTCGTCGGCGAGTCCGTCCACCCGCTGGGCGTACCACTCGTACTTGCCGCGAAGCGCCGAGACGATGGACGACGACGCGTCCGCGAGCCTGCGCACGAGCGCGGAATACTCCGGGACGACGAGCTCCGCCGCCATTGATGGCGTGCCGGCGCGTACGTCAGCCGCGAAGTCGCAGAGCGTGAAGTCCGTCTCGTGCCCCACCGCAGAGACCGTCGGCACCGGGGACGACGCGACCGCGCGCACGAGCGCCTCGTCGTTGAAGCAGAAAAGGTCCTCGAAGCTGCCGCCGCCGCGTCCGAATATGACGACGTCCGCACGCCACGAGGGGTCGTCCGCGAAAAACCGCAGCCCCTCTGCGACGGACGCGGCCGCGGCGTCTCCCTGCACGACGGCCGGGAAGATGCGTATCTCGAGCCGCGGGAACCTGCGCATCAGCACGCGGCACATGTCGTGCACGACTGCGCCGGCCGGGCTCGTCACGATCCCTATGCGCCGGGGCAGGGCGGGGAGCGGACGCTTCCGCGCGGCGTCGAACAGGCCCTCCTTCTCGAGCTTCGCCTTGAGCTCGAGGTAGCGCTGCATCAGGTCCCCTTCGCCCACGGGCTTCGCGGCAAGCACCACGAGCTGGCATTCGCCGCGGGGGACGTAGAAGGACGCGTTCGCGTAGAGGAGCACCTTCGCGCCGTCCTTGAGCGCCGCGCGCGCCCTGCAGCGCTCCAGCGAGCTCCTGAACATCACGGCGGACATCTGCGCGCCGCCGTCCTTGACGGTGAAGTACGCGTGGCCGGCGGCGGAAGGACGCCACCCGCTTATCTCGCCCTCGACGTAGATCCTGGAGTAGCGCCCCTCGACGAGGGACTTGAGCTCCATCGTGAGCGCCGAGACGGTGAACGGATGCTCCTGCGTGCTCGCCGACATGCCGTCAACCGGCGGACGGCTTGACGCCGAGCTGCCGCTTCCTGTCCCTGAATGAGTGTATGCCCACGGATAGTATCGTCCCGGCGGCGAAGAACGCGCTGAGCAGGTTCGTGCCGCCGTAGCTGAAGAACGGGAGCGCCATGCCCTTCGTCGGGAGCGCCTCGCACACTACGCCAAGGTTGAACGCGGCCTGGAAGAAGATTATGAACGCCATGCCGACGACGAGGAAGCGCCCGAACCTGTCCGAGGCCTTGCGCGCGATGTAGACTGAAAGCACGAAGAAGGCGACGAAAAGAGCTATCACGGCTATGGAGAAGAATATCCCCAGCTCCTCAGCGCCCACGGCGAATATGAAGTCGGTGTGCGCCTCCGGAAGGTAGAAGTGCTTCTGCATAGACTCGCCGAGCCCGACGCCGCCGATGCCGCCGTTCTGCAGCGCGACGCGGGCCATGTAGGCCTGGTACGCCGCGGGGTCCATCTCCGCGAGCGACGCCGTGGCGCCCGCGGCGCGTTCGCCGCCGAACGCCGCGAGTCGCCTCATGCGGTTTTCGTTTGTCAGGACCTTGTACGCGAACACGGCGCCGCCGCACACGATGAACGGGACCATGTGGAGAATCCTCGTGCCCGACACGAACATGACGAGGAAGCCGGCGAGCCCTATGACCATGACCGAGCCGAAGTCTGGCTCAAGCAGGACCGGCAGGGCGATGGCGCCTATTATGGCGGCGGGCCAGAGCGCGCCGCGCCTGAAGAGCTCGACGCGCCAGCCCGCCTTGTCCATCCACACCGCTATCACGAGGACCGTCGCGATCTTCGCAAGCTCGCTTGGCTGCAGGCGGACCGGCCCTACGGCGATCCACCTGTGCGACCCGTTGATCGCGCGGAACCCGAACACCGCGCACAGCAGCCCGATCACCGCGACGTAGAAAAGCGCGGCGAGGACCCAGTGCTCGCGCCACTTGCGGTAGTCCACCGCGGCCGCGCCGAACGCGACCACGATGCCGGCGGCGAGGTACATGAACTGCCGCTTCATGAAGTAGAGCGGGTCGTTGTGCAGCCTCACCCCGTTCGCCTCGCTGGCGCTGGAGAGAACAACAAGGCCCAGCGCCACGAGAGCCGCGACAACCAGGCCAAATAAAAGCAGTGCGGACTTGCGCACTTTGCGTCAGAGCTGCGTGTCGGCAGGGAGCTTGAGCACCTGACCGGGCTTGAGTTCGTCGTTCTCGCCCAGGTTGTTGAGCTCGCGGATCTCGGCGGGGCTCAGGCTGAAGCGGATGGAAAGGCCGGTGATGTCCTCGCCCTCCTGCACGACGTGCGTGACGGAATCCTCGGCGGCGGGGGCCTTGGGCTGCTCGACAGGCGCCTCGACCACGGCAGGCTCGGCAGGCTCCTCGACGGGAGCGGCGGGCTTCGCCTCGGCGACGGGCTTGTCCTCGACGGGGGCGGCCGCCTTGCTCGTGGCGGCGGGCTTCGCCTCGGCGACGGGCTTCTTCTCGGCAACGGCCGGAGCGGGCGCGGCAACGACCTTCTCGGCCGGTATCCTAAGCTTCTGGCCGATGCGGATCGTGTTGTCGGAAAGGCCGTTGAGCTCCTTCAGCTGGCGGATGTTGATGCCGTTGCCGTACGCGATCGCGCCGAGCGTGTCGCCGGACTTGACGACATACTCCTTGGTCGGGCCCGTGTAGGGCTTGTACTCGCGCGGCGCCTTGGCGGGGGTCGCCTTGAACGAGCCGGCGGGGACCTTCTGCTCGCCGACGTCGACCTTGCCGGGGATCTTGATCTTCTGGCCGATCTTGACCACGTCGTTCTTGATCTGCGGGTTGACGCGACGGAGCGAGGCGATGGTGACGTTGAACTTCTTGGAGATCTTCGCGAGATAGTCGCCGCGCTGGACGATGTAGTCGGTCGTCTCCTCGGCGGCGGGCGCAGGCACGGGGGCGGGAGCCGGCGGGACGACCTCGCACTTGCAGTCGGGCGCGCCGCAGCCGCACGGGGCGGTGTGCTTTGCCCCAGGAGCGCACTTGCATCCCACGTCGACGACCTTCACCTCGTGGACGGGCGTGACGTCGGGCGTGACAACGACAGGGGCCGGCGCGGGCTTCGTCTCGACGGCCGCCGGGACGTTCTTGACCTGGTTCTGTCCGCCGCGGACGGGCACCTTGTAGTTGGGATCCTGGCAGCCGGCCATGGCGACGGCCGCCGTGATTCCTAAAACAACACCGAACTTGTTCATTCTTTGTCTTCCTTCTTTTTTTGGACGAGGCCCGCGAAGACATCCCCGCGCTCCCCGAAACTTGAAAATTGGTCGAAACTGGCGGCCCCCGGCGACAGCAGCAGCGTGTCGCCATCTTCCGCATCGCGCATCGCGCTCCTCACGGCGCGCTCCATCGTCCCGCAGACCTCGCAGTCCACGGCGCCGGCCCACGCTTTCGAGAACACCTCCGCGCAACTCCCTATAAGATACACTTTTTTGACCCGCTTAGTCAATAGCCCGCGCACTGTTTTCGGGTCGTCTCCCTTCGGCAGCCCCCCAGCTATGAGGCGGAGCGGACCGGGCCCGGCCATCGAAACCCCCGCCGCGAGCGCGGCCAGCGAGGTGGCCTTCGAGTCGTCCACGCAGCGCACGCCGCGAAACGTCCCGAGTTCGTTCATCCTGTGCGGAAGCGGCGCGAACCTGCGGAACGCCTCGCGCACGGTCGCCTCGTCCACGCCCGCCGCGCGCATGAGCGCCGCCGCCATGAGTCCGTTCGGCCTCAGGACCTCGTTGTCGAAATAGGATCCGGCCAGGACGGATGCGTCGCAGCCAGAGACGGACTCGGCGTCGATCGCAACGCCGGCAAAGGAAAGGAGCCTCCTCTTGAGCGCATGGTAGACGCCGACGGAACCGTGCCTGTCGAGATGGTCCTCCTGCAGGTTCAAAAGGGCCGCGGCCTCGAACGTGCCGGACGGCAGGTTCGTCGTCTCCATCTGGAAGGACGAGACCTCGACCACCGCCCAGTCGCATTCGCCGACCGCGCACACGGGCAGCCCGTAGTTCCCGCACGGGACGGCCCTGCGTCCGGAAAGGCAGATCGCCTCCGCCACCGCCTTCACGACGCTGGACTTCCCCTTGGACCCCGTCACGGCGAGCAGCCGGACCCCGCGCGCCCGCAGCGCCTCGACGCCCAGCTGGAGCTCGCTCCTGACCGGGATCCCCGGACTCGCCACGACGAGGTCCACGCCCTCCGCGTACGACACCTCGAAGCCGCGCGCGCGAAGGACGTCCCCTGCGGCCTTGCCGCTCCTTCCGCAGCCTAGCACTAGCGCCTTCACCTGCCGAACTGCGGACGCGGGGGAAGCTCGTTGCCGGGACGGAGCAGCTCAACGCCCATGATGCGCCACTGGGCGCGCACCTCGGGCCTCGCCTCGCCCTCTTGGATTTCCTCCGCAGGCGGCGCATCGGGGACGGCGACGTCTATGCGCGCCTCGTAGAGCTCTCCACGGCCCTCCGCGGAAAGCCACACGCCGTGTCCGTCCGTATCCTGGCGGACAGGCTCGGACTCGATGCGCACGCCAAGCGCCTTCTCGAGCTCGGCGACCTTCTCCTTCCACACCGCAAGCGCCTCGTCCTCCGCCACGTAGCCATCCTTGAGCGGCTCCGTCACCCCGCTGGCGACCTGGATCGTCCGGCCGTCCGCCGTCCTTGACGGCTCGCCCGCACCCTCGAGGCCCGCAAGGCCCTTCTCGGCGGCAAGCTTTGCGACCGCCTCGCGATTCCTCGCAAGTATCTCCTCGACAGCGGAGTTCCACGCCCTAATGGCCTTGGCGTACTCGTACCTGTCGCGGCGATCCTGCTGCTCGGGGACCGGCTCCCACACGCCGCAGCCGGGGCGGCACTTGTCGCGGATGTCGATCATGCACGACCACTTGCCGTCGGGCTTCTGGCCGACCACGCCCATCACGCAGAGGCGCACGTATTCAGCGACCCAGCAGCCGTCGAACCTGTGGAACTTCTTCACGTTGAAGCCCTGGGCCAGAGCGGACTCGACCTTCGCGAGCGCGGCGAGGGCGTCTTCCCGTGAGTCCCAGTAGCTCGAGAAATACGACTCGCTCGTATCCCACACCTTCCGGACTTCGTCGTAGTGCGAAAGCGTGCCGGTCTTGCCCTTGAGGCCGAAGCTCTCGACGGGCTTGCCCCAGTAGGCGAACCACGGCTCGTCGGTCTCGCGCTCGTACCCCTCGGGGAACTCCGGATACGACTCTCCCGGCATCAGCACGCCGGCCGCCTCGACGAGCGCCAGCTCGTCCGGCGTGAAGTCGTACTTCTCGCAGACCGAGAGCACGCGCTCGGGGACCCAGTTCGTCACCGTAGGCGACAGGACCAGGTACGTCAGGTTTGTCTGTTCCGCCAGGTCCTCGCCCTTGTATCCGAAGAGCTCCGCCTCCGTGGGGGCCCTCCTGGCGCAACCCGCGGCCGCCGCGACCGCCGCGGCCGCGATGGCCGCCCTTGCCGTCCTTCTGTTCATCGTATGTCTCACTTTCTGCCTTTCAGCGTTATTGTGCCAAAACCGCTCTCGTCCCTGTAGGGCCTCACCGGGTTCCCCTTCCAGTACAGGGCCCTGTCGTTGCGCCCCCCGTCGTCGTCGTCGTGGACGCATATGTTGAAGCCGAACGTCACGTCCTCGTCGTCCGCGGGCGGCCGCCTGCGGCCGATGCAGGACCAGGAAAACCAGAGGTCGTAGTCGAGGACGTGCCCGCCCCCTGGGTCCTCGCGGACGGTCACCGTGCCGCGCCAGGAATCCCCGAATCCGCGCGGCTTGGACGAGAAGTCGCTCTGCGCGGCCCCGTTCGCGACGAGCGTGAACTCGCCGCCGTACCGCAGCCCGTTGCCCGCGCGTGCGTCCTTCGCCTTGTCGTTGTCGCCGTCGAAGAAGCACTGCAGAGTGTCGTCGTCCCAGCTCGTGCAGGACACCGCCCCGCGGGGACAGCTGTCCGTCACGATCCTGTCGTCGCGGACCGTCGCCTTCACGCCTATCCCGTCGCGGTAGCGCAGGACCCTGAACTTGAACGAGCAGTTCGCCGGGTCGTCCGTCCTGCCGTACTCCTCGTCCCACACGCCCGTCTCGTGGGTCACCTCGACGACTTCGGTCGAGTACAGCTCCCGGGCCGGACCAAGCCACGGCATGCGGCAGCCGGAGAGGGCTGCCGCGAAGGCCAAGGCGAGGAATGTCGATCGCATGTGCATATTATGGCATTTTTGGGGCCGTCCCTTCAACCGTTAAGGCACGAGAATATCCTCTCCCTGTCCCCGTCCGTGAGCCCCGTCCCGGACGGAATGCAGACGCCCCTTGCGAACAGGCCCTCCGCGACGGACCCGCCGTAGACGCGGCAACCGGCGAAGACCGGCTGCATGTGCATCGGCTTCCAGACCGGGCGGGCCTCGACGTCCGCCGCCGCGAACCGCGCGAGAAGCGCGTCGCGCTCCGCCTCGGACCCCGTCAGCGCAACCGAAAGCCAGTGGTTCTCGCCCTCGACGGCGGGCAGCGTCGCGGCATGCCGCGCGCAAAGCTCCGCGTGCCTCGCCCTCGTCTCCAGTATCCGCGGCAGCTTCGCGAGCTGCGCGAGCCCGATCGCAGCGAGGACGTTGCTCATGCGGTAGTTGTACCCGACCTCCTCGTGCTGGTACCAGGGCGCGCGCTCGCGGCTCTGCTGGCTGCGCTTCCTCGCCCGCTCCGCGATGCCGCCGTCGTCCGTCAGCAGGGCCCCGCCGCCGGACGTGGTGACTATCTTGTTGCCGTTGAAGGAGTAGACCGCGACGTCGCCCGCGCTGCCTGCGGGACGCCCCCCGCGCGCCGCGCCGACGGCCTCGGCCGAATCGACCACGAAGACAGCCCCGCTCGCGCGGCACGCGGCGGCGATCGCGTCGTAGTCGCAGCACCGCCCGTAGAGGTCCACGCCGATCGCCATGACGCGCCGGCCGCGCCGCGCCGCGTCCGCCAGCGCCTCGGACATGAGCGCCGCGTCCACGTTGCCCGTTCCGTCCGAATCTACGAAGACGAGCTCCGCGCCGCGGTGCCACGCCGGGCCCACCGTCGCGACGAACGTGAGCGTCGGCGCGACGACGGTCCACGCGCCGTCGACGCCGTACTCCGCCATCGCGAGGTCCAGCGCGGCCG
>Ga0265299_10004846_pt1 | contig 12628 bp, 16 predicted proteins | sample AusTroGonzalo_MG_4_FD_193485 | JGI IMG/M metagenome (GOLD analysis project Ga0265299, IMG submission 193485) | Bovine rumen microbial communities from tropical cattle in Woodstock, Queensland, Australia - Gonzalo_02 | ecosystem: Host-associated > Mammals > Digestive system > Stomach > Rumen ...
AGATATTTACAAGCAGTTTCCATAACTAAATCGGAAACGAAGTGATATGGAACATTTGCAATATCGCCAAGATAACCATCATCTAATAATTCAGGTGCTTTTGCATCAGGAGATAATGCGCCTTTTGCTAACATTTGATAGACAAAGTTTGCACCACCTAATTGGAATACACCAGCACTTGTTAAAAGTGAAGCATATTGGTCGCTATTGACAAGACCGATTCTATCTTTCATTGGGAAAGCAGAAACACCATTGTCTTTATCGCCTTTATTTAATTTGCCGTTTGTTTCGATGATTTTATCGAGAACTTTATCAGTTCCAGCAGTGAATTCGACAACGTATGCTTTTGTTGAGTCAACTTGTTCAGCAGAGAAACAAGTATATGCTCTTGCAGCAATTTTGATAGCGTTCATATTGAGAACGACTTTATCGGAAATGTTTTCGACATATTTTGATAAAATGTCAACAGGAATCATATCTAAATTGACATCTGCGATATCAACATTGTCATCGATAACAGTGATAATGTTAATACCATAAGCATCAGTACCGACTTGTTCAGTAAATGCACTGAAGTTGCCACCATTGATAGCAGCACCAAGTTGACGAGCTTCGATTTTTAATGGTAATGGTCTAATTACACGGATTTGAGCACAAGTTGTGTCATTTGTGTATTCTTGAGTAACACCTCTACCACCTTTTTCGATTTCGGCTTGGTAAATGTTTGACATAACAGTATTAGCGATGATAACACCAGCATCGATACCATTAATGTTTGGAGAATTGTAACTTGATAATGTTTGGTTTGCCATAATCTTTTTTTAACCCTTTCTAATCAATTCTTTTAGTAACCCATTCTCTTACGATTTAATTCTTCGAGATATGAATTTTTTGACTCATCTACTGAATTGTCTTTAGGAGTTAATCCTACTGACTTATCTTCTTTAGGTGTGCCAAGTTGTGAAATAATTTGCTCAAGTGCTTCCATACGAACAACGAGTCCTTCGTTTGCTTTAACGAGTTCTTCGTATTTGCCCTTATAGTCATAAACTTCTTGAGCTTGTTCCTCTACCTTTTCTTCTGGAGTTTCCTCTTGACTTACTTCTTCATCTTCTTTGACTACTTCATCTTCAGTCTTTGATTCTTCCTCTTTAGTTTCTTCGGCAGATTCTTCAACCTTTTCTTCTTCGGCAGGATCTTCTTCCTTATTTTCAACAGTCGATTCTTCCTCGACTACTTCTTCTTTAACTTCGGTTTCTTCCCCTGCTTCATTCTCGGTTGGTTTTTCTTCGACAATTTCCTCATCATCTTTAACCATAGATGCTAGTTGTTCGAGGACTTCGTTTTTATCTTCCTCATCCAACTTATCGAGTTGTTTGCCGATTTTTGCTAGGATTTTTTCTTTCTTGTCCATTCGCAATAAACCTCCTGTGAGTGAATAATTATTTACACTTTCGTTGTTCTCCACAATTACTTATGATTATTTAACTCACGATTATTATAAGAAAAAATTTAGACAGTGTATAGAAAAAAATGCCTAATTACTTTAGTAATTAAGCACTTAATGTTTGTTTGTGTTTTATTCGCCTACTTCTTCTACCCAAGTTAGAACACCATCAACTAATTTTAGAACATAAGTTTTATCTTCGGTTGTTGCTGGATAAGTAGGTAAAACTGCTGCTTTGACTTTGCCTTTTAAGTTATCGCCTAATGCACCACTAGAGCCAATTTCTAACTTTTCTTTAGCAGTAACTTTATCAGCAGTTAAATTGCCATAGTCAGCATCTTGAACTTCGCCATCTTTTGCGATTAACTTGCCTGTCTTTTTATCTCTAATTTCATCAACAAGTAATTTATCGACAACAAGCTCTTTTTGTTCTACTACTTTTGTGTCATTATTTGCCATATTTCTATTTCTCCTTCTTTTATTTTACACGATATTCTTGGAAAGCAAACCCATTTTTGTCGCAATATTCTCTTAAATTTCTAATTGCTTGAGCGATTTCTCTATCAAGTCGCATATATTCTTTACGATTCCCAACTTGCTTGAACATTAATTGTTGAGTTCGCATTTCCCTAATTTTGCGTTCAGCCAATCTTATTTGATCGTTGATTTCACGCATTTTTTTGACATCTTCTGCACTATATTCTTTAGGTGGTTTTTTGCCACTTTCATACTTAATTAAATGGTGTCGGCAATTAAATCCCCCAATTATATTATTATTATATCCGTAACCAGTTTGACAATTTAGAATATCTTTCAACGAATAAATAGGAATTCCGTCAATTTGTCCAACTTTGAAACTTTCTTTGTTATAGTTAAAGTTTTTGACTGATTTTTGAGGATTTTTTGCTCTTTTTGTAACACTGACTAATTTGCCCTGCCATTTTTCGCAGCGTTTAGAACAGTCTGGATGGCTGCTAATATAATACAAATCATCTCCACTTGCTTGAGCATCTCTAACCATTTGCATTTGCTTTTCGTGTCTTATATCAAGTTCGGCTTTTTGCCAAATCGATATTGGCTTTTTGCCTTCTTCAACGGCTAATGTTGGAATCTCGCTTGTTTTTTTAATGTATTCTTCAATTTTCTTTGGGTATTGTTGAACACGAACACTTGCTTTTGCTTGACTCCACATATCAAGATTAACAATTTCTTTTTTATGCTCGACAATGAATTTTGCCAATTCTTCAGGTGCATTGATTTTAGGAGTTTTAAGACCTTTTAAAGCATAAGCACTAACTAATAAGCCAAGAACGATAGAAAACTCTTTTCTTGCCTTCATTTGTTCATCATAGACTTTGTTTGACATTTGATATAAGCCAAGAATGTATGATTGTCGGTTTTCAATGTCTTTTGGTAGTTTATTTTTGTCAAAATCTTCAATATAAGCTCTAATTATATTTCTTAAATCATAAACACTTTTATTTTCCCAAAGATATTTTACAATCATTTTCTTAATAGCATCTTCTGCTCTTTGTAATAAAGGCAAAAAACGACTTTGTTGCAAGTCATTTGTGTTTGCAAGATATAAGCCGTTTTTATTTTTTTCGAATAGTTCTTGGTAATTAGAATAATTTGTCATCTTCGTTTCCAAATGTTCCATCGTTATTCATTTCGTTAATAGCATCTTGTTGCTTTTGGAGTTCTCTTTCCTTCATTTTTTTGATTTTTGCTTGAAGTTGTTCCTCATCATCATCTGGATTGATTTCACGAATAGCATCTTCTTTATCAATTAAACCCATAGAAAGTTTCTTTTCGATTGTTTCAAGTTGCTTATCGCCTTTAATTAATCCATCACTTGCGAATTTGACTTTAACATTATTTGGTTTGCCTTCGTAATTTAATACACATTCGATAATGTTATTCAAACCATTTTTATAATCCTTTCTATGGTCTTTAATCCATTGTGTAATTGTGTCATCTTCACTTTGAATTTGGTCATCAGTTTTTTCGCCATCTTGGACTAGGAATGAAGCAATACTTCTTGGAGAAACACCAACAGTAATTGCGATAGACTTTAAGATAGCCATTTCTTTCTTTTCGTGTTCTTCAGCTCTCATTTCAAATTGAACGATGATTGGCTTTTGTGTGTTTGGATCAAGTCCTGGCACGAACTCAAACATTGGTAAATTGAACGCAGATAATGAAGTTTGTGGTGCCATTTCAACCAAATTTCCACCAGTACCAGGCACTGCTTTTCCCGTTAATGTTCCCTGACTTAATGCTTTTGGAGTTCCTACAACACCTTTAGAATTATATAAATCTCTAATCGAGTATGACTTATTCATATCGTACTCAATGAAGTCTGCTATACAATCAAAGCATAAGCATCTACCAAATGGTAATGTTGGTTGTGTAATATCTCCACCTTCGTTAAAGAATAATTCAACACCTAAATAGTTTTTAAATGGTAAGATTCTTGCGTTTTCTTTGCCAACTTTAATAAACCCATAATCATCTCTCAATGCTTTTTTTACAAAGTCTGGTAAATTGTTATAGTTTACTGAACTCTTTGTACTTATTTGAGCAGGCATTGTATTGCTTTGAACAACACCACGATATGAGAAAATTTCGTATGATACTTTTGCGACTTCTTCATCTACTGCAAATGTGTACTTCTTACCTTTGATTTCAGCATCAAATGGTTTCTTAACGATTTCAAAGAATCTTTTTTCAACTAGGAAATAGTTTTCTTGGTCGTTTTCAGTTGATTGGAAGTTTCTAATAAATGTTGTAAAGCTACGAACTTTCTTTCTACCATCAACCGAGAAATAGAAATAATCTAATCTTAATGGCTCTACCCAAAGTTTGCCATCTCCTGCAACATTGATTTTAATTGCAGATGTCCCCAAAGATAAACAATAACCGATTGCTTGTCGAACTGTATTATCTAAACCAGCATCTTCTGCCCACTCGTGAGAAATATAATTAACTGAATCATCCTTCTCATCGGTGTTCCCTTTACCTTTTGCAAATACAAGTCCTCTACCAAACACGGAACGAGCAAAGCCATTAAAAAGTTTTGGTGCGATACGGCTTGATACCATATCTTCTTTATGGAATGATGGATCATAACCATCTAACCAATAAGCAGCTTTTCTAATTGTGTTGTTATAAAATGACAAAAAAGCCGAATTTAAAAGTGAATAAAAAACAGTATTGTTCTTATAGTTGTAAGTTGTATGAGTATTAGCAACTGCTTGATTCGGTGTGAGTGCCATTTTCAAATCTCCTCAATTAGTTTTAGTTCTTTTTACCACAATTTTGTAATTGTTCTTTAATTGCTCTTTCTTGAGCTTCCATTTGTTCTGCAACTCTTTTAGCATCTTCTTTAAATTCTTTTGAAACATCGATGCCCATTTTAGTTGCCATAAATTCTAATACTTTTTCAGTTCTTAATTGGAAGTGAACAACATTTCTTAACAATACACCAAAGTCATTAAGATAACGAGTAATTAATTGTTTGAAATCTCCCTCTGGAAGTTCTCCAACAACTCCTTCTCCTGGTTGATATTCGAGTTTGTCAACGATGCGAGGTGGATTATCCTCATATCTCTTTGCAGCATCTTCATCAACTGGTTTATGAGATTCTAAAAGTTCTTTCTTTTCGTTTTCAGTCATAATATTTTCTTCCCTTTCTCTCTAAATTATAACGAGTTTTTAAAATTTGTCATAGTTTTTTATTCTTTAACACGATAGTAATCTTGTCTAGTTCTAATAATTGCATCAAGCCAAACGAGGTTTTCTGTGTTCTTATAATAGTACCAAATTGCGTATGTAAAACTATCACTAACATCATTCGGAATTGATTTATCGTAGCCTGTTTCTTCCTCGTTCCATTTCAAAGTCTGCAATTGATAACCCAAGACATTTTCGCAACGAACGAATTTATTTAATGTGTAGTTGAAATATCCACCATAGTCATAAATAGTAACAAGATTCTTACCAATAGCACTTTGAACTGTTCCAACCATTTGTGGAATTGTTCCTTTTTTTACTGCATACACCATAGCTCTATTACTGAAATAATATTGTAATGCTTGCACCATATCGGTTGCTGCCGAGTCAACAATGAATGCTATTGGAACACTTTGCATATAGTCATACGGATTATCAAGTTGATTTTCTTCTCTTAAATCTTTAAACCATCTACTAACCTCATTTTCAACTAATGGAAATGCACCTTTAACTCCGTTCTCTAATGGATCGTGATAGAATAATTTACCTACTGCACATTGACCGTTAGACATAATCAATAATGGTGTAAATGCAGTGCTATCGTGGTTAACTGCAGCATCCACTCCAATTATGACACCAACAATTCTAAAGTCTTGCAATGTTTTTGCTACCGACCTATTTTCATAACCAACCATATGCAAGTCTTTTCTAAACATTGGATAGCACAAACCTAATCTTCCATTTGGCATACCTTCATACATATAGTTATAGTAATCTTCGTTTTCGTATTTACATTTGAGTATTTCAGTAATATCTCTATCGTTTAAGAATCTGGAAATATCTCTCCAGGAGTTATGAATAACGCACCAATCTTTGTCTTGCTTGCATTTTTCTGCCCAGACATTTATCCAGTGTAAACTTTGGTTTGGAGGGTTAAAACAAACAACAACACGGCATTTAGCACCGAATCTTCTTCTCAATGTTGCCATTAATTGGTCAAGATGCTCTTTCGATTTCAGTTCTTGAGCTTCTTCAATGATTAATAAACCGATTGGATTTTTTGGTTTAAATCCCTTTGTTCTATCAGTTGATCCACCTGCACCAATAAAATAAATTGTTTGAGGATGCTTACTATTGCAATTTCTAATAATTCGATATGGAGATGTCCTATATTTGAACATACCTTTAAAAGCATCGATTTCATCAAAAACCTCGATTACTTCATTATAAGCTGAATCTCCAATACTTCCGTAAGATGCTCTTGCGATAACTATATCTTCGTTTGGTCGTTCTCCTGCAGTTGTTCCAGCAAGTATGTAAGCATTTTTAGACTTACCACTAATACGACCAGACTTTAATAAATCGTTTAATTGTTCTCCCTCAAATATCGGTTTAAAACATTTTGGCACTAAAATATCAGGCATCCTCTTTTATTCCTCTCGCTTCCCTAACCGATTGGTCTAATTTCTCAATGCGTTTGCGTTCTTCTTCTGTATCACTGTCAACATAAACAACCCTGATTGGCTCGTTTGCTGCTTGAACTGCGATTGCTTGTGTTTGTTCAATTTCCATTCTCTTTAATTTGTATGCTGCGAACTTTTGCAACATATCGAACTTTTGGCTCATTAAGAAAACTTTGGATGTTTCTTGAACTGACAAACATTTGACCATTTCAGCTTCCACTTCATCCAATGTCAATGTCTTTGGAATACTAACTTCATTAGTAATTACCTTTTCGACTTTAACTGGTTTTGTTTCTTTTTTTGCGCCCATATTTTTTTCTTTCCTATTTCTGTTGGCTTTTTCCGAGATTTTTTAGACAGTGTATAAATTCTCCACTCGCCACTATTATTTATTTATTTATATTCTAGTAGCAAGTTCTTATACACATATAATTATACAACAATTAAAATTTTCAAGTTTTTTGCGATTTTGATACAAATTGTGTAAAAATTTTGCCTTATTACTATAATATTCTACTCTATCTTTAATGATTGATTAGATTTCCCAAATTGTAATGTGGTATTCTTCACAAGCACGATGTTCCATAATGCAACCACGAGCTGAATACCAATTTTTAGCAAATACACATACATTTGCAGTTGATAAAAGTTCAAAAGATTTTCCTAAAAACCAAAGAGGTTTAGCGTTATGAGGTGCATTTTTAAAGAAACTATCGATAATTTCGTAATTACCTTCTCCATACTTTTCTTCAAGTTTCTTTTTGATTTCGTTGCGCTCTGCTTCGATTTCCTGGTTAGTCTTATCCTTGATAGGTTGGCTAATAAATACTTTAATCTTCTCCATTTGTTAATACCTCCTGATTAAGTTCTTTATTTTTAGGTTTGCGACCTTTTTTCTTCTTAACTTTGATTGGATGATCTATTGTTCCGTTCTCGAACTTTTCCATCTCTTGTAATAAATATTCAATAACTTCTAAATCATTTTTACAATAAACATTTTGAACTGGTGTACGCAGCATAAAACAAATGACTTTTCGTTCAACAACAACATCAGCAAAAAAAGGATTATACCTATATTCGTATAAAACATTGTAAGAATATTTATGTTCGTGTTGTAGACTTGTACTATTTAAAGCTCGTAATATTTCTCGAACTGTTTTTTTATTGTTCTGCATAAGTTTCTTCCCATAACTTAATATATCACTTTTTAAGCAAAAAGAAAAGTAGGTGTTGTCTTTGTTAAGGAGCGTAATAACAAACTATGGAATCGTGACACCTACTAATCTTAAGACTTGGAGGTAATTAAATATGCCAATACGGTTTATCTAATCACACTTGTAAGGTTATCTTAAACAAAATAAAAATGCAATAGAGATTTTTTCAGTTAAACTAGGGAAGAAACTAACAAACCTCTAATTGCAAGTTCATTGTAGCATTATTCTATCTTTTAAACAACTGAATATATGATTGAATATCACGCATTAGATTACTACGGGAATATATATGTTAAGTTCAGTTAAGTTAAGTTATGTTTAGTTAAGTTAAGTTAAAAAAAGAAAATATATAAAAGAAAAGTTTAAACTACGTTTAAAAATATTTTCATAATTCGTTAATTTTATGTTGCTTTTGTGTTTTCATAATGTTATTATATATGTGCTTAAAGGAGAAAAAAACTATGGCAAAAGTTACACTTTACACTTACGAAGAAGAAACTAATCTTAAAGATATGAAACTTCGTTATGATGTCACACTTGAGGATTTAAAAGATTTCTATACTGATGAAGAAATTAACAAATTCCAAGTTCAAGAAAAAAATGGAAATGATCCAGATTATGTTGATGATGAAGAATTCTTACATTATCTCGAAGAAAAACACGAAAGTTTAATTAAGAGGGATGGGCAATATGCCTAATCCTTCTTTGCGAGGTAATTATATGGATAAAAAGGAAAAGAAATTATTAGAAATGATGAAAGATAAATACTTTAATTATTTAATGGGAGAATCTATTAATGATTATTGTGTTTTGGAAGATGTAGCTCACGAAGTATTTGGTTGGAGTGATAAAAGAGTTCGTTTATGGGAACGTAAATGGAGAGAAGAATATCACTCAATCGTGGATTAGGGAAGGAGGTGTCTTAAATGGCATTTAGCAATAACTTAAAAAGAATCCGTGATGAACAATCCTATGAAGTTCAAGAAATCGCAAATTATCTTGGAGTTCGCAGAGAAACTGTTTGGAAATGGGAAACTGGAAAAGCAAAGCCAAGACCAAGACAAGTTAGAGCATTAGCAAAACTATTCAAAGTTAATGTTGATGTTTTGACAAAATAATGAAGGGAAGAAACTAACGAAATGAAAATCAAAGTTGTAAGTATTATCGCATTTAGGAACGTTGAAGATACTTATTTCAATGCTAAAAAGTTAAATCTTATCACTGGCAATAATATGCGTGGAAAGACAAATACATTGAACGCAATTATGTGGTGCTTAACTGGTGTTGACTTAAATGGCTCAAATGATAATTCATTAAATATTCCTAAAGGCAAAAAAGAAGCTAAAGTTAGACTTGAATTAGATTCTGGTGTAATTGAAAGAATAGCAACTTTAAACGATAAAGGCGAAGTCAATACAACTGTAATTATCAATGGCGAAAAACTCGGCTCAAAAACTGCTGAATCCAAAATTGATGAATTATTAGGTTTAACTGAAATTACTCGTTTTGACACTCAAAAAGTCAAAGTTAAGAGATTATTACTAAATCCGTTGTATTATCGTTCAGTTGCGCCAAAAGACTTGAGAAATTGGCTAATTAAAGTTTTATTCAATTCAGTTAAAGAATCTCAAATAATTAAACAGTCTAATCTGACTGAAAAAGTAAAGAATATTTTACTTAATGAACTGAAAGATTTATCACTTGCTGAATTATCTAGCGTATGCACTAAAAATATTAAAGATTTGAAAAATAGTCTTAATGAAAAGAAATTGATTAAAGATTATTTGATGAGCAAAAATATCGTTGCATACAATAATGAAATTGCAGAAGAAGAAAAGTCACTAAAAGCAAGTTTACTCAAACATAGCGAATTACAAATTGCTATCGATGAAGCTGCATTAGAGTTAAGTAAATTCTATTCTAATGTATTAAGTAAAAGAACACTTGATATAGTTCTTTTAGAAAAAAACAAAGATGAAGATTCCTGGAGTGAAGTTTGTTATCCACGAATTATAAGCAATATGCCAATACAAAATGGATCAACTGCTGAAATCATTGTTGTAAGCGCAATGTTTATCAATTTAATCGAAAACCTCACAAACACGAAATCAATGCCAAAGTTAATTGATGAAGGAGAAACACTCGACAAACAAATGTTAGAAATGTTGAGCGAATCAAATAGTCAATTATTAATTACAAGAGTCAGTTTTGAAAGGCAGGAAGGAGTCGAAATAAAATAGTTATGACTACAAGTGAATTAGAAAACCTACGGGCAAAAATCATTGCAGAACATACACAGGGAATCAACACTAGACAATGGATTCTTAAAATGTGGTTAGAAAAAAACTTTGTTAAAGGCAAATATTTCAGCATTGAAGAAATTTGCGAACAGGTTGTCTATAACGGAGAACACTTGTATCAGCTAAATAAAAACCCAAGAATTCACGATAAATGTTTGCAATTAAGTGATGATGTTCGTGCTATAAATTGGAATTGCGTAGATGGTTATAAAATTATCATTAAGGATGAAAAAGGTGGTATTAAACTATGTGAAAGCCAAGAAGAATTTGATAATTGGTATAACGATGAAATCGCAACTATTGAGGTCAAATATCAATACTTAAATACAATAAAACAAAAAGCAAAGTGGGATGGTGTTGTTCCACTTATCAATAAGGCGAATAATCCAGTTAAGAAATATGAGCCAATAGATGTCTTTTATCAATTCGATGATGAAGATATGACAATTAACACAAGAAATTAGAAACGAGGTAAAAAATATGGCAACATTCAGTGTCGCAATTAGGGATGAAAAAATCCAAACATTAATTAACAATACTTTAGGGGATAAGGAAGTCGCTAAAAAGTTTGTCGCAGAAGTAAGTTCAGTAGTTGGCAATAACTATATGCTTCAAAAATGTACTGCTAACTCGATAATTAGTTCAGCTTTATTAGCACAAAGTTTAAATCTTCCAATGGCTCAAAGTTTAGGTTTCTGCTATTTAGTTCCATATAAGAGTGGAGATTTCACAGTAGCGCAATTCCAAATCGGTTGGAAAGGAATCGTACAATTAGCAATTAGAACAAATCAATACGCAAATATCGGTGTTCTTCCTGTTCACGAGGGAGAATTACTAGGCAGAGATGAATTTGGAGAGCATATCGTAAGATTCGATGATAAGTTCAATAATGCTAAAGTTGTCGGCTATTACGCTTATTTCAAGTTATTAAGTGGATTCAAGAAAACGCTATTTTGGACTGTTGAACAATGCGAAGCTCACGGCACAAAGTATTCTCAAGCACATCGTGGCAAAAACAAAGGTAGCGCAAATGATAACTGGACTAATATGTTCGAGCAAATGGCTATGAAAACTGTTCTTAAACAATTAATTTCTAAATATGGTGTTATGACTACCGAATTAACAAAAGTTATTGAAGCAGACCAAGCAACCGATGATGGTAGTGGTAAATTCAATTATGTTGATAATGTAGATTCAGTTGATGAAGAAAACGAAACTGCAATTCCACCAAAAGAAGAAGAACACGATCCAAATCCATTTAGCAGTGATGAAGATAAGGAAGTTGCAGAGTTAATTAACTCAATTAAGTAATATAATTAGGTTGCTAATTTATGGGGTTAGCAACTTTTTTTCACTAAATTAAAAATTAACATTGAAATAACATAAAATTAATATTAATATATAAGGGCAAGAAGGGAAGAAATATGGAAGTCAAATGTTTAGGAAGTGGCTCATCTGGTAACGCATATGTCATCAAGAGCAACAATACTAGCTTATTAATCGAGTGTGGATTTGAATTTAAAAAACTCGTAAAGAAGTTTCATAAAAACGATATTACACTTACTGACATTGATACAGTATTAGTAACTCACTCACATAACGACCACGCATTAGCACTAAACGATTTGGAGAACTTGGGCATTGAAAATTATTCTCCTTATACTAATAGCAATCAACAATCAACTTTTACGCTTTTGACTAATAATGGCAAGTTCGAAATACATTTCTTCCCTGTTTGCCACGATGTAAGAGCAGTTGGGTATGATATATTATTAAAAGACACTATGGAGAGAGTTTTGTTCATTAATGATACATCTTGTTGCAACTTGCCAAACGAAGTCTTAAAAAGGCAATATGACTACATTTTCATTGAATGTAATCATACTAGAAGAAAACTAAAACAATTAATGGAAACTGCCGATGATACAAAATTGGCAAAATTAGACAGACAAATCCAATTTCACTTGAGTTTAGCTGGAACTAAAAAAATGTTGAGCCAACTAGATTAAGTAAAACTGATACTATATATTTAATGCACTTGAGCGAAGAAGCAAGTGAGCCAGAAGTTATGAAAGAAGTTGTTGCTGCAACTTTTAATAAAAAAGTGATTGTATTTTTAAGGGAAGGAGATACGCTATGAAAAACCATTCACTGTTTGCTTATGATTTCTTATTTAGTGATAATTTTTCTAAATTAAGTGAACAAGCAAGATTGTATTACATCAAGTTGATGTTCTATGCTGACAATGGATTCGTTTCAAACCCAAAAGGAATTCTGGATTCATTAGGTTATGACAAGTCAGTATTAATAGAACTCAAAAACAACGGAGATATTCTCACAAAGCCAAATCGTGATGAAATCTTCATAACTGCATTTTTTGTTCATAATAAGGGCATAAATGTCAGTAGTTGGAAATCTTCTATATTTGCGATTTATTGGAAAGACTTATGGATCAAGTCAAATCGAGTC
>Ga0265299_10004847_pt1 | contig 12625 bp, 20 predicted proteins | sample AusTroGonzalo_MG_4_FD_193485 | JGI IMG/M metagenome (GOLD analysis project Ga0265299, IMG submission 193485) | Bovine rumen microbial communities from tropical cattle in Woodstock, Queensland, Australia - Gonzalo_02 | ecosystem: Host-associated > Mammals > Digestive system > Stomach > Rumen ...
CTACAAATCTAAGTATAATAAGTTACCATTGTATTATTATCTTCATCATGGACGAGCGATCTCCTTCTGTACTGGTTATACAGTTCTCGAATCGACCCTATTTCTCTTAAAAACCTTTGGGTTTGACTGTCAGGTTGTCATCCTTCGACTCCAGCATTTCCTCTGGTACATCTCCAATCTATACTACTAAACTATCGCTTACCATAGTCTTTCGTAACTTTAGAATAGTCTTACTCGCGGACTTCACTCGCGTGGCATTCGAGCCTCTAGGCCCATACTTCGCCATAGGTAGCGCCATCTACCTAGTGGTCATTTTCTCTTTTATATACCGAATAAACGACCAAAAGCTCATCGGTTGTGCTTCAAACATAATCAGCCGTTTTACCTTCCTTCAGCTCTGCCTATCTTCGCAGGTTTCACCTCTTCGGATATGTCCTGTTACAGAACAGAACTTTACTGAGTCGAACAGTTGGTTTTACTACAGGCGCCATATTAACCATACAGCCCGTGAGTATTACTCTCACGATATTGTTTACTAACACTCGTCCTTTCATACTAGGGATGGACCCCTAGGAACACTAGACTACAGCTTAGTGAATTGATACATCACACAGGGGTTGGCTTCTTACTGTGTGTGGCAACTCGTGTAACGTTATTCTACAACTATGTATCATCATCGTAGATCTTTCGATACGGTTCATTTTGCGCTTCTTGCGACTTACGCGTCTTCCTTACTAATACCCCACTCTTCTATGAGTCTGGCAACGGCATAAAGAACCGTGCTGGTATATATTAGTGTTGGGGTTGATACAACGCTCTCCCCACTTACTATGAACTTTTCAGTATGTAGTACGTCATACATCATAGCATTTCATCCTACCTTTTGGGTTTCTCACCAGTTGAGCTGGCTAACATATTCTCGGATCAAGTAGTACTATTTCGCACCCAGGCTAATGAGACCTGTTTAATAGTGCTGACCGGGTGCCTCTAAGGCTGGGAAGCCAGTGAATCCTCACTGGCCTCCCTCCGCGGAGTGATTGTCGTTTGACGAATATACAATATGCCCGTCGACAGACAATTGTATAGATGGCGTTTTAGAAACGTCAACAACTTCGATGGGTTGCTCCTCACGTCCCACCGTACTGGTTATCGCAGGGTTCTCCGGCAAACTGTCTGGAGTGACAGATACCAGATGCTCACCTGCTTCGCGCGCTGCAGTACGATCAGCAACGCTCTTATAACGCGTCTTCCACTTCGTCTTATAGATATAGACGACGCTGTCACGTATAGTAACAGAATCTTTTGGGAGACACGTACGAGAGAGTCTCTTTTCCGAATCTAATCGGAGATCAAGAGGCAGCGTATTATTTGTCCCATTGTTGGACCAAACAAGTGGAGATGGCTCCACAACAGCTGCTTGCAAAGTATTGTTGCTACTTGGAGAGAAATTCATGGATGCTGTTGCGACACCCAAGATCATCATAGTAACGCAGCAGATGATTGTTGTAATCCGTTTCATAACTTTGATAGTTTTGTTACTAAGCGAGGATATAATCTCGAACTTTGCCTAAAAAGGATGTAACTCGTTCCTTAATAGGCATTACGCGTTTTTTGATTCTTCCTCGACGGCCTTACCTTCCTCTGGTTTCTCTTCAGCTGGCTCAAACGAGATAAGATTACTCTCGTTATAATCCTCACGCTGTCCGATAGCATCGTTGAAATAATTCAAGATGATACCGACATGCTGCTGAACATTCAGCAATAGAGAATCAAACTCGAGCTCAGAGATCTGCAGACCATCGTAATAGGTGTTGATGATCTCCTTATAGATAGACTTGGCATGCAGATACTCCTTATCCGTGTTGTCATTGTAGATAGCAATGAACTTATCTGCAATATCGAATGAAGGATTGTTTACAATTGACATCATATCAGTGAAATGAGTAATTGCACTCTTCAAACCAGCAATCTTCTTATTCTCTGTCTCAATGCCTTTAGCATTGGCTTTCGCATCCTTCTTCAGAACTGCTATATTTGCCTCTTTAGCCTTAATGGCTTCAGACATCTCTGCATTCTTTGCAGAAACGTACCAGACGATAAGAACGCGCACAAATGCAGCGATATCTTCGTCAGAGTACTTATACTTCTTGGTCTTTCGATCAAGTACACAGTTCTTGAATCCACAGAAGGCAGGCACCACACTGTTAGCATCTTCTGCAAGAGTGCACAGACGTTTGCCGAATCCCGTAGCAACAAAGGTGGGCGGGACCATAGTGATAATGTCCTGAAGCAGATCAGCGAGAGTGCATCCATGGACCTTATCAAGTTCAGCTTGCGGATTGTCTGACTTCTCGGCGAGAATCTCACGATAGGAACGGAGGAACTGAGCTGTCGTGATAAGACGATCAATCGGATTAGTGATCGAAGGGTTAACGAGTTGAAACCCAAGCGCTTCTTTAAGCTGCTCGTCAGTCTCAATCTTAGTCGGATCCTTCATATAATCCTTACTCTTTGCTTCCTCATTGAGCTTAGCCTCAGCCTTCTTCTTCTCTTGAGCTTCTTTGGACACGTTCTTACTCTCAAGCTTCAATACTACCTGACCAGGAGCGGCTGTAAGGCCTGCAAGGGCAAGCTGCTCTTTTGTAGGCTTCGGCAGATCCTTGAATGCAGGAAGTGTTACACCCATTTCTGCGCCAAGGAGCTTGATCATATCCCAATTCTTCTCATTCACCTGCATGATGAGACCAGCAGGGTTACGCTTTACAACAGTCTCTGTGAGAGCAATGTCAATGATCATTGCGTCCTCAATCATTGTAAACGCCTCATACTTCTGAGCATTCTCACCACCGTTACGGAGCATTTCGTCCTTACGATGCTGAATAACAGAAGTATACAACACCTTATCGTGCTGAGACATACTATCGGGCACATTAGGGATTTTCACCTTTGTTCCCTCAGCTGGTGCAGGCGTCTTTACTTCTTCCTCTTTCTTCTTAGGAGCTTCCACTACGGGAGCCTCTACCTTGGGAGGTTTGTTGTTTTTGTTTGCCATTTTGATAATGTCAGTTTAATTGTTAATTACTTTGTACTGGCTAGGTACACGAATTGTAGCCATAATCTTTTGGGGTTCTACGTCATGTGAAACTTGTCAGTCAAGAATCACTGAAATACATGTAGAATTGAGGTTGTCCACGCGCAGAGGTATGAACAGCCTTACTCAAGGTAGTGTCGTTTGAATTGATAACAACATCCTTACTCACAGGCTTTGTGGATTTCTCCCGCTTGGTTGCTGAGAGAGATACACCTGCCAAAGTGCTATATAACGGACAGCACGATGTACTCTCCAGCACCTGTGTGGGCATGTTATCAATCATAACAACCTTACCTTGTTCCTGTTTGCGATCCATAGTCATATCGACTACTGTCGCAGCTGTAAATGCTCCTATGAAGGAGATGAACAGCTTCCAGAACAGAGCATCATCCTCGTTATAGCGAGCTACACCGATACATGTTGCCAGTCCTGCTAAGAACCAGAATAAAGTCATCATAATTTTAAAAGTTTTTGTAAACGTTTTCGATTCCTAGATAGATGAGATTTTATCGTACCTGTTGGAATCTTCATCACATCACTAATTTCGCTAACTGTTAATTGATCTATATAATGAAGTTCAAAGACTCTACGAACGTCTTCTGGAAACTTTTTAAGCAACGCTAGTACTTGATTATAGGTCACATTGTCGACACTTTGTTCTCCATAATCTACTTCCTGTACTTGTAAGGTACCAGGACTTTCTAAATCCTGTGGCACGTACTTTTGTGGCTTAAGCTCACGTAGATAATCAATAGCTGTGCGATTTGTTAATATTCTTAACCATCCACCAAATGATGAATAGTCTTGAAATTTCGAGAGTTTATTATAAACTTTTAGCCATACGACATTATTAATATCTCTGGCTTCATCATAATCTTTGATGAAATCATATAGTACTTGAGTTGTAAATTTCTCATACTTATGATAAAGTTTATCAAATGCAGATGTATTACCTGCTTGTGCACTTTTGATAAGAGCTATTTCATCTTCTGTAATCTTCGGATTCTTAGCTTTCATATCAAACAAATTTAATCGGTTTATTAAGGTGTCACTCCTGTATGCGTAACCGAAACGCTTAGTGGGCCGTGAGAATACCAATCTCGTTAAGTTTTCGGCCCTAGAATGGAAGATCTGCATTTACTATCAGATTATTCTCATTCCATACATTGTCACAAAGATGGTTGTGAATTCTAGCTGCAATAGGAATAGATACTACATTATTCTTAACTAAATTATTTAGTAAGGATGTAGCAATACGTAGACGTACACCAAGAGTTTGGTAATTTTGTAAACCTATCTGTAGTGTTATCTTTGCATTAACCCATTCTAACCACTGTTTTAACTGCGGTGAATCCCATACTGCATATACTATATCATAATCATCTTCGTCATTAGTAAATGAAGCAATCATTCTTGTAGTATCTAAGATACCAGGTGCGCCTTGATTGTATGCGATACGCATCTGTTCAAATATCTGTGCTACATCTGATTGATCCACTTCTGGCAACAGTCCCTCTTCATAATAGGGACTCAAATAATTGGTAAATACGCTTATCATATAAATTAAACTTTATCTTCAAAGCTTTTGATTAGGAAGTCTACAAATGAGTTTAGATAATCGTTTTTACGTTTCTTCTCTTTTGCATCATCCTGCGTTGTAGGACACATAGATTTAAGATATCCCTTGATTATTTCAAGTTTAATCTCTTCTATTGATTTTCCTACCTTTTTAGATATATCATATGAATTTTGTACATATTGATACATCTGTGAGAACCAGGATACCCAATCTAGGACTTGTGTCCAGTGCTCTTTGTCTTTGACACTGAGATTAATCCAATCAATAGTACCCTCAAACCATTCCGTAGTGGTTTTACCCTTGCGATTAAGAACGATCTTTGTTTGTTCGTGACGTTCTTTATTACTAGAATATAACCAAATACGACTTTTGTAAACATGGTCTAGCCATGCTTCTAGAGTCTTACACCACTTAAGTGCAAGAATGACAGTCCTCGGAGTTCTATCACGAAGCATCTGTCGGTATCCTGTATTTGTTATCATATTGTGGACCAGGACGGGCTTGAACCGCCGACCTCCAGATTATGAGTCTGTTGCTCTAACCAACTGAGCTACAAGTCCAAATTGCAATTTCCTATGGTGTTTTTAGTGTGTTCTATCAAATTGCTAAATCTATCCACTTAGGAGTGAATGCCGGATTCGAACCGGCAACATACACCATTATAGCGCTGTGGTACCGTTCCACTAATCCACTCTCATTTTCACAGGCACTTAGGTAGCCTGTACACCGACTTTACGCAGCCTCCTGGAGGCCCGTATAGTCAACGATGTTATAATCGCCTTTTATTTTTATATCAAAGCGCTTAATGTCTTTACTTCCACTGTCCGTCTAAATCCTGTCGAGCCCATATAATAGAAGGAGATCCTGTGCGTGTCGTGTTTCACTCGAAGTGTTTTCACATACTAACGACATTTGTCTCCTATAGTGGACCCGGAGGGATTCGAACCCTCGTCCGAACAGTATACCTCAGACACGCTAAGATTTTTATCAGATGTTATTTTTGAACGACTGTAGTAAACAGGAATATCCATCTTCATCTACATTATCTTCTGAGTAATACATAAGTACTCGTTCATCTGAATTTATTTCTTTCTCAAATTCATCTGATTTTTCGTCTTCAATTGCATATAAGATTGCAAAATGTTTCATGTTCTTACTGTTTAATTAATGACTGTTGTGAACGCTTTAGGGATCAGCTAAAACATTCGATTTAAGGCTATTTTCAGGCTCTCTGACGCGTTTTTAGCCCCCTCTCTGGTAGCTACTCCGTCAAGGGTATTAAAACGTCTCAAATCGCCTTATTTTCGACACTTAAATTTTCCCACATTGACCATGCTCTGGCTCCAGCTCGCACATAGTTTATGGTTCACATTCTTGATATATTGTGCAGTGTCTCTGATTTGACATTATCTCCAGAGGAGCACCGGCTCGCGGCTCGTACACAATGTATTGATCTGATGGACTAATATATTTTAGCAGCGTTAGTTCGCTGTTTACCTGCGGACACGTCTCGCGTAACATAAAAAGGGCTGCTGGTTTCCATATAGATTTATCATTGCCAAATTTAGTTTATATCAATTAAAATCGAATATACATTTGGTCTCTCAAAATCACTTCCACCAGCAGCTGATCTTTTTCATACTCTGTCTCTCGTCCAGGGTGTCAATTCACCCCTAAGTCGCGTAAGGTATTATTCACTCTCGTCTCTACGCAAAAACAGGTATTGGTTCAAAGACTCGAACCTGTTGCAGGATTTTATCGTGCTCCTTCACGAATAGCGGCATTTGCACGCACGAATGGATCATCCCAGGACATGCCGTACCACTCACCGTACTGCTTCTGCAATTCACGCAGACGGCCGCGGCGCTTGTCGGCAACCCCATTGATCTTCTTCGTACCTTCCTTACCGATCTTCTCGAAAGCATCTTCGTACTCAACCGGGGTTATCTCACCCTTGGTCAGCTTCTCCATCTCGGCCTTCTGCTGCTTGAGCATGTCTTTCTCAACATCAGTAGCTTCCTCGAAATACTTGAAGTCGATATGGCAGTGCAGATTCTGATAGTTCGCCTTCTTAATCTTGCGCATGAGTTCATCGGCGCGGCGCTCCTTCTCTTCTTTCTGCATTTTCTCTGTGGCCATATCAAGAACCTCCTGGTCCATGGTGTTAGCCTTCTTCAAACTCTCGTCCAAGTTTGCTGTTGTTACATTGGCGATTGACAAATCGCCCTTTTTGTTCTCTTTTGCCATAATTTTTGATAAATTTTTAATGGGTTAATACTATGCCTTTCGGCGGTTATCTCTTTCGATTATTATTTCCATATCACCTATTTCACCTTTGAATAACGCCCAATGTCGTGGTGTACGCTTGTAAGGAATAGCGTTATCGTGACGTCGATGAATACATACTGCTCTATGCGTTCTAGCCATCGATCAAACTCTTTAAGAATAGTCTTACTGACTGAGGAATTTCCTTCTTTGCTACTTCTACTGAAATAGTATTCTTAGAGTTCTTCTTAGCGTGGTTCACAAGAGCACGGCCAATCTCTTCATCTGTGAGATTGAAATTCTGCATGGTCTCTACTTTGATTTCATTTACAGTGTTAATCAAAGCTTCTGCCATTCTGCGGATAGTCTCCTGTCCAGGATCACTTCCTTCGTATGTAAATATAATTGCAGCCATAGTGTTACTGTTTAATGATTGCTTGTTTACCATCGATCACAGTGTCCTTGTAGGACGATTCTACCCTGGTTGGCGGTGCCTCCGTCACCGTAGTTGTACCTTCCTTAACTAGAGATACTTCCGCAATTGGCTTTTCTGCTGGTGGATCATTAGGAGTTGTAGCGTCTTGATGCGGTAAATTATCATATATCGCTCGATTCCTATTGTATTCATCAACGATGTCTTTCTTGGTTATAGGCGACATCTTCTTAAGTAGAACTGATGATACATCAATGATAACTGTTTCAGGCAAAGCCATGAATATGGAGTCTATCTCCATGTTAGAGATTAACGTAGAGTGGAAATCAACTACGTCTTTAACACAACCCAGTGATGGGTTTACAATGTCTTCAACAGCCTGATAAGCAGTTTCAGACGACGATTCTTCCTGAAGAAAGTATCCTTTGATACCTCCTTCGTGACAGCTGTTCACACCGAAACCTATGATTCCGATGAGAAATACTGCAACTAGTGCCGAAAGCAGCACATTAACTAAATTTTTCATCTTTGATAAATGATTTTTTAAATTGTTAAACAATAATATGTTAATTAACCCAAAAGATTCGAATTAATAGTAGTCCCTAGCAGAATCGAACTGCTCTTCTAACAATGAAAATGTTATGTCCTACCGATAGACGAAGGGACCAAGTGTGCTGTTCTCATGAGTTACGCGGACATTTTTGAGTGTAAACCTAAGGCAATCAACGGTTTTTTATTTCACGATCTCAATCATCGGGCACAGCACTAAGCCTAAAAGATGGACAGATAGAGATGGTGGTACCAAGTTTGCAGTTTCCTCGTTTAATTCTGACTAACTGCAAAAATCCAGACTTCTGTCCGATAGAAAGGAGGATGCCCTGGAATCGTCCACTTAATTGACGTTAGATATGCGGTCTTACTCCTCCTTATAGAAAAACGTCCTACCTATTCGCTCCCAATAGCACCAAGCGAATAACCAGTCCACCCACTCCTCGGACGTATAACAAAAGTAGCGCGTTTCACAACGCACTACCCTAGAGACAAATCTAAACAATACGAACCTAAAAACTTCTCACTTTTTCAGAACTGATTTGCCTCTATTAGTTGGGAAGGGCGGACTCAAACCACCAACCTCCGGACCCCGCGTCCGGTGCTCTACTTATTGAGCTACTTCCCACGCGGTTTTTTATGTTCGCCACCACCACAAGGCTTAGTTTCTACATTTTGCCGGACCCGAACCTAAGGTTTTTTCCGCTGTATTTGCTCAGTTTGACCCACTGAGTCTAAGCTTCGTTTCAGTGTCGCACATTTTGTGCTAAGTTTCTGCTTAGTTGGACAGGTATACATATGTCCTGAAGGTTTTTCGCACCTACAACTCAAGCCGGGTTATTTATATTCCGCTATCTGTGGCGCAGCGGTTGGTGCCATAGAGTCCAGTATACTCTACGTTTTCTGGATTTGCACCTGTCAAAAGACACCCTCTCATCATTAAGTATATCAAACGCTTGCCTACTAGCAATTTGACGGTATACACACCATTATAGGTCGCCGATATGTATATCTTATACTTTCCAGGGCTTGAGGTTTCCTGGCACCGTTGTGCGAAACGGTGGTGATTTCTATGTCTTAAGAGAATGAACCCACGATCTTCACAGACAGTGGGTCCCGTTTGTTAGCTATAATATGGCTTCAACTAACTAAACCTTTTTGAATATTATACCATTCTCTTCACAATTCGGCCGATTGTGGTTTGAAGAATTTTTAAGTTTTATGTTTGGACAGGTAAAAAATCCATCCAAGACACACCCTTCGCAACCATTCGACCGTTTCACAGCACGTAATAAAGCGCTGTTGTGCCAATAAAACTGGCCTGGTTTGATTGCTTTCATTGGTGATAACAGTTTCTAACAATTAATAATACTGCTAATAATAGTAGACCTAACCAGAAACCTGGTTCTAGTTTGTCTTTACGAGAGATTGTGTTCATACTATTTGCATACTATGAACGAACATTCTATTTTTCCTCCAAGAATTTCAACCGTGTTGATAATTTCTTGAATTGCTACATCTGCACTATTGCTAGTTAAATGACTTGCGATCATGAGAGTAGCATTACCGCTTTTACAAAATAGCCTTCTGTGGTCATTACCTTCGGCGTCCATCCGCTTCTTTTTAGGAAGTGGAGGATTTTGTTGGTTTTGCTTTCTTGTTGACATATTTCAATATTTTAAAATAATGTCTTGATGGTAATTTATTCATTCTACTATCCCAATGTCCACACATTTTCATGCATACAGACATAGGACCATGAAAGAACGCGCACTGTCTACACACAGGCTTAAGGAGTTCTACCTTTTTAACTTGGCATACCATATTACATATGGTTACGATTTGGCCTGCTTTGTACATTGTGCTTCTTCTTTTTAAGTAACCATTTAATAGCGATAGTGATTGCTTGACGTTTGAGAGTATTTAGATTTTTATTCAAATCTGTCTTTCCTACTATTTCACGTCCATTCCATCCGTCTCGGCGGTTACAGAATTTTATACACAGTCTGTGCAAAATTTCGTTTTTCCCATCTAAGGACGGATCAACGAATGGTGGTACAGCATGAAATACCATGACGTCGTGTTTCACACGAAGCCATTCTATGACTTCGTCACATGTTGGGATAAAGAACCATTCACCTTTCGGCTTTCGATATACATATCCCGTTGCTGTTCCATGATAACGCAACTTGTTCAGTTCTTTGAACTGTGCAAGTGTAACACTATTTGTCTTACTCATAGTCAGAGAACCTCCCATCTCCAGTGCGCCAGTTGTAATGATAATCTATTGAATCCTGTTCATTGTAGAATGTAAATGTATCTTCCCATTGTGAATATAGTAAGTCATTTAATTCTATAAATTCAGGAGTCTCACAGAGAGCATCTTCACAATAGTTTGGTTTATCAATCCAGACTCTGTGTAACAGATGATTGTATGCACGTATTATCGCACGGAGTTCTGTCGTGTCTTGACGAAACTCATAATGCGCTTGTGCGTGTACTGGTCTACTAGAACAACTAGACATAGTTGCTTGTAGTAGAAATAACAACAGTACAACGATGAAAAAGACTATTACAGCTCCATAGATTTTGAGTCTGTTCCAATCTTTCTTTTCATCCTCTTCCAACTCTTTGAGAGTTTTAATTTTTCTGTTCTTCATCTGCTAACTCTTTTAAGATACCACGTGGAACTGTATATTCAGGATGATTCCTGAGTACACCAAAATGATACTGTGCATTTGTGTGCACTGGACACTCAGAGATAGCTTTACGCATTTCCTCTCCATGTCTGTTGCGAACAACCAACATGAACTGTTCTTTGTTTTTGAGTTGTACCCATGCGTAAGGTACAGCTTTTTCTTTCAGAACATTTTCAACTTGCGTAACTAATGCGAAGTTACTTGTTACTAGTTTCTTTGCCATTCTTTGATAGAATTAAATTGTTAATGTTTTTGTTCTAGATGTATTCCCATTCAAGAATTGTAGCACATCTAGAAGCTACAAGTTCCCATTGTTCTACAGTGATGAATTCACCCTCACCAATGAGCATGACTCCTTCACCTGATTCACTAGTCAGACTACGAACTATGTTTGCAGCCGACTCAATCTTCTGAGCACAAATGTCACGTATTGCCTGTATAAAAGGTAACGTGTTAGTGCATTTTGTTACTTTTACTCGTTTCATAATGTTTATTGATTAAAAATGAATATTCAAGTAAAAAGAGAGGAATTCCACCGCTGTGGAAAATCAAGATATACATACATATGTCAGAGTTCCTTAAGTAAAAACGAATATTGTTATTTGTTCCTCTCTTTGTTTTGTTTGTAGTGCTTGTGATCTTGGATCACAAACAAAACACACAGTGCAATATATGCACTTGCTGCGATAAAGCAATATGTACTCATAGGCTATATAATGTTTAAAATGTTAGCATAGAAAAGGGGCAGTATTGATTACTGCCCCACATCATTTCCCGAATGATGCACACCAAATACTTAGGGTCGAGTTCGCGATACATCAACCTTGCAAATCTGTCTTCTGGGAATTATCTCATTCTTCTCTCTTCAGGCTTATGCTTTCAGCATTCACTGTCATTTTTGGCCATGTTATCACATTGGTGTTTTGTGATAATGAGATTGACTGATTAGTAATTTGCGAGGACTAGTCTCATCACCTCACTGTAGGACTCTCAACTATACCTCCCTTTGCCCTGTCTCTCCAGGTTGTCTGCATGTGCTCACGTCATTACACACACTTGTAACATTTCCTGTTCGACCCATTTTTCATAGGTAGTTACATAGTTTGTGCACATCCACAATTCACTGTGCACACTCACAGCATTTCGACTCCCCATATTTTATGGTTAGTATCTGTGTGTTTATCCATCAGAGGCTGTACGCTCCACAATAGTTTAGTTTCCTTCTGTATTCTCTTTTTTCATAGAGTGTCATGTTTGCTTCTTTGTGGTAAGTGTAATGGATTATAAATGCAGGCTTGTGTATTATATCATCTTCACGAGGCTCTATATGATGGATGTAACAAATCCTCCGCATAAAGGATAATGCTCATCATACGATTTAATTCTTGATTCCACGTTCATACCTACGATCATTAGTTCATACATATACACAAACTACAAACTGTTTCGTCGTAATTCTCAACGACTCATCAGGAGCTTTGGTGGGCTCGACAGAGTAGCAGTTTATACACATGCTTAGGTGTAGGAGAGTTATACCCATCCACTATTAGACAGGTTTAATACTCGGAAGACTGGTTTTATTACATGATGTAATTCAGACCAATAGTCAATTCCTCGAACTTGCATAGCTTTTGCTATTGCAACAGCCAACTCAGCATCTTCAATTCTTGAAAATCCAAAAGATGGAAGTTTGAGATCTGCGGTTGATACCAATATAAAAAGTGGCTTTCCGTCTTTTCCGAATTCTGTTCGTATATTCATAACTTTTAACTGTTAGGTGTAAGAGAGATTAAAATATACTTTCTTTTGAAGAATGAAGTACTTTTAACAAGAGCATTAAGAATTTGTGCATTTCTTCAGGAGTTGCATCACATGTAACACTAACATTGTGCTTGTCGCCATACTGGCTAATGTTACTGTTTTCTGTACGGTGTATCTTTTTATGATTTTCATAGAATTCACCGACTATTTTGTATGCAGATTTTTTAACACCTTTGTTGTCTTCTGTA